>Ga0307377_10005838_pt1 | contig 13058 bp, 22 predicted proteins | sample TR3MG_FD_202535 | JGI IMG/M metagenome (GOLD analysis project Ga0307377, IMG submission 202535) | Soil microbial communities from Risofladan, Vaasa, Finland - TR-3 | ecosystem: Environmental > Terrestrial > Soil > Coastal area > Acid sulfate soil | place: Finland: Risofladan, Vaasa | collected... | reverse complement strand
GACCCAAGGATGCGATGCCCGGTCTCCTCAGCCTCGCTGCGACGCATTATGGTTTCCTCAAAACACGAGAACACGCAGTCGGTAATGCCAGGTTCCCGCTCCACCACAAATACCTCGTGGTGATGGCTATTTTCAGATTTGCTACTGATGTACATCCGACAACATGCATCGTCTGGAAGCTTCGGCAGCATGGGTGTCTGCATCGGCATCGACTTTCTCAACTCTTCGAGAAAATCGTCCACCCTGATTTCCTTCTCGATATAAACGTTCTTCGTCGTAACCAACCCGCCGTTTATCTCAACGATCTTCGTGCTCACGTTTCTCTCCTACGCTTGTACGATTAACAAAAAAAAAATGCAGCTGGCGTCCGGAAGGAAGGCGCCAGCCACATGCCGTCAACCACCGTTACTTATTTGCTGCCCTTTTCGCCGTGGGTCTTGACGAATTCCAGCGTCTGACCTTCGGTGAGGATAGTGCAGTTGTCCACGGCCACGCCGTTAATGCGGGCCTGAGCATCACCGGGGATGCTGAGAAGCCGTTCAGCCTGGCGGCGAACGTTCTCAACGGACTGACCAGAAACTGCCAACTGCAGGGTGTTTACTCCAAAGCGCAAAGTTACCATTTACTGCTCCTTTCGGTTCGATGGAAAAAAAGTTAGACAACCATCGAGCCCTTATCGAACGTCAAACACCAGCCACCGCTTAAGGCTCAAAAATAAATGCACGGCGGTCCTTCCTGATGTTTGAGAATATCTAAAAAACTACGCGTGGGCGGGCCGGCGATAGGCCGGCCCACTCCACGGAGTAGGCACTGTTATGTAGAGACATAAACATATGGTAGCGGAGGCGGGATTTGAACCCGCAACCCCAGGGTTATGAGCCCTGTGCGCTGCCGGATTGCGCCACTCCGCGGCATTACTTTAATTGGTCGGGGGCTGGGATTCGAACCCAGAGCGGCTTACTTCGTAAAGGCCTATGGCCACTAGCCTCCACCTCTGATTGGCCTCGCAGGCGCTACCTGGTCTCGTCGCCATTTACGAGCATCACTCCCCGGTAATGGCGTCCCCACGGGGATTCGAACCCCGGTTACAGGCTTGAAAAGCCTGTGTCTTAACCAGACTAGACCATAGGGACCCATTACATTCTCTAAATTCTGGGGCTACCGGCAAGGACATGAATCAGGTAATCGCCCTCGAATCTGTTTCTCTCGCTTTCACCCCAGTGACACTACTTGCGGTTCCTTTTCGGCTTCCTTAAAACGAGATCGGCGATGGCGCCATCTATTTGGAGGGCCGCAACAAATCCCTCAAGGGCTCCAATCACCTTTCGAAGATCGCGACTAGCGACCTCCAGCACTCGAATGGCTTCCGCCAGCTGCACCTCGCTGCTGGCCTCCTCATCAAACGTGCCCTCCAGTTCCAAGCCGATGAACTCAGCAAGCGTGTCGCCTGCATCCTCTTCACCAGCCTGGTACCTCTGTATGAGATTTTCAGGGTAAGCTGCAGACGCCACCCGGATAAGTTCGTCATACGTCATCGTATGCCTCCTTAGATGCCCGGGAGAGGTTCAACGCAGTGAAGGAGGGGGTATTCTTTCAGATACGCTGTAGTATCCCCGCCCGGGCGAACATCAACATTACTTCCAGATCATCTTTGCCTTTGTAAGGTTCTCGATGATAGCCTTACGACAATCGAACTTGATCAGGAAGACGTAACCATACGCCAAGGTTGATACCGCCAGTTCGAGATCTTCGGCATCCCATTTTTCACGGGTATGCCAAGTTGTGTATCCTGTCTCTTCAGAGAAAGACCACAAGATTTCAACAACGGGATCAGGCGTGGCGAAAACCTCTTTACAGCGATCGTAGTCAATCAGCAGATTGTCCAGCTGACTTAGATCGCCGCCGTTATCTTGATACAGGTTGAACAGCATCTGCCACAACAGCCGCGGCCAACACCCGGCCAGATGATTTGAAAAGTCCACTAGCATTTTCATATTACAGCTCCGCCCCACCCCACGGATCCTCGTAGTCGGCCATGGAAGAGCCAGGAACCCCTGGCGGTTCATCGCACTCCGGCGGCTCGTCGTACTCCTCAACATTCCGATCGGCGTAATCGACGATCTCTCCAGAAACGTCGGTAATCTCGTACGAACCGTCAGGATTGAGCCGCAAAGTAGCCTCGCCGCGGGCTTCGTGCCCACAATATATATGATCCTGGCTTGGACTACCGCCCCCGTGCCAAGACAACTTGGCTATGATTCCTTCCAACACGTCAGCGGCTTTGATAAACGACAAAGTCGATACCTCAACTTCGTCCAACTCCCAATCAAAGGCATTCGTATCGGCGATGATGCTGGCGGCCTCCGTACTATCGAACATCGTATGCGAAAACACGGGACCGTTTACAAAGTCACGCAAGTCATTGACCGCATTGAGCAACTCGTCTACAACCTGCTTGACTTCATCCTTTACGCGTTTCTCTAAATCCATGTGTTCCTCCGTGACCACGGTTGTACGCCTGTTTGTACTCAACCCCAAGGTATTAAAAAGCCTGTTATCGATTCATCAACAGCGATACTTCGCCCTCCTGAACCATCTGTTTTAAAACTCGATCGTAGCAAACGACATTAACACAAGCCGAGAGATTCATGCAGATTCGCGTAGGCACGTAAACAACGTGCTTGCACCAACTCGTCACACGCCGCCCCAACGTGGCGCCCTCAGACCCAAACACGTAAAAGGCGTTATGCGGATGCACAAACTTGCGTAGATCAACCGCACCCTCAATCAGCTCAACCGCGACAGGAACGCAGTTGTAAGGGATGCAGTCGTGGAGACATTTACCGCGAATCACGGGGATTCGAAACGCGGCCCTGCTGGTATCTGTACTCGACTTCACTTTGCAGTTGCCGGTCAACGCCACCATAACCGCGCCATAAGCATCAGCAGCGCGTAAAACGTGGCCTACGTTTACCGGGTTGGTCGGGTTGTCCAATCCGAGCGCAAACATTCTACTTGGAAAACCCGGAGTGGTATCGTTCACAAAGACGCGATAACTCCTCGAGGGACAACGGATCGGCATCCTCAAAAAAGACGGGCATCTTGCGCCGGGCCAGAGCCGCGCCACCCTTTTCCAGGACCATCTCGCGCCAGAACCACAAGGCAGCCTTTATCGTGGCCGTCTCCCGGTGTAATAGAACCTCGGGCGGACTCACCACCCACTCAATGCCGCGCTTGTCCAAATCGTTCAGAAACTTCAACGCATTGTTTCTATTGTCAAAAGTAACGAGCGCAGGCCCGTTCTCACATTTTGCAAAGACAAGGGTCTGCCCATGCAGCTTGCGGACCCTCCATTCTTCTTTCTCCGTGAAGGAAAACGGCTTCCTCCTCTTTATCTTCTTCTTCTTTTGAGGCATGGTTAAATTTCTCCATTCTTCTTATTTTCGGACTTGATCGCCTTCCTCTTGCGCAATATCAACCCCGCCAACGCAATCATCCGCCTCCTCCTCAACCCCGTTATTGCAAGGACAGGAAGAAATTCCCCTGTTGACACGGGTATCGAAAAAGCGCCAGGAATAATCCAGCTTGTGCCCACGGACAACGAGCAAGGGATAAAAGTCATCTTCCGCCCCCACGTCACATTCTCCGCTGCGCACAGCCTTCCGCTGGGCCTTCCTGACGGCATCAATGTCATCTTCAGCATTTACCCGGACGAATGTCGTGTCGTGGCCGAATGTCTCAGCCATGTAGTCCGGGTAAAGGAGAAGCACGCTGAACCTCTTCAGCTTTCTTTTCTTAGCCACTCAACCTCCTTGTTGACGGATAGCGCGCTGTTCGCTGTAAGCAGTCTGCCTCTCCCGATGTGACGCAGCATCCCGGCCAGATACTCTCGCATCATGGCGTCGAATCCGCGCCGCTTGCACAAGCCGTCGAACTCGTCTGGCTCAACCTGTTTGGCGAGGCCGATGTACATCCACACCTCTTGCCACACGAGTTGCCCCCACTTGAACGCGCCGTCCTTGTTGGCGTCAGCCATCGCAAGAATCAGCGGAATGTCGGCGTTCCACTTTGCACAAGCCCGACGCATACGAAACCAGCGAACCACCGCTTTCACGGTATCTCCTTTCGCTTCGCTTCACTCGAACCGTGAAGCGTGTTGTTGGGCGTAACAGGAACAATCGCCGTCACATCCTCTCCGGCGCTGTCTATCTGGCTATCGTGGAAATCGTAGTCGCACGCTGCCGCTAGTCCCGCATGAAACGCAGCGTCGCGGTCCTCCGCTTCTACCCTAAAAACGTGCTCCCGGTACTCTGTTCTCTGAATCGTTACATCGAATTGCATCGTCTTTCTCCTGTGTCTACGGAACGCCCAACAAGACGCTCCAGCTTACTCCGCTTCGCTGCGAAGCTGAGCTTGATCGTTATGCCTCTTCGTCGCCGATCGGCATCACTTCGCCTTGGAAGAAATGTACTTTTGCGCTCGGCAGGCCGTGAATGTTCGACAACAACTGCTGTCGGTATTCCGCCCGAGTGTAAATAATCAGTTCGTTGTTTGTTCCTTCAAGCCACTGGACTGCGCCATATTGCCCCTCTTCTTGACATGCATTCCAAAATTCTTGTGCTGCATCGAGCAACTTTTGCCCAGCAACCATACGTTTTTTATCCATTGTCATATCTCCTTTGCTGGCATAACCAGCCGTTCCAGCGGAAACCGATAAAGCCCGGTTCTCGCTGAACTCTACGTTAGCCTCTTGCAGTACCGCCTTGACACACTTCCGACACTTTTTGTCCCATTCGTGGTCAACATGGCGACCCATATTCATCGGCCCCGAGGCTCCGCATTTCGTAAACAGTTCTGTTGTTTTGTCTGCCATATCCCACGCATGTAGCACACGCCCACCACAAGAGAACGCCCACCATGCCGAACAGCTAACCAATCGTTTCTGCTGATTCGCTTCGCTCACATCAGACCTCCTTGTTCGCATGATACTCAACCTCCTTCATCCTCGATGGACTCGTCCAGGCTTTCCGCCGTCGTGTGTTCCTCGTCCACCGTGGGATCCGAAATCTCATGAGAACACTCGTGGCATAACGAGATGCTGGCCTCCGCAGAATTAAGCGCCTGCTGGATGGCCGCCTCCTTTGTCTCAGCCTCAAACTCGCCGAGATATTTGGATCCAACTATGGAACCGTAAACGGCCCAGAGTCTCTTCTTCTTTTTGCCCATTCAACTCCTCCTCAACACCAGCCACATCAACAAAATCAATAACTTTATCAATAACTTCCTAATACCCACTTCCGAGGCCCTGATGCTTTAGGCCGGGTCAACGGGAGTTAACCCCAACCTAACGGGAGGCATTCTCTTGCGAGGAAGAAAGTGTCGCACCAACGTACCTCGGAAGTGGGCAAGCGGATGTTTATACATCCCAATAATTGTAACGCGCATGCACCCGGCAATTTAGCCGATAAATTCCTGCCGGCTTTTCTGGAAACCGCATTTCGGACACCGCATAATGGAATAATCGACCAATTCGTACCTTATATTTCGACCTTCCTCGGCATCCGCACTGTCAACCTCCGCCTCAACCGGCCACAAAAAACCCTGCATCTGAATCTCATCGACGTTACCGCAACTTGGACATTTGGTGTTGGCGACGCATTCGTCTCGCAACATAGGGTCAGCTGCTATGGGGGCAGCTATAGGGGAAAGAACCCTGCGCCAGAACCCATCGCCTTCTACACGAAGCCGCTCGCGGGTATATTCATTAATGGCATCCAGCTCATCTTTTACAACATCGGAAGGGTCTGATACACTGCTTGGCTCAAGCATGTCAGCAATCGACAGCTGGCGCCCGAATGAATCTGGATTCACACTCACGGCAAGTCCCTCGTCACACGGTCTGAGTCACCTGAACCGCAAACATGCGGTAATAAGCCAGCGGGTTTCCATCCACGCTAAGCTCCAGCATGTATTTTCCAGGGCAAGGCCACGCTGGTGTTGCTGGAATTGCAAACTCGGCAGGAAGAGCAGGATCCGCAAATTTAACGCTTACCCGGCCGCACCATATAACGTTGGTCCCGTCTATATCCGTAAGCTTCAAATCAACGATGCAAACCCCACGGCCATCGATCAAAGAGACGTAGACAAAATACTCACGCCCGCATGGAAACATGCCCGAGAACGCTGTATCGCAGATGTGAATAAGTGAATACATGCCGCTGCGTGCGTCGCGAACAATGTCACGACACACCAAAAATGCACGCACCACCGGCAATTGAACAGGCATCAGGCCTCTCTAATGAGCTGGCTCGTGCATAGCGCGTGGGTCCACGTCTACGGGCGCCAGTTCAGGTTTTGAGGGCGGCTCAGCCGAAACCGAGCGCTGTAAACTTTCACACAGCGCCCGCGCTTCGTCGTTGAACCACTGGCATCTCGGACATTCTTCCTTACCCGGTTGCCAGTTTACCCACCCATTACATTCTTTGCAAAAGATCTTGAAGCAATAATCCGGATCACGATGATCCTGAGCCCTGAAAAGAGCCGCTGCAGCTTCGGGCGACATGTAACCCGACTCGCGTTCCTTTTCTTCCAGTATGAGCTGTGATGACATGGAGACGCCTCCTTTGGCCTGACACTTAAGAGCGGGAGGATCTCTTTTACTCGATATAGAATTCGCCGTCGATAAATTCCATGTTGATTCTACGTTTTCGGGGAGCTGAGACTGGGGTTTCGTGCGCCTGTGCACCGACCTTGTCGGAATTTTCTTCCTGCTCAACCTGTTCGAGAGCCAAGGCATTATTCAAATCCTCCAACGAAGCTAACGGTACTATTTCACCTCGCTCGTACTGTTCGCGCAAAACAACGAGCAATTCAGCCGTATCATCGCCGCTCTCACGCAATGCAGCCTGATACCTTTTTGAGATTTCAAAAGCCACAGACCCACCTGTGGTATAAATGATCAATTCAGGTTTAGCGCGTGGAGTATGCCGCATCAACACGGCACACTCCACGTTCGCATTATGCAACATGTTACTATTTGTTCTTCTCGCGCAGCTTCAGCGCCGCGCCGATCTTCTTTTCCAAAGAGGCCAACGACTTGAACACCTCCTTGAGTTGGATCGCGCGCTGAGACTTGTCTTCGCTCAAGGGCATCTTCAAGAAATCCGCGTGGCATTCCTTGAACGAGTCGAGCTTGCGCTCCATCTCACCACTCGAGGACACCAACCCTTTTAGAACGTTCTTGAGCTTTGCACCGCCGCGACCATCAACCTTGTCACCGGCAGCCTTGCGTGTGCTGCGAATGGTCTTGTTGATCTTTTTGACCGCAACCTCAAGCTGCGTCGAAGTGATCTCTTTCTTCTCAAGCTGCATGATGAGGCCACTGCGTGCGGTTTCATCGTGAACAGACAACAGGTAACAGGTGTCCCGCCAATTGATGTCCTTGTCCACCAGGCTGCGCGCCTGCTCTTCGGAGAAGGACCTGAAGAAGCGCCGGTAATACTGCGCCGACTCCGGCGATATCTTCTGGATCTCGGCGTAACGCGACACCGTTTGGTTGCCGTAATGCCCAGGGTTGGAGACCAACTCCTCAAGCAGTTTTCCCTCACCCCAATAGAACATGAGCAGCTTCTCACCCAACGTCTTTTTTGTGCTTAACGAACGCTCCATCCAAGCCATGAACCGCTTGTTACCACTGTCCGAGGCCTCTGGGCTCAACGGCTGCACCACAACAGGCCCTTCCAACTCTGCTGATTTCACCATCGTGTTCCTCCTGTTCTTGAAAATCATGATTCGCCTCCGGGGGTCACACCCCTACTCAAGGAATTCGTCTTGAGCGACCGGCGAAGCCGAAGCAAGCGCCAGCTCAGCGTCCGTCTTTTTGACCCGCTTGGTCTTCTCAGCCCGCTTGTACAAAGACGACATGTCTTCGTAAGCAAGCGCACGCGCCAACTTCTCCAGGTCAAAGCCCTTGTCAGGATCCGTTTCCGACGCGTGGGCATACTGCGTTACAGCATTGATCAAGCCGTATCGGCTGTTGTCCTGCTCACGAATGAACATGTTTCGGATGGCCCGCTTGCGGTCTTCTCCAATATCGTAGACAACCTGCAAAGCCTCCGCGGCCGCCTCCGGATCCTCAACCGCGTCTTTGGCCGCTGCCTCCAGAACACCCAACATTTCGCCAAACTTACTGGGATCGAACGCGCTCTTCGTAAGATCCTTCAGCTTGGCAAATATGAGCTGATTTTGCATGGTAAGCGTCTCGTCGCTGAGAACCGAGTCGAGCTCATGTCGCTTACCCACGTGCGCTTGGGAAATGATGTCGTTCCAAACGCAATAGTTCTCGCAGACACGCCGCAGGATGGCGTAGGACAAGAAGATCCCACCCTCACCTGTTTCGCTGTTGCCAAACGCCATGGCCGCATTGAGAACGTCGCCGGCTTTGCCGTACCAACGGCTCTTCCACCCATCCCCCGGATCAAAAGATCGCTCCAGGTTGATTTGACCCGAAATGTGCGGTGCGACGGCATATCCGTAAAACCGGTCTTCACTCAACCGCGCGTGCCAAATCTCGGCGCCCACGGACTTGAGTTCCTCAACCACGGCATAGAACAAATCCGCATTCCCCATGATCTTGTATTTGTTGGACAAAAGCGCCCGGCAGTATGCAACGCCATCAGCCTTGCGCATGACCCGCACCAGCATCGGCGTCTTCTCGCGCGTAAAATATTCATTTACCATGTACGTCCAGATATCCCAGTTAGACTTGGGATCCCATTCCTTTGCGCGTGTGCTGCTTGGATTCTGATGCCCGTCCAACAACCAGTGATAAAGCCTGGAACGCGTTGGAATGCCAATACGCTGCGCCAACTGAATATGCGCACGATTGGTCAACGGCAGCATCAACGACCCACCCTTCAAACGCGGTGAAATCAAAAGCAACTCTCCGTCGCACACCCGCAACCTCAACTTCTCGCTGGATATCACAAAGTCCTCACGGGCGCTGTGCTGCCGCTCAAGCTCACTCAATACTTCTGAAATCCCCTGCCTGCCCGTGAATTTGCATCCTGCGAACACGTGCTGCTTAATCGCGACTGACATCACTCCTCCCTTCCAAGAATGTCGCCTAACAAGTGGCGATCCACATATGACTTATCCGCAGCCTTTGCATTCCTGAAAGACTTGGATAATGCTTTCGATATGATCCAACGCTCGTGGACGTTAAGCAAACCATGCGCAACCTCGCGGTCTGATACGGAAATCCCGCTACCGTCCAGCTCCACAAGACTCAGGCGCTCTTTATCGCTTAAACCGTCCCTCAATATATCGATCACCGGGAAGACAGCCGACAGGCCAAGAAACGTCTTCAAGTTGATCGCCAGCCGCAAGTCAGGCGGCACACATGCCAATGAGCGGAAAAGCTCAACCGCGCACGGCGATATATTCACCTTCGAAATGGCATCAAAGAACCTATGCAGATCCTCCCGCGTAGGACAAAACAGACTATGCTGCCGATCTGGAACACGATCGCTTTTTAAAACCACACCGTGCCGTTCTCTTTTCAAGGTGACCACCCATGTAACCTCGCCGATTCAGCGAGGTGCTTGATGCTCTCAAAGATGATGTACCCCTCCCCGACCTTCCAGCTGATCTGCAACTGGCGCGTCGAGCGGGGGGCATTCCACCAGTCATGTAAAACGGCCAGACCGAAGCCATGCGCGTGGAACGATATCCCAACGGACACCCCTCGGGGACAGGGTAAAAGTTCATACTCCTCTCTCAGCGCCATAAAGTCATTGAATGGCTCTGTCTTGAACAAGTCTTTTACGATCGAACCCACGCCAAGCTTTAGGTAATGCCGGGCCTCGAGGTAAACCGGAAACCTCGGCGCCTCAGCCATCATGAGCGCCAGCCCACGGTCCCGGACATGCGCAGGCTGCGCCTTCCCAAACGCCTTATAGATTGCGGCAGCCGCCTTCCTGGACGGATCAAGCGCCTTGTCCGCCTCCTTCATCTCCACGCGGTAATCGCGCAGCCGGTGCATGAATGATCCCATCGCCTGCCTTTCTCCCCAACACGATGTCCGTGGCCAGTTTCAAACCGTGCCAATGCCACACGCAACCCAAGGCCGGCACCTTCCCAAACTGAACTTCCCACCAGTCCGAACCGAAAATCTCGCACCCGCTTTCCTGCATGAACGTATTCCAACTGGACTCGGAATGCGTCCACCTCAAACACTCCTCGAGGTGCCCTTTATCCAAACTTTCATTCTCATTGAACATGTCCCGCAAGCGCTTGTTGCAGTCTTCACTGGACCATTCCTCCCAGGGAACCCCACCCGGACTGGCCCTGCACTTTCCATGGAAGTAACTGAAATCCAACCCATTAAGAAATTTCCAATCTATCTTTTCACTCCACCGGTAAACAGCTTCCCCAAGATCCCCCAGCACGATCAGGAAACAACCCTCAATCACGTAAACCACATAGTAAATTGAGGTGCCAGGCTGCCGCCAAACAATCCTGCTATCTGAACTGAAAGAAACTTCATGCTTGGCAAACCATCCACACTTGTGAATAAACTTCAACGTGTCAGCTACGGCCATCCGACTGGTTCTCCTTTACCTCATTCACGCTTCGCACAGGGTTGAAGACAACCTGCAGATGAACTGCCGCATTCCAGAAAACATGGCGCAGTTATCCATAGGAAGGAAAAATACGAACTCGGGAACGGCCAACGCCGTTGCAGCCGCGGTGACAAATTCCCCACACGGGGAATAAGCCTGACGCTCCCGGTACGAAATGGCGCTTTGACGTACGCCTATGAGCTCCGACAACTGTATCTGAGAAAGCCGACGCGAACGCCTGATCAACTTGAGATTGTTCCCGAAGTGGTAAGACGCTGGCGAGGCCTTCGGCAACTCAGGCTCACCCGCATAGGGGTCCTTGAACTCGGGTCTTGAAGCTATGAACGAAGCGGAATCAACGCCCCTATTGAACTTGAGAATGGAAGCGTCAACCCAATACCCGTGCGTTCTGCCATTAAAATAGACGAGCACCTTGCCAAAGTTCGAGCCCTCGTGCGGCCGCGCACCCTTGACGGCCATCCCACGATCACCCTTGGAAGCCACCTTGAAACCCTTGGAAGTAATAATGTCTTCATTTGCAACAACGTTCGACATGGTTAGTTCCTCCGTGTGTTATCAAAGCATAAGATAGCCACACGGGGAACACAACTGCTAAATGTCGTCGTCAGGGATTTCGATATCGTCGTCCAGTAAGTCAGGATCAGGTTTCTGAAACGACTCCACCGGCGGAGCCACGGGCGCATCCATCGGGTTTGAATAAACCTCCTTTGGAGCCAGCAATCTCATCGGCGTGGGCATGGCACCATCGTAAATCTTGTGCTCAGTTATGTTTAAGAAATCAAGCAGCCCAACCATGATGTTCTTGTCAGCATGCACTGCCTTGCCAAATGCGGAAGGGCTCAGGTTCTCCACACCCAACTTCTTACTGGTGAAACGGTTGCGAACAACGGACACATCGCAAATGTCCCGCAGATCGCTCTTGACCGCCCCCTTGCTCTTGTCACACTGCAACCACTGAAGCAAATAGGCCGTAGACGCATCCCAGTCAAACAGGGAAACCTGGCGCTTTACGCCGTCAACGGTGTCGCAATAGAAAATGAAATCCACATTGATGTAACGCCCATCCGATTTGCCAATCGAAGTTTTCTTGCACGTAAGCTTGAGCGTCCTGATCTCAGTTGCACAAGAAATGGCCTCCCCATCAACGTCCCGGGTAAGCCGCTGCTCCGACTGGGTCCGATGCACGTACAAGTAGATGGCCGAATGAAACCACTGCGCCTTTCCACCTGGCGTATTCTCGATCGGCGGCATGAACGGCTGCGCCGGCGGCGTCGTCTTAAGATGGTTGACCGTCAAGAAGACCACGGGGAACCCCACCAGGTCAGCGCAGAAGACCCTAAGATATCTTGTCCATGACAAAGCCGAAATGGAATAGTCACGGCCAGCGTAGCCGTCCTTCTTGATCTTGTCGTACATCTCCCCGGCGTCAGCGCCGCTGAGACTGTCCACGATCATGACAACGGGCTCGCCATGCTTGGCCGTATCCTTGTACTGCTTCAACATCTCCGTCATCAACTTCTGTGCTTCTGTCAATTCAGTGCACTGAAGCGTGCAGAACCGATCGTTGAAAGCCTCCATGCCCACGATCGACTCAGCCAGCGTGGGCGAATACTTCTCACCCTCAGTTTCAAAATGAAGCGCACCGCCGCCGTGACAACCCATCACCATCCTGGAAAAATCATAGGCCAGGGAAGACTTCTGGCATTGCGGCGGCCCGGCAATGCCTATCATCTTGGAAAATGGAACGACGTTTGAGTCAAACAAATACATCAACGACAGACTGGGAAGCTCAACGCCCGTAATGAGCTGCTTCCCTTCCTCGCCGGTATATGTTCTTGCCCCGAACCGCTCTTCTGCGTTCTTAAGCATCAGCTTGAACGGGTTTGAAACTTCCTTGGCCTGACCCGCTTCTTTCACCGGACCCTTCTTCTTACGCACATTCGCCTCCTTGAAGGTCAAGATGGATGGGCGTTAACCCATCCACCCCGACCGCTCAATTATGCCTTTTCAATGGTTTGCTGCTTCACTGCCTGAAGCCTTTCACGAATACTTCCCTTAACCGCATTGTCCACAACGGGATCGCCAACAGGTACGCCCAGGTCTACACCAATGTGAGTGTAACCCCTTGTCCCGTCCGGAGCCTGAGGCATTTGAGAGATGACCGGATACGGCGGCGACGACACGGATACCGGTGCCTGCGGCGCTGCCATAGGCGCCTGCATCCCAACAGGAGCCTGTGGTGCTGGCATAGGCATCTGCATCCCACCCGGCGCCTGCGGCATCTGCACAGCGACCGGAGCCTGCGGCGCTGGTGCTGGCGACTGCATCACCGGCGCCTGCGGCTGTCTCATCACGACCGGAGCCGGGGCAGAAACAACCGGTGCTGCCGGGGCTGGCGTATATGAACCCGGAGCC
>Ga0307377_10005837_pt1 | contig 13060 bp, 12 predicted proteins | sample TR3MG_FD_202535 | JGI IMG/M metagenome (GOLD analysis project Ga0307377, IMG submission 202535) | Soil microbial communities from Risofladan, Vaasa, Finland - TR-3 | ecosystem: Environmental > Terrestrial > Soil > Coastal area > Acid sulfate soil | place: Finland: Risofladan, Vaasa | collected... | reverse complement strand
AATCACCTGAATAGTGTGATCGTAGACGTCCCTGAGATATATGACGGTAGATTTATGGATAAGCGATGATTCACCCCTTTCCAGAACGCTTATTACCTCGCGTAACGGCCAGATCGACTTCCGCAAAAATATCAACTCTCTCTTTAAGGTGTGAATGGACTGTAGCGTTTCAGGAGTTGGTTTGGTGACTAGCTCCTCTTCCATGCCCTCAATCTTTTCCCCAAGTTTCTCCAGGACAATAAAGTAGTGATCAACGATGGTATCCAGCAAGGCGTGGGCAAGGTAGTCAGGCTTCATCTTTCTGATGCGACCTTTTGCCTTTCTGATTCTGTCCCTGATAGGATTAAAAATATCGCCTTCTTTTTCCTGGAATGAGATAACGAAATTTGGGCCGAGAATTATGCTGAGTTGCTCTGCCTCTATATCATTTATTTTGTCATCATAGTAAATCATCTTTACTACCACAAAGATGTAATCCTCGAAATCCTCTATCTTTGGCCGTTGTACTGTATGCATAATGTCTTCTAAGATGAGGGGATGGATACCAAAATGGGCTCCGATTTTTTCTATAACCTCCACCTGGTGAACACCGTCTATGTTTATCCATGTGACCGAGGGTTTGTCTTTAAAGGGAAAGCATTCCTCAACCGTTTCTACTTCTTTCTCTTGAAATTGGGCCTCATCATAGTCGATGAGGCTGATCCTTACCTTTTCGGCCTTCTTTTCCTCAACCTGGACAAGGGTACCAGGGGGCAGGCCAACCTTCCTTGCAGCCTTTCTGAATAGCTTTAGCATAGTGTACCTCCTTTAATGAATGTTACCTCTTTTCTTTCCTCCTGTGAATGTATGTGCGAAGCAGGATAACGAGAAGAGGGAGGCCCATAAAGAGTATATCATCACCCTTTCCTGGCGAAAAATCGGGCATAAAATAATAGGTTATACCTCCAAAAAGCAGGCTTCCACGCAGTGACCTGCCATATCCCATAAAGGTAAATACCCTGAAGAAGGTCATGAAACAGAGAAACCAAAATAAAAACAGGAATAGATTCGCCAAAAAACGATATCGGTGCGGAATCAGATCGAAAAGGGCGCGCAGCACCTTTTTGTATGGCGCCTTTTCCTTGGTAAACCGAATCTTGATTACCTCACCGATGGTAATTGTTTCATCAATATACGTGCCGCTCGGTATAATAAAATCAAGGGTAAAGACCGATTTCTTTTCATGAAGGGCATCATTGGTAGACCTGAATGGAAGATGCAAGATATGTTTTACGATCAGGAATCCGCTCAGACAAACAGATGCCAATAGGATTAGGATTATAGCTTGAAGAATTTTCCTTTGCATAGCCTGAAAAGTTACCCGTAAGTTAGATATCTAATTCATGATGCTATGGAAAAGATTTGGAGTTATGTACAAGATATTTTCCGCACCGGGTATCAATCTTTCACTCGACTGGCAATGAGCAGCCTGAGTGAAGGCACACTATTTTTATCAGCAAGATCCTGTGCTTTCCCTCAGAGCCGTCTTACGGAGTATCACCGGATGAATCTTTGGTCGATTCAGGTCCTTTGAATTGTGGCGCTCTTTTCTCATCGCCAAACCATACTACACGCTGGGGGAAAGGAATCTCTATGCCTTCTTGTTCCAGCGCCTTCTTTATCTTCCATAAAAGCTCGGTCTTAACGGCAAACCACTCTGTGGCTGGCGCCCAGATCCTCACGATAATGTTGACAGAGCTATCTCCAAGGCTATCGACAAAAACCATGGGTGCTGGATTTTTGAGGGTAAGAGGATGCTGCTTGATTAGATTTTTTATGATTTCAATGGCCTTGTCAGCATCATCGCTATAACGGATTCCAACCACATACTCGAATCTTCTGGCCACATTTGCAGCATAGCTGGTTATATTTGCGGTAAAGACTTTTTGATTAGGCAATCGAACTAACGGGCCATCAAACGTTCTCAGCGTGGTCGATATAATATGGATATCCTCAACAATCCCAACAGTCCCATCTATATCTACGGTGTTTCCAATCTGGATTGGTCGCTCAACCATAAGAAAAAGCCCTGATATCAGGTTTCCTATTACACTCTGGCTGGCAAACCCTATGGCCAATCCAGCGATGCCCCCAGCGACAAGCAGGCCTGAAAGTTTTACTCCAAGGATGGGAAGGATCATCAGGAGAGCAATAACAGCAATAGCATAGGAGACAATTTTAACGAGAATCTCCAAATGCCCTCTTTCTAGCTTTTCCTTAAGGAATCTTCTGAGATACAGTGAAACTACCTTACCTATTATCATGGCAAGTACGAGTATAATCGCAACCAGTATAAGATCGAAAACGGTAACGCTTCGGTAGAGAACTTTGTTGAGAATCATAACCCGAACTCCATAATAAACTTGGGCTTGACTATAGAGATCTTTCGTGATGCATAGATCTCTAAAGACTTTTTCATCCCCTTTTGTAAAGGAGTATCTATAAATTCGGTTTCCGCAGTGTCTTTAGTCTTTATGTTAATGTTCGCTTTCATTGATACTGTTTTGTTGTTGTAATATAGTTTCATTCCATATGCATTGAATACAGCTTTCGTTAACTCAATCCAATGAGAGTTTGTGTTGGTTACAGCGAGATCTATAAGCCCTTCTTGAAGAGTGCTCAGTGATGGTATTGTGGAATATACAGGGCTTTTCCAATACTTGCAGATAACCCCATTTCTGGGATCACCATAGAGGGTGAACTTTTGCTTTGTTAAGGTAAAAATATCCAGAATCTCAAAATCCGTATCGGTAGATATATAAACCCCTATTTCTAACGGAAATCTGAGAAAAATTGTCCTTGTTTCCTTGGGTTTACTCAGCAGGGCTTTTTCAAATTCTATGAGGAGATAGGACGTGAGTGCTTTCGGTCTATTCACCGGTTCCACAGGATTGAGGAGGATTTTTCCCTTGCCGGCAAGGATATGTTTTTCAAACTGTTCCCCAAGACAGTCTCTCTTGTAAATGAGGTTTTTACCGTCTTTTTGAACGGAAAGAGAAATCCCTTCCTGTGCAATACTCAACGGAACATTATAGTGGCCGAACATACTATTTTCCTTTCCTGGCATCTCAGCACAAGGCTTATCCTTGGGCTTGTAAGCGGGCTTAGAGCAGGAGTCGAGTCATCTGTTATAAAGGCACTAGAGATATGGTAACGATAAGATAATCCGGGAGCACATGTACACTTTATTCTGGCATAAGCACAAGATAAGTCAAGAGAAATATTATCTTGAGAAATCGCTTCTCTTGTGCTGCGCTTCTATTTGAGTTCATAAACAATCCCCCTTTCCGATTACTCGAAAACCCCTGTTGGAACGTATTCTTTATCTGTTTTTTTATGGATCCTGAGTGATAAATTTTGTTTAAAGTATGGATTGGAATATGCTAATATTCTCGATTAATCCAGGAGGGGATTATACTCTCTAACTGTTTGATTATGATATCCTTTAGTTCTTGAGATTGATCCCTGTAGAACATGGGCTATCTTAAGAAGACCTTAACCAGAGCGGCCTCGCAGGACTGTTGTGTCTGCCGGGATTTTAAGAATTTGGAAATGCCCTGAGGTCTGTGGGGCTGAATCAAAAACGAATGGAAATCATGCCATGAAAATAAAACGAGGTTTTTTTATTGCCGCGGCTACGATGGTTCTTGGGGGTTTTTTTATGGGTCATTCCCATGCTGCCTCGAATAATATCGTTGAACGAATAGGCCTGGCAGATCTGGATAAGCTGATAAAAGACAAAGACTGCCAGTGTTTGATTGTAGCCATGGCTGCGTGGTGCGGTCCATGCCGGAAAGAACTGAAACCCCTGAGCAAGCTCTATGATAAGTATAAGGATCGGGGCCTCAAGGTGGTGGGCATCAGCCTTGATCTAGACGGGCCCGAGGCTATGCAGAGAATACTCGAAAAAGCGAAGGTCAGTTTTCCCGTTTACTGGGCCGGTGAAGAACCGGTGCGTAAATATAACATTTTCGCTTTGCCTATGCTGCTTTTCATTAAAAACGGTGAAGAAGTAGAAAGGGTAGTAGGCAAACGGAGCGAAAAATTTCTCGACAGAAAGATTCGGGATTTTCTGGGGTTGGAATAAGAAGGTGTAACGCACTATGGCAGTGCTGCCATATCTTGAAGGGACTCGGAGTGGTTCCTTTTTTGATCACGCAGGGGCCTTTTCCTGCTCGGCAGTGAGATCTTGTTACGCCTTTTCCTTGGCTCCCTTTGGAAAGGGAACGCCGGCAAGCTCATAGGATATAGCACCAAAGCGACAGGACTCCTGGTAACATTTCAGGCACCTGATGCAATCGTAGTGATTTGCATCTTTATAGAATTTCACTCCCATGGGACAATCATGGTAACAGGCCTCACAAAGGGTACACTTTTCCGGATCGTGTATCATTCGAAAGAGGCTGTATTTGTTGAACAAAGAATAGAGTGCCCCCAGCGGACAGGCGACTCGGCAAAAGGGCCTGCGGCTCACTACCATCCATGCGAGAAACAACACCAGGATAAAAAGTTTGCTGTAAAACAGTACACCAATCAATGCACGTAATTCAGGCCTCAAAAACATTAAGGGAATACCTGCCTCAATGGTTCCGGCAGGGCAGATATGCTTGCAGAACCAGGTGATCCCGTAGCCAAACTCATCTACCACCACGAGGGGAAGTATAAAGACAAAGAGACCCAGGATAATATATTTCGTATAGGTGAGGAATGGAGGGATCTCGAACTTTGGTGAAGGGATCTTGTGAATCAGCTCCTGAATGAGGCCGAACGGGCACAGCCACGCACAGGGCATGCGTCCCACAAGGCTCCCTATAAGGCCCAACGTTCCGATAACATAGAAACCGAAGCGGTAGTTGCCGGTGCTGATGGCAGGCCGTACCGTTGCCATGAAGGTCTGTAGAGAGCCCAAAGGGCATGCACTTGTTGCGGCAGGACAGGAATAGCAGTTCAATCCCGGGGTACAGATGCCCTTAAGTTGGCCCTGGTAAATGCCCTTGGTAAAGGGGAATTTCCAGTATGCGTTGCTCAAAAGGGTGGCGAGTATTTGTATCCACCTTCTCAAGACGAACATTACCCGATACCCATACAACTTAAGCAGATCTTGATGGCCTTATCCACGACTGCTGATACTTCACCAAGGTTAATGCCGAGAACAATGAGCAGGGCAGAAAGTATCATCAGCAAAAAGGGAAGATTTCTCTTTTTCATCTTTTTTGGGGCCATAAGTTTTCCCAGCGGCGGCTACAGTTCTTTTGTCAGAGAAATGTAACCCTTGTTTGCATGAACTATAGAAACTTGATAAGCAGTTGTCAATATGGGAGCTGTTTATTCTGGGCAGGGCGTATTGCTGAGCCTTGAAAGGACATGCAAAAACACATACTATTGAAACATGGATTATCTCAACAATCTCTTTCACCGGTTGCCCTGATGCTCTCCTTATGGCCAAGAAGGGAATTATCCTCTCATCACTTTTCTCGGGTATTATCGGGTATCTCTGGCTTAGATTTTCGCCAAAAAAGAAAGACTGAAAGGCGCCTCCATGGGTGTTAGGAATTCCCAGGCGTTTTGTAACGGCCCGCACTAAGGCGCTAAGATGCGATACTACCAAGGAGTATTTCTAAGTATCCGGAAAGGATCCTCGAAGAGAGAATTCAAAGCAGGAAGCTGCGCGACCTACAAGCACCTCGCAACAATTTTGCGCGCCATTAGAAAGGCCACATTATCGGTATGAGTAACACCGCCAGTGCCCAGAATACCAGATTCAGGGGCCCGCCTACACGGGTGTAATCAGAAAAACGGTATCCGCCGGGGGCATAGACCATGGTATTTGTTTGGTATCCGATTGGTGTTGCAAAGCTTGTTGATGCAGCAAAGGTAATTGCCACCAGAAATGGGCGAGTACTCACACTCATGGATGCTGCAAGGGACAGCGCAATGGGGGAAAGAATAACAGCGGATGCGTTATTTGACATTACCTCGGTAAGTATTGCAGTGGTCAAATAGAGCGCTGCCAGAATAGCGAGGGGACCAAAGGCGGCAAATGGTTCCAATGCTGAATGTGCCAGCCAGCGGGCGGCACCGCTCTGTTCTAAGGCCAGCCCCAGGGGAATAATGCCGCCAAGCATGAAAACCACCTTCCAATCAACTGCCTGGTAAGCCTCTTCGATGGTAAGGCAGCGGCCCAGTACCATGCCAACCGCTCCGATGAGCGCAGCAACTAAGATTGGAACGATCTTTAAGGCAGTCAAGGTAAGCACCCCAAGGAACACGAGCAGTGCAATAATGGCTCGATCTTTGCGCAGGAACAGTTCGGTCAACTCGTTCGTTACCACCACATCACTGGATTCAAGAAAGCGCGGGACCTCATCCTTATTTACCTGCAAGAGTAATGTGTCTCCACTGTCAAGATGGATGTTTGTTAGACGATCTCTCAGGATTTTGCCACGCCTCTGCACGGCAAGAATCATGGATCTAAACCGGCGTAGAAAGCTGGATGTTTGCAAGGTGCGTCCAACCAGGTTTGATTGTGGCGGTATAAGGACCTCGATCAGGTGTACCTTATCGGAGCTCAGTTCTTGATCATCCATGGTAACATTAGTCTGAATGCCCAGGCCCAACGATTCCTTCATGCTCAGAAGCTTGTCCACGTTACCATGTATCAAGAGGGTATCCCCCTCCCTGATCCTGGTTCTCGAGGGTCGCGACACAGCCTTATCACCACGCAGGATTTTAATAAGGTTCACTTTTGCATCCCGGAAGTCTTTCCTTTTGTCCCACGTTCCTCCAATTAAAGGGGACCTTTCTGCCACCCTCAATTCTGCCAGATAGTCGGAAAGCCGATATTTGTCCACCTGTTGCGTTGCAATCTTATGCTTTGGTAACAACCGGTGCCCAATCATAATGAGGTAAATAATGCCGGCAACGGACATCACAAACCCCAGGGGGGCGAATTCAAAGAGGCCGAAAGGTCTCATGCCCTGGGATACTGCGATAGAGCTGACCAGGATGTTGGTGGAGGTACCAATTAAGGTGCATACCCCGCCAAACTGGCTTGCAAAGGATAGTGGCATTAGCACGCGAGCAGCAGAAATTCTCCGGTTCATGGCAAGCACCGTTGCAACGGGAATGAAGATGGCCACTGTCGCAGTGTTGACGATAAAGGCAGATAACGCGGCTATGGCAATGCATAAGACCAAAATCAACCGTAATTCGCCTTTTCCCGCCAGTGTATTTAAGTGATGCGATAACCATTGAACCAGGCCGGTGCGCACTAAACCGGCGCTCAGAATGAACATGGCCGCAACAGTTGCAGTAGCTGGATTCGCAAAGCCGTACAGTGCCTGATGCGGAGCGATTAAGCCCAGCACAATCAGGGCGACAAGTATGCAAAGGGCTGCCAGATCAACGGGAAGTTTTCCGGTTACGAATAATGCCATGGAAAAGGCGACGACTGCGAGTGTGAGAGTAGTACTTATGTCAGGCATACCGAGTTTATTAACTTTCCTGAGCCCCGATGGACTGAATGATCATGAAGGTAACCCAAATCAAGAGCAACGGGATGGTAAAAATCACCATTTATTTCATACCGCATATTTCATCTCTTGACAATCAGAACCGGGCTTTTAGACTGCCGTATAACCTTTTCGGATACGGAGCCAAGAAACATTTCCTCCAGGTTAGTCTTCCCATGGGAGCCAATGACAATAGCGGAAACCTTCTCTTCTTCCTCAACCTTTAGTATTTCCTTCAGGGGGACTCCCATCTCTATTCTGACCTTCACGGCAAGACCGCTTTGCCTCAACTTCTTTTCTATCTTCTTTCCTTCCTCCCATGCCTCTTTTTCAATTCTCCCGATAATTGTTTCGGCACTCCCGGACCCATATCGGGAAATGGCATCGATCCCCCTCTCATCGATTACATGGAGAACCACGATCTCTTTTGTACCTGCGTCCTTTAACTGGACAAGGTAGTCTAAAGCCTTCTTTGACACATCCGAAAAATCGGTTGGGTATAGTATTTTCTCAAACATCTTTTCCTCCTTTCCTCATCACCTTTGAATTGCCGTTATTGTTTAGAATTTCCTTTTTTAGAGCGGCGAAGCCGAGTTATATAAAATCGCCAAGCGATTCGATGACTTGAACGCATGATACCTCATTTTTTCAACCGTGGAAATATACCATGATACACCATTGGCGACAGAACTCGTTGATCGCAAGGAGTTAGATCTCCCGGGAGAATAGGCCGTTCCACGACGTGAAACTCCACCACTCGTATCTTTCCCTCACGATAGAGATTCAGACGGACCTTATCGCCAACCTTCAATGATTGAACGAATTTTGTATATTTTTCGTGGTCATTGAGGGGCAGTCCGTTGGCAGCAGTGATAATGTCACCCCCGAGCAGAAACTCTTCTCCGGCAATCCTGATAGGTAACACACCCCCTTGTATTCCCGCCTTCTCCGCCGGACTCCCCGGCTCAACCGTCTCTACCAGAAATCCATCGACCACAATAGGGATGGTAAAAATTCCACCGAGTTCCTTGCTCACGAGCTTGCCAGCGGTCCCGAGCCAGGGACGGATCACGCGGCCGTGTTTGACGAGCTGAGGCACCACCTGCTTGGCAATATTAATGGGTATGGCAAAGCCGATATTTTGTACACCCATAAGGGTTGCAGTATTTATGCCGATGACCTCTCCACACAGGTTCAGCAAAGGTCCGCCTGAGTTTCCTGGGTTGATGGCCGTGTCAGTCTGTATAAGGGGAACCGTCATGCTCATGGGAGATGAGGGAAGAATCCTGTTAATGCCCGATATAATTCCACGGGTGATAGTCTGCTCAAGGCCGAGGGGATTTCCGATAGCCACAACCTCCTCGCCGACCTTTACCGCATCCGAATCGCCCAGTTTGGCAATGGGATAGCCCTTGGGCAGGCCCGGCGTACGAAGAACAGCAATATCCAGGATCGGATCCGCTCCCAGAAGCTGAGCTGGCGCAGTGGCGCCATTGTCGAGGGTCACATTGAGGGCTCTGCTTCCGAATACCACATGTGAATTGGTCAGCACAAGCCCTTCTTCACTGACGATGAAGCCAGAGCCAATGGAAGAGCCCACCCGATTAGTCACCCTAAAGGGATCTATAGTGACCGCCGATATGAACACGACCGAGGGCGAGGCCCGCTTGAAGAGCTCAGGTATCGGAAGGTCACATTTGGCCCCTGCTGCGGTATAAGATACGGCAGACGTGGCTACAGAAATTAGAACAATAAGAAAAATGAGTAATCTTTTTATGTCAAGACCTCCTTCTATCAAAAAAATTGGTGTTTGAGATTGGCCAGTGAATTTCCCCACCCACAGGGCAGGGCATTCTGGCATTTTTATCCAGATCGAGTCGATTCCAATCTCGACACCCAAGAGCGAAAGATAGCTTCACTTCGTTGAGCAAGGAATGCAATGGGCCGTAGATCGGTGACTAAATTATTTCCTGTTACTTTAATGAGTCAGTGCCAATTTCCTCTGATCTTGATTTTTCTCTCCCTCCAGCTAAAGCCCTTTCCGCTCAAACCAGCGAAAGAGTACCAATCCTCCAACAACGAATAGAGGAACGATGAACCAATGATTCACCCCAAGTACCTGGGGCAGGGTAATCTTACCCAGATCGCCCCACGTTAAAACAGTCTTTTCCAGTCCAGGGTATGCCTCGGCGTACAGGGCTGCGCCAACGAGCATTCCCAGAATTCCCCACATTGCATCCCAGCGGCCCTCACCGAATGCTCCGGCCGAGGTCGCTGGGCAGTAGCCCAAGAACCCCCAGCCGATCCCAAAGATCAAACCACCCAGAATGGTGCCTCCCAGTACAGTCGGCTTTATTGATAGTTTGACCAGACCCAGATCCTTGAGCAGATACGTTCCCACCATCGCAACCAATATGGTTGAAAGCATAAACTTAACGATGGTCATATCCATCAAACGGAGAGCACCAAGTTGCTTGTCATAGCGAATTACGCGGGCTTTCTGTAACAAGAAGCCAAAGAGAATGCCGGTGATAAGGCCATAGATGAGCATTTTCATTTCTCCTCACCTCCTCCATATAACAGGCGAGCTATGAGCATGCCGCCAATGAAAAAACAGATTAAAGCAATATAACCACTCACCGCCAGCTGAAGCGAACCGCTCAGCCCATGCCCGCTCGGTCACCCATCTGCCAGGCGAGCCCCGAACATGGCTATTATCCCACCGACAAACGCGACAATGCCCCGTTTGAGCCTGCTCGGGCCAAAGCGCTTTTCCCACATATCCGGGATGGGCTTCCATTGAAATGTGCGAGAGCTTGTCGATGCAATCAGCGATCCAATGAACACCCCCACCACGAACATCCACTGCCAGTCGATTTTGGGCACCTCTTTCACGAAATACACTATCTGAGCTACCCGCTCAGCACCGACGAGTTTCTCAATCATGCCGGCTGAGCGGACAAACGTGGTTGATGCGCCAAAAAACTTACCCGCAATCCAGACCGATAGTATTAAAACTACTCCGCTCAATGCCCCGGCCAGGTATGGGCTCCAACCCTTGTCTTCAGTCTTTGCCATATCTTCCTCCTTTCATCTACAGATTCGCATATGCCACAGCTGGCCTCTTTTTTACTGTTGCTCGTAGTAGTAACTCGCTCGTTCATATTCCCTGCCAGAACAAGTTCTTTTGCATTGGGCAGTCGCAATGATGATTCAAGCTTTCAGCCTGCTAGCTTTCTCTTTCGGTCTAGCTGCTCAGTTACCTTGCGCCTCGGGTTTCATTGCTTCTGAACTAATACTTCTTAAACAACACCCTGAACCCGCGTCTGGTACTCAAGCTTCCTGAGGAGGCTTCTCACTACTTTGTCCCAGGTGAACTGCTTTGCTGTTTCCCTGGCAGCCGCTTGGATACCCTTCTTTTCTTCATCATGCGCTTGGAGGTTTTCGATGTAGAATTTCACCTCCTCTGCATTAAAGGAATCCAAAACAATGGAATTTACTAAGTGCATAGCGTAGTCCTCTCCGCTGCATCCAGTGAAGACAACCGCCCCGGTAGCCATGGCCTCAAGATCGACGAGCCCGAATGGCTCGTGTACGCTATTGGCCAGCACTACATCGCTGGCACGGTATATCACCTTTAGAAAGGAGTGAGGTATTTGAAACAGAAGATTCAGGATATCTCCGGCGCCAGCATGAGAAAGAGCCTCGAAATAGGGTTCAAATGCATCTTCGCCTATAGCATTAGAATTCTCATCAAGCGATCTTCTCTGAACACAAACATCTCGGACCTTCAGGCCAATTGATTGTGCGCGTTTTAATATTTTCCCACCGTATGGCTCGATGCCGCCGCGAGCCAGGAGGACAACTTCTTTTCCTGTTTCTTTGAGTCTCCCAACAGCCTCCACTGCTGGCTTCCATCCCTTATCAGGATGCCACCTCGCTACCTTGCTCACTATGAAGTCCGTATCCATGAGCCCCTTTAGCCTCCTAACATGCACTTCATCCACTTCCCCCAGAATTTCACTTGGTATTCCATTGGGGATGACCAAGGGATTTATGCCCCAATTGCCCATTATATGTTTCATGTATTTGCTCACGGTTGTAATGGTGATGGCAAAGGAGAGCCGAGCCCAGTTTATTCGCTCAAATCCATACGTGTTATTCGCGTTCCAGAACATTACCGCCTTATCGCGCAGCCCCTCATAATAAAGTACATCGCTTATGCGGCTCATGGCCTCAGCGGTATGCCACTCCTCTCCCAGGACAGCGATCAGCTTCCCCTGAGATATAGCAGAAGCTGCAAGCTCATGGACACCGAAAGGTGGCGCTGATTCGTTGAAGTCATAGAGCTTATCCTCCTCGCCGTCGTAGACTCCGTTTGGGTGGTGCTCGCTGATCCACTGGCACCAGCGGTGAAGAGTAAGCCTCCCTTCTTCGCGAGACTCCACCCCCGACATGTGAGGATCTCCAATAAAGATATGATGAACCTCAAACCCCATTCTGGCGAGAGTCTGGGTCAGGTACGTGATCCTCGTGCCCAGGCCTCCCGCCATGGAATATGCATCTGGTCCTTCAAATGAGAGGACCGCGAAAATAGTATTATCCGGTGAAATATTCATTTGTATCTATACCCCCAATTCCGTTCTGAGGTGGAGAAAATCCAGGATGTTGGAACGGCACACAATCCCTTTGATCTCTCCATCCTCGATTACCGGAACTTGATTGATCTTGCCGCTCGCGAGCCTGGCCAGCACATCGCCGCCGTTATCAGAACCAGAGACGGTCTCTAATCTATCACTGGGGGTCATAATGTCCCTGACCTGCGTAGCCCTCCTCTTCTCAGAGGGGATGGCCTTGACATCATCGAGACACACGATCCCCGCCAGGTTGCCGGTCTCGGTGACCAGGAAGGTCCTCTCTCGCTTTTTGAGGATGTAGTCTTCCATGAGCTCCTGCACCGAGATCGAGCCCTCTACCGTCTCAAATGTGGTGTCCATCAGGTCTTTTACCCGCACATCCTTGAGCATCTCTTTTACGAGAACCTCACGGTACCCACGAGTAGCTGCGCTGTGGATAAACCATCCGATGAGGGACATCCAGAGGCCGTTGAAGAAGAACCCCTTCAGAATCTGAAAGATACCGAAAACGATCAGGACGAAGGCGACGGCCTGCCCGCTGATGGATGCGATCCTGGTAGCCCGCTTCAAGTTCCCGGTTATCTTCCAGGCGATTGCCCGCAAAACCCTGCCTCCATCGAGGGGGAAACCGGGGATCATATTGAACAGCGCGAGCAGTATATTGATTACAGCGAGATATCGTGCGAGGGCCGCGATGGGCACACTTGCTTCCCTCACCGCGATCCAGATCCCGAAGAAGATGAGGGCAATAACCAGGCTTGAGAGAGGCCCCACCAGCGCAATGACGAACTCTTTGCCTGCTGTCTCCGGTTCATGAGCGATTTCTGCTACTCCCCCGAAAATGAACAGCGTAATGCTGCGCACCTCTTCTCC
>Ga0307377_10005834_pt1 | contig 13063 bp, 18 predicted proteins | sample TR3MG_FD_202535 | JGI IMG/M metagenome (GOLD analysis project Ga0307377, IMG submission 202535) | Soil microbial communities from Risofladan, Vaasa, Finland - TR-3 | ecosystem: Environmental > Terrestrial > Soil > Coastal area > Acid sulfate soil | place: Finland: Risofladan, Vaasa | collected... | reverse complement strand
TCTTTCCCGCTCGGTAATCCTGAACCGCACTTTTGTTTTCCGTTATCACTGCTTCAATAGCCGTTTCAATCGCATCAGCACCGATACTGCCCAGTCCTTTCTTTTCTATGATCTCCTTAGGCGCGCCCCCGTGATCAAGCATCTCCCGTATGATCTCCGTCGCCCCTCGGTCGGTAATCACGCCCGTTTTCAAATTGGACAGAATAGCGACGAAATCATGGGGCGAGACCCTTGTTGACGCCTCTCGCATTGGTATAGAGCGATAATTCAGCTCCCCTTTCAGGACGTCCGCAATCCACGTCGCACTTAACTTCGGATCTATTTTTGAGGCAACGGCTTCATAAAAGTCCGCGGTATGTATATCGAACGTGAGCGAATTCGCATGCTCCCTCGTTATAGAATACCGCTTGATGAATCGCAACTTCTTCTCGTCCGGAAGTTCGGGTATTTCCCGCCGCACACCCTCTATATAGTTCGCAATGCGAATCGGCACGAGGTCAGGCTCCGGGAAATAGCGGTAGTCATGCTCAAACTCTTTCGTCCGCATGGAAAGCGTTATGCCACGCACTTCATCGTAATGCCTCGTCTCCTGCTGAACGGTGAGTCCACGCCGCAATAAATTCCTCTGCCGTGTTATCTCGAAATATAACGCCTTCTCCACGCCTTTAAATGAAGATATGTTCTTTACTTCCGCCCGCTCACCGCCTTCAATTGATATATTCGCATCAACGCGCATCGCACCTTCTAGATCACCGTCAAACACGTCCAGGTACTCCAAAATGCTCCTCAGCTTGTTCAGGTATATGCGTGCCTCCTTCGGCGATTTGAGGTCCGGCTCGGTCACGATCTCCACTAATGGCATTCCTGACCGGTTGTAATCAACCAGCGCGTAGGTTGCAGTGTCTATCGTTCCTTTATAAACCAGCCTGCCCGGATCTTCCTCCATGTGCACCCGTGTTATCCGTATTTCCCGCTCTTTACCGCCGTTGCCATCACCGCCCTCGCTTTCTATTCGCACTAAGCCGCTGAACGCAATGGGAAAATCATACTGCGTAATCTGGAAACCCCTTGGAAGGTCAGGATAAAAATAATTCTTACGATAGAAAATTGTTTCTGGCTGAACGGTGCAGCCTAATGCAAGCGCTATTTTTATGCCGTAGCGTAATGCACGCCTATTTACCGCGGGCAACGCTCCCGGTAAGCCCAAACACGTAGCACATACATGCGTATTGGGTTCGGCATTATGATAGTCCGTAGAGCACGGGCAAAATAATTTTGACTTTGTAAGAAGCTGTGCATGACATTCTAATCCAATTTTCACATCCATTTATGCGTTCACCTAAATATTTCACCAAGCATCCCGTACTTTTATTACATAAGCTTTTATGTGTTTGATGGCATATAAATGGATAACTGCTATAAATGGATAAAATAAAATGACGACAGTATACGATGTGCCACCGGATAAACTGGTAAAGATGGCCGGCGGGAAATTAAAAAAGAACAAAGCGATTTCTCTGCCCAAGTGGGGCTTAGATGTTAAAAAAGGCCCTCATAAAGAGTTACCACCACATGATGAAGACTGGTGGTGGGTGAGATGCGCCTCAGTGCTCCGGCAGATCTATTTACACGGGCCGGTAGGAGTGGCAAGGCTGCGCACCTATTACGGTGGAAGGGTTAACAGGGGAGTAAAGAAAGGACGGTTCAGAGAAGCGTCAGGGAAGATAATACGAGAGGTGCTTTCGCAATTAGAACGAGCGGGTTATGTAACGAAGACGAAGAGAGGACGGAAGATATCGCCGGAGGGGCAAAAGTTTCTTGATAACACTGCGCACGAACTGAAGGTTATGCACGCTGAGCTGAAAGAGGAATAGATTAGAAGAGAAGAGAATGGAAAGAAAGGTAGTTGTTAAAAATGGCCGGTGATGATGAGTTAGAGGCGATAAGAAGGCAGAAGTACGCGCAGATGCAGCAGGGACAGGCAGGGGCTGTTGCAGAAGATCAGAAGAGGCAGGAGATAGAAGAGGCAAAGAAGGATATTATCCGGCAGATTCTCGCTTCAGAGGCAAGAGAGCGGTTGAGTACCATTCGCATGGCAAAGCCTGAATTGGCCGAACAGTTGGAAGCTCAGCTCATCGCACTAGCGCAGACAGGACGGCTGAAGAGCATGATAACGGATGCGCAATTTAAAGAGATTCTGAGGCAGATAACGCCGAAGAAGCGCGAAATTACAATAAAAAGGGTATAAGTTGTGATAGATGAAGAAAAAGAAAAGGCGCTCAAAACCGGGTACATAACGCTTTATACAAATCTTTTTACTGTTACAGGTCCAGTATCTTAAGTACGGGGTATGTGACTTAAAAGGAGATGATATAAATGGATTTTGGGAATGAAAAAGAAATGCATCCGTATCTTGTCAATAATTTATTTAAACCTATCATTGAAGATAAAACCGATTACTGTTTAATTGAACAGAAGATTACAGATGTCATCTTATGTAAAAATGGAAATGGTCCAAAGCTGTTTTTCTTCGAATTAAAGTGTTTTTCGACCAATAACAATAGAATCGGCATTGGTGATGGTAGAGGTATGGGATATCAAATAGAAATACTGACCAAACGTCCAGATTATTTTGAAACAAATTTGAGATGGATTTTAGCTAATCCAACCATTAATGAAAGTGGAAAGATATATTTATTCTTAAGAAATCAAGAAATATTGGAAAATATCTCGGGTGGAAGTATAGGAAAGAAGCACAATAATATTCGCTTATCAATTTTCGAACGATATGACTTATATAATATCAATCAGTTACGGAATCAAATTGAAACTTTTGTTAAATATGTATAGCAATATTGCCTGCTCTATTGTATAGCGAAAGGCAGAAACCCAACTAACAGCGGCCACGTGGATGCCCCGCTTTTCAACGTGGATAGGTTGGGGCTAAAGGCGGGGGGGGTAGAAATAGGAGATAATCAATGATTAGAGAAGTTACAAATTGGAAAATTGGAGAATGGATCGACTTTCATATATTCCGTCCAGATGAGAAAAAAGGGTATATTATCTATATATCAGGAAGACCCGATTTTCGAATGACTGCATCTGAAAAAGAAGAAAAAGTCAATCAGTCTAAAAAAGTGCCAGTTTGCATTGGCCACGATAGGCAATCGCAAAATAAAAAATATTGGTTATATAAGGACAGGTTATATTGGGAAATTGATAACCTTGAACCCCAAGATATGAAATTGTTGTTAGATGAAAGAATAGAAAAAAGGAATCGTAAACTCGAAAAACTCAAATTAACAGATACTGCCAGCGAGAATGAAATAAAAAGAGAAGCTATTTCTGATGAGGTTAAAATGTATGTTTGGAAAAGAGATGGAGGGGGATGTGTTGAATGTGGGTCAAAAATAAATCTCGAATTTGATCATATTATTCCTGTCTCAATGGGTGGAAGCAATACTGCAAGAAATATCCAATTGCTTTGTGAAGAATGTAATAGGAAAAAGGGTGGAAATTTAGTTTAATTTACAGCCTGAAGGATTTGGATAGTTCTTTTTTTAGGATTTTTATTAATTCATTATCGCCGACCGCTTCGAGCAGGGGGTTAGCTTTATCGAGGGCTATTGCGGGAGCGGAAGGGTTAAATTAGTTGACTTTTAATTAAAGAAATGAAAAGAATATTTTAATGTTTCGAATTCCAGAAACGCATCCTCGATACGAATCGCTATTGAAACGAGAAAAGCTTATAAAAGGCATAGAGGCCGGGATAGCCAGCAAGCAAGGGCTGATCGCGCACGGCCGTGGTGAAGCGTTTGATTATCTGATTGGTGAGCGGACGTTACCGGCTGCGATGAGAGCGACGGAAGCTGCCGCTGCTTTATTGCTCGCGGCAAAGAAGCCTGTGATTTCAGTGAATGGCAATGTTGCAGCCTTAGTCCCTGAGAAGATCATTGTGCTGAGCGTGTTGCTGAACGCTCCATTAGAGGTGAACATCTTTTATTGGACGGAAGCGCGAGTGATAAAGATAAAGGAGCACTTAGAGCAGCACGGTGCCAATAACGTGCTGGGTGCTAAAGCAGATGCGAGAATACCCGGAATAGAGCATGCACGTGCACGGGTTGACTACGAAGGGATTTACAGTGCGGACGTGGTTCTTGCACCGTTAGAAGACGGGGATAGATGCGAGGCACTTATCGCGATGGGCAAGAACGTGGTAACCATTGATTTGAATCCGGTATCAAGAACGTCCAAGTATGCGACGGTAAGTATTGTGGACGATATAGAAAGAGCATTGGAAAACCTTATTGTGATGGTTAAAGAGAAGCAGAAGAACGGCGAGGTGAAATTATTAGCAGAATATAATAATAAGGAAAATTTAAAAGCCGTTATTAACGAGATCGCAGAGAGGTTGAAGGACGAGGAATTAAGATAGACCGCTCACCTCCGCGATAACCGATTGAAGAGCCCGAGAAGCACAGATTCTCTCTCTTTTTGTACCAGCTCTTCCCATCTCTCTTCAGCCTTTGCGAGCTCATCAGCCTTAAAACCAGCCTTCGATATCTCCTTCAATTTCTCTAACTCACCGTAATCAAGCCATACACCGCCGCACTTCAAACAGACATCTACCTCTACATCTTCTGCGGTCTCAATGTCCATTAACCATCCGCATCTGGGGCATACCAGTTTGCTCTTGCTCTGAGTGCCGATATGCTTCGTCAGATAATCCGATAGTTTTCTATCTTTTAACAGCTTCTTCAATTCCCCGTGGTCTAACCAGATCCCTCCACACTTGGAGCAGAGATCTATAATGATGTTCGGACCGAAGACTTCAACCTCCTCTTGGCTCATCGTAACCCAGCATTTTGGGCATTCGATCTCCTTATCCCTCAACTCGTTTTTTAGTGGCATGATTCTATTCACTCTACTTGCTCTGTTATTACACGGTCTCACATAAATAGCTTCCTTCGGAGGTGCATGATGAGTAAAGTGCGGTTTGGCGTATTGAAGATTGTCACCGGATTTAAACGGAATGACGCGAAGCCAGAAACGCTCTGTTATCGGAAGTTGCCAAAATAAGACCATAAACTATCCCACCCCTAAGACCCCCAATAATATCGCTATAACAGTTGTAACTACTATTCCCAAAGCGAACATCAGACTATCTCTCCTTGCTCTTTTCTTTTCCATTTGTTGTAGTGTCTGCTCAAAGTACTTTGCGACTTCAGGTTGGGTGTCCTTAAGCATTTCCACTTGTTTTGAAAGTTCCGCTTTCTCTTGGGATAGAGTTTGATACTTTGCTTTCAACTCCTCCAATACGGTTTGGCGATGCTTTATGTCCTGAACAATATCCTTGATTATTGTATCGATTTCCTGAGAGGCACTACTTAATTTCGAGATTGACTGCTGTATTCGTTCCCCCTGAGTTACTTCTCTCCTCGCAGCACGTTTCTTTCGGAGGAAATAACCACCTATGTGTCCACCGATTAGAAAGGCAACAATAGATATTATTGCAGCAAGTATGGATACTATTATATCAATCATAGGAAACCACCGGACCCTCTGTTAGCAATTTCCGATAACGGAATCAGAATATACGATGTTCGCCGATAGGCGAATGTCCCGTAGGGCAAGGCGTAGCCGCAGCGTATATTCTGTGTTATATGACTCGTTAGAGCAAGGGAGCGACGCAAGGAGCGACCGCAGAGTTCCGAACCCCGTCGCCACACCTTTTATTTTGTATTTTCGTTTTTTAACCTATAACTCCACCACAAAAAACCAATTCCTATGGTAATAAAACCAACCGCCGTGATATAGTGGAATAAACGAACTTCATCGCCAAATATAAAAGGCAATATCAAATACGATATACCTAAAATGGGAAAAAAGATGCCACCAAACCGGAATCTTTTTGCTTGTTCTTCTTTGGATAAGGGTTTTTGCCCCTTCTTAAACAACAGTATCAAAAGGAGAAGACAAAACAACAATAGTGCAAAGACAAGCAATACCATAGAGTGCGATGCCCATCAACTATTTAAAAAAACACCAAGCACAAAAATACTAAATACAAATATGGCGGTTGTTCCGATTAAGATTTTTTGATTGTTTTTCATCATAATATATTATTGTTTTGTTTTATCAAAATGTTTTGGTTTTTCAAAGGGGTTCGGAATTTCATATAACTTCGGGATATCCGAAGTAAACTTCAGATATACATCCTCCTAAATGAACTTTACTTATCTTCACCCACCATCTCCTGACCCAAGATAGAGTCAGTCTAATGGACTTTTTATTTTACTTAAATCCTTACCTTACGTGAGTATGTATTTCTGTCGTTTTTGAACTCTTGCGTTCCAGTAGTTCTTGAATATACAATTGTGTAATAACGAAGAACTTTAACAGGAGATAAGAATATATATTCATATATAAAACCATGCCAGGTAGAAGACGATGTAGATGCGTAGGCTTTCAGCCACATTTCCTTTACTTCGAACCCCGGTTCGAGCCGCGTGGCCAGGATGGAAGCCCCGGCTCAGAGCTGGAGGAGAGCATATTGAAGGTGGATGAGCTGGAGAGTATACGACTGAAAGACCACCTACGGCTGAGTCAAGAGGAAGCTGCGGAAAGAATGGGCGTTTCGCAGCCTACTTTCCATCGGATATTAAGCGAAGCGCATCGAAAGATAGCAGAAGCCTTTGTTGAGGGGAAAGCTATTCGGATAGAAGGAGGTAACTATATGATAACCAAGGAGGCAGCTCATGTGCCCCCTCCGAAGGTGCCATGTTGCTGGAGGGGAGGACGGTATGGGCGAGGTAAAATGCTTTGATTTACGGTTTAAGGCTAGGTTAGGAGTGATAGATGAAATATGAGTGCAGAAAAAGAAGAAGAAACGATAAGTCGGATGAGAGGGCAACACGAGGCAGTCGAAGCGAGTATGGCAAAAGTAAAGCATACGATAATGGTGATGAGTGGCAAGGGGGGCGTGGGAAAAACAACGGTAGCAGCGAATCTTGCTTTCGCTCTCGGCATGAAAGGTTTAGATGTTGGATTGATGGATGCGGATATACACGGACCGAATGTGCCGAAGATATTAGGGATAGAGGACAAGCGACCTGAGGTAAAGGAGGATAAAATCTATCCGGTGCCTGTCACACCGCGACTGAGAGCGATTTCCATCGGGTTTTTGCTGCCGAGCCAGGACTCTTCCGTTATCTGGCGAGGTCCGATGAAGATGAATGCGCTAAGGCAATTCATTTCAGACGTAGAGTGGGGTGAGCTGGATTATATGATCGTGGATCTTCCGCCTGGGACTGGTGACGAGCCACTCAGTGTTGTGCAATTGATGGAGGAAATAGACGGTGCGATAATCGTTACCACGCCGCAGGATTTAGCATTACTTGACTCAAGAAAGGCGGTAAACTTCGCAGAGATACTGAAAGTGCCAGTGATAGGCATGGTAGAGAACATGAGTGGGTTTGTGTGTCCGCACTGTGGAAAAGAGGTAAACATATTCAAATATGGAGGAGGCGAGAGAGCTGCGGAAGAGTTAGGCGTGCCGTTCCTCGGTAGAATGCCACTTGACCCGCAGATGGTAGAAGCTGCGGATAGCGGCACACCTTTTGTCCTGCAAAGAGAGTCGAAAGTGAGTAAAGCGTTTGAAGAGATCGTCGAAAATGTGCGCGCATTTGTGGAAGGCACGGAAGAAAAGAAAAGACCTTTATATAGTATGTGAATATATATTCATATAAAGAGGTAGAAAGATGAAGCTATGTGTAACTGCAGCGGCGGGTGATTTAAATGCGCAGGTAGACCCGCGATTTGGACGATGCCAATACTTCGTAATCGTTGATTCTGACACGATGGCGTTCGAAGCGATGGCAAACGAAGCCATGAACGCGCCAGGTGGCGCGGGGATTCAAGCGGCGCAAGCAATGGTTAACAAAGGAGTAAACGTAGTTATCTCAGGGAATATGGGTCCCAATGCGTTTCAGGTTCTCTCTACCGCGGGCGTGAAGGTTGCAACGGGCGCGTATGGCACGGTGAAAGAAGCAGTCGAGATGTACAAAAGCGGTAAACTAACCGAGGCGGGTGCTTCGACCGTTGCCGCTCATGCTGGTATGGGTGCCGGAATGGGTACCGGATCTGGTATGGGCATGGGTGGCGGACGAGGCGGCGGTGGAGGTCGTGGCATGGGCAGAGGTATGGGACTTGGCATGCAACAACCAATGCCTCAGCAACCACAAGCGCCACAAGCACCTCGAACGAAAGAAGGAAGAACTCGAACAGTTATCGAATATGGCAAGTAGGCTGGAGAAAGAGATGGGAGAAGTGAAGAAGAGAATAGAGGAGCTTAAAAAGGGGTGATATTGATGCCACAAGGAGGAAGAGGTCAAGGAGGAGGAGGCGGAGGTCAGGGTCAAGGCAAAGGAAGAATGGGTGGCCGTGGATTGGGTCCTGGCGGAGACTGCCGATGCCCACAATGTGGCCATACCATGCCACATCAAGCAGGAGTGCCATGCTATCAGCAAACCTGTCCGAAATGCGGGTCTAAGGTGGTGAGGCCATAAAAAATATAGGAGGATTATACTAAAAAATGGGAGGATATAGAAGGAGAAATATGTATTATCTGACTGGTTTGCCGGGCTGGGTAGGAAGAAGTCCAACAGGAATGCCTCCAGGTGCGCAGTATCTCATGCAGACTGGGCAGGTGCCGCAGTTTGCTTCCTGGATGCAGCAGCAAGCGCCTGTTGCACCAGCACCAGCACCAGCAATGCCCAAGGAGCAGGAGATTTCAATGCTTGAATCGCAGGCTCAGATGCTTGGCGACCAGTTAGAGCAGCTAAAGAAGCGATTGGAAGAGCTCAAGTAAATCTGCTCTTCCGTATTATATTTTTTAAGAATGTAACAGTTATTTTATCATTTGGGAATGGCAATTCCAGTAGTCGAACAGAAACTGTGCACTGGTTGTGGGGAATGTGCGGAAATGTGTGAAGCGAACGCAATTGGAATAGTAGGTGAAAAAGCAAGAGTAGGCTATCACAAATGTTACAATTATAATGGGAATAACGGAAGCAATTGTAGTGCTTGTGTGGAAGTATGTCCCAGAGGAGCAATTATATTGGTAGATTAAATTACGGTGATTGGAATGGATAAAAGGAAAAGAGAAGGAACAAAGATTGAGGAGCGGGAATTTTCAGATTTAGACGAGCTTGTAGGTAGTATAGAGGAGACAATAAGGAAGGCGGAGCGCGAGATATACACTGAAAGGACACTTAAAGAGGCATATAATCCGAAAAACGTATGTGCGCTGAATAATCCTGATGGCGCTGCCAGAATAACGGGTCCTTGTGGTGATACCGTGCAGATACATCTACAACTCGATGGTGATAGAATCATTGATAGTAAATTCATAACCGATGGTTGTGGTGCTTCAACGGCATTTGGAAGTGTCGTTACAGAAATGGCGAAAGGCAAGACAATCGAATAAGCGTTCACGGTAGAGGATACGGACGTTTTATCGGTCTTGGGTGGTTTACCAGAGGAGAACGTTCATTGCACTCTGCTTGCGGTGAATACGCTGAGAGCGGCTCTGGAGAATTATAAAAATAAGAATGAGAATGAGAAGAGAACAAAGAGAAGGGAGGTGAAAATATGAAACTATGCATTCCCACATTGGGAACAGGTGGATTGGAGGATTTAGTAAGCGAGCATTTTGGAAGAGCACCAACGTTTACCGTTGTGGATATGGCGAATAGCGGGGTGAAAGTAGTGGAAAATACCGGGGAACATTTTGGCGGCGTGGGAAATACACCGGAACTCGTAGCTGGGGCAGGCGCTGAAATAATGCTCTGCTCGGGGTTAGGACCGCGTGCAATCAGCATGTTTGAGCAGTTAGGGATAGAGGTATATGTGGGCGCAAGCGGCACTGTGAAAGATGCAGTAAGCGCTTTTCAAGCAGGTATGCTTAGAGAAGCTACTGATGTTGATGCGTGTGAAATGCACCGGCATTAATAAACTCGCAACGTAACAAAACGATGGTGAACGGATGATTATTTCGGTAGCAAGCGGCAAAGGCGGCACGGGAAAGACCACCGTGGCGGTAAATCTTGCCCTGTCGCTTTCGAACATGCAAGTGCAATTACTCGATTGCGATGTCGAAGAGCCAAATTCACATATTTTCCTTAACCCTGTGATCGAGGAGACGAAGCCGGCGCAAACGTTAGTGCCAACGGTTAATTACGAGTTGTGTGATTACTGTGGGAAGTGCGCTCCCGCCTGTGAATATAACGCTCTTGTGGTGGTACCAAAGCAACAAGTCATGGTATTCCCCGAACTCTGTCACGGCTGTGGTTTATGCTCCATGGTCTGCCCGCAGGATGCGATCAGTGAGGAACCACGGAAGATCGGCGTTATCAAAAAAGGAAGGAGTGGTGATGGTAAAATAGAGCTTGTGTACGGGGTGTTGAATATCGGCGAAGTGATGGCAACACCGCTGATAGACCAGGTGAAAGAGGAGCTTGATCCCGCAAAGACTGTGATAATAGATGTACCGCCAGGAACGGCATGTCCGGTGATTGCAGCGGTGCAAGGCAGTGATTACTGTATTCTCGTGACTGAGCCCACGCCGTTTGGGCTCTACGATTTGAAGCTTGCGATTGCGGTGCTCAAAGTGCTTAAGCTTCCGTTTGGTGTGGTGATAAACAAAGCGGGGATTGGCGATCGAAAGGTCTACGAGTACTGCGCGAAAGAAGGAATTCCGATTTTGCTTGAGATTGCCCATGACAAGCGGATTGCACGGTATTATTCAGAGGGCGTGCCCTTTGTGAGCGAGATGCCTGAGTGGGAGGAGCGATTTGCGAGGATAATGAAGGGCATTAAGGAATACGTGGGATGAGACAATTAACCGTTATTAGCGGAAAAGGCGGCACCGGGAAGACGAGTCTTGTTGGCTCATTCGCAGTCCTTGCGGAGAACAAAGTCATTGCAGACTGCGATGTGGACGCACCAGACCTACATCTGCTGTTGCATCCTGAAATATTAACAAAACAGGAGTTTAAAGGCTTGAAAGTTGCCGTGATGGATAAAACACTATGCACTGAGTGCGGCACATGCGAAGAGACCTGCAGATTCAATGCTATCGCTTCGACCGAGGGATCAGGTTACGCAGTCAATCCAGCACGCTGTGAGGGCTGTGGCGCGTGTGTGTTTACGTGTCCGCAGGAGGCGCTCTCGCTGAAAGAGCGAGTCTCCGGGTACGCATACATATCAAAAACGAACTATGGCACACTAGTGCATGCACAGCTTAATGTCGCGGAAGAGGCCTCCGGAAAACTGGTTACGCTCGTTAGGGAGAATGCACGGCAGATCGCAGAGAAGGAAGGTTGCAACCTCATCCTGATTGACGGGGCACCTGGCATCGGCTGCCCGGTGATTGCATCGCTAGGCGGTGTTGATTTAGCGCTTATTGTCACCGAACCGACACAGTCAGGCATGCACGATTTGAAACGGATTTTGAGCGTGGTGGAGTATTTTGGTGTGAAACCTTCTGTCTGCATCAACAAGTATGACATAAACGAAGAGGTGACTGAAGAGATTGAAGCGTTTTGCAGGGAGAAAGGAATCGAGATTGCCGGAAAGATCTTGTATGACGATACAATTACGAAAGCTATGGTTGCAGGAGTTCCTGTGGTAGCGTTTGAATCGGAACTAAAGAGCACAGCGGCAGAGGAAATAACACTGATGTGGCATCGAATCGAGCAGATTATTCAGGAGTAGCCTTTATCTCTCCTTATGCCTTTACTTAAACGGAGTGGCATGTTTGAGGCTTAGGTGCAAAGAGCGCATACCAAAAAGCTAAGACGTTTAGCGAGGACCGTAGTGAACTATTAGCCATTTGGAGGCACATAACAAAATGAAGATGAGTAAGGTGGAAAAGCGGTTTGTTAACACCAGATGGCATGCACAGAAGAATGTAAAACTTATTGAGCGATTGTTTAGTAAACTCGATTTAGCTTCTATAACAAGAGTACTGGAAATCGGATGCGGTGCTGGAATCCTCGCTGCACATTTGAGCACTACGCATGAAATGATTGTTGTGGGAACAGATGTAGATCCAGAGCAGATTGAAATAGCAAGGATGTATCATCAAGAGAATGAGAATTTAAAATTCATTGACGCTGATGCTACACGGCTACCATTTTTGGATAACGAATTTGATATGGTTTTATCATTCCATGTCCTGCATCACATAGGCAAGTGGGATAGGGCATTGGAAGAGATAAATCTGGTTTTAAAGCCACAGGGCTATTTTATTCTCTCTGATTTCGCATATTCGCGATTAACCACAAAATTGTTAACCCGCATCGTAAAGACGTATGGTATTTACACAATTGATGACCTAACCCATTTTTTAACAGGACATAATTTTGAGGTTGTTCATAAAGAGAAACGCTACGAGGCAGTAATGAAAAATTACAGCATCGTGTTTCAGAAGAAATAGACGGAGAGTTTATGAAAGCAGGCAGAGCGGATTTGAAGGAAGTAGGAATAGGCGAAGGCATATCGGAAGTCATCGTTACCACGAGGTCTGCTTCGGGTAAGCCGAATGCTGCGCCTATTGGAATAATAACCACCGTTAACGAAGAGCAAGGAGAGATAAAACATTTCATAAAGCTTTACAAAGGTTCGCAAACGCTTTCTAACGTGCGGGAAACGAATACGTTAGCGGCGAATGTGACTGATGATGCGGTCTTATTCGTGAAAGCAGCGTTTGAAAATCTGAACGAAACGTATTTCTCGGCTTTTGAGGGAATGCCAGTATTAACAGAAGCGCAATCATGGATCGTATTCACGAGTGTGTTAGCAGAAGAGAGCAGCGAATATTTTCTTTTTCGCGTGACGCCAAAAGCAGTTGAAATCAACCGAAAAGAGGTAATGACGATAAATAGAGGCTTGAACGCGGTGATAGAGGCTACGATACTCGCAACGAGACTTAACATAACCAAAAATGAGCAAGAAAAGGAAGAAATAAAAAAGATGAGTGAACGGTATGCCGAAATGGTCA
>Ga0307377_10005832_pt1 | contig 13070 bp, 13 predicted proteins | sample TR3MG_FD_202535 | JGI IMG/M metagenome (GOLD analysis project Ga0307377, IMG submission 202535) | Soil microbial communities from Risofladan, Vaasa, Finland - TR-3 | ecosystem: Environmental > Terrestrial > Soil > Coastal area > Acid sulfate soil | place: Finland: Risofladan, Vaasa | collected... | reverse complement strand
CTCAGATTTTTTCATGTACGAATTGAGGACATAACGCATGCCCGGCCCAGTCCCGAAAAACCCGGCGTTGCGACAGCGCCGCAACAAGAGCGCCACACGGGCGGAGCTGACAACCGATGAGCAACCGCGGAAGCGAGCGCCGCAACTGCCGCGGGGGCGGGAATGGCACCGCCTGACCCGCGCGTGGTGGCGCGAGGTGTGGCGGTCGCCGATGGCGGAGGAGTTCCTGGCCAGCGACGTGCACGGGCTCTACATCTTGGCGGAGCTGGTGGACCAGTTTTGGATGATGCCCGCCACGGGGCTGGCGACGGAGATCCGGCTGCAGCGGCAGTGCTTTGGGCTGACGCCGATCGACAGGCGGCGGCTGCAGTGGGAGGTGACGCGGGCCGAGGATGCCACCAAGCGCCGGGGACAGCGCAAGGTGCGGCAGGCGCAGGATGGGGAGATCGATCCGCGCGAGGCGCTGAGGGCGGTGAAGTGAGGTGACGGTGCTGGTGGTGCCGGCGCTGGACGAAGAGCCATGGCCGACGCTGGGGCCGCAGGTCTGCGATTTCATCGAGGCGTTCCTGGTGTTCGGGCCGGGCGACCTGCGCGGGGAGCCGGCGCGGCTGGACGCGGAGAAACGGGCGCTGCTCTATCGCATGTACGAGGTGTACCCGCAGGGGCACCCCCAGGCCGGCCGGCGGCGATTCAAACGCGTGGCTGTGAGCCTCCGGAAGGGGAGCGCCAAAACCGAGTTCGCGGCGTGGATCGCGGCGGTGGAGCTGCACCCGGACGGGCCGGTGCGCTGCGATGGGTTCGACGCCAACGGCGACCCGGTGGGGGTGGGGGTGACGGACCCCTACATCCCGATGGTGGCGTACACCGAGGAGCAGAGTGATGAGCTGGCCTACGGAGCGCTCTGGGTGATTCTGGCGTACTCGCCGCTGGCCGGGGATTTCGATATCGGGCTCGAACGGATCCTGCGGATCGGCGGGGACGGCAAGGCGGTGTCGCTGGCGAGCGCGCCCGATGCGCGAGATGGGGCCAGGACGACATGGCAGCACTTTGACGAGACGCACCGGTTCACGTTACCCCGGCTGAAGAGCGCGCACCGGACGATGCTGGCGAACATCCCGAAACGCATGTTGTCGGACGCCTGGAGCCTGGAGACGACAACCGCGCCGGCGCCGGGGGAGGGGTCTATCGCCGAGGGGACGATGGACTATGCCCGGCAGGTGCGCGATGGCAAGATCGCGGACTCGCGGTTGTTCTACTTCCATCGCGAGGCGGACGCCAAGATCAAGCTGTACGGCGAGGACGGCGAGCTGGACCTAGGGGCGGTGCGGCGGGCGGTGATCGATGCCTCGGGGCCGGTGGCGGAGTGGTCGGACATCGACGGGATCGTGGAGCAGTGGCGGGACCCGACGGCCGACCTGACCTACCTGGAGAGGGTGTGGCTGAACCGGCTGGTGCGCTCGAGCGAGCGGGCGTTCGATGCGGAGCGCTGGAAGACGCTGGCCAAGCCGGGGACAGTGATCGCCGATAGGGAGCTGATCACGCTGGGCTTCGACGGGGCGCGTTACCACGATAGCACAGCACTGGTGGCGACCCATGTGCTCAGCGGCTATCAGTGGCTGATGGGGCTATGGGAGCATCCGCACGGGATCGAGACTTGGGAGGTGCCGGAGGCCGAGGTGGTGGAGGCGGTGGAGGAGGCCTTCCGGCGCTGGGAGGTGTGGCGGATGTACTGTGACCCGCCGTATTGGGAGAGCCATGTGGCCCAATGGGCCGGCGCCCACGGGGAGAAGACGGTCTTGGAGTGGTGGACGCATCGCACGCGGGCGATGGCCTATGCGATCAAGAGTTTCTACAACGCGATCACGTCGGGGGATCTGATACACGACGGAAGCGCGGGACTGGCGATGCACATCGGGAACGCGGTGCGCCGGGTGTTGACGTTGCGCGATGAGGCGGGCGTGCCGATGTGGACGATCTACAAGGAGCGGCCCGACAGCCCCCACAAGATCGACGCGGCGATGGCGGCGGTGCTCTCGTGGGAGGCGCGGAACGACGCGCTGGCGGCGGGGGTGGGGGATAACCGATCGGTGTACGAGGAAAGGGGAATCCTCGTGCTATGAAACGAGCACTGACGGGGTTTGGAGCGCGGGGGGTGCTGGCGACGTTGGGGCTGGGGCTGCTGGCCGGCGGCCTGGCGATGATCGACGTGGCGCTGGCGCTGATTGTAAGCGGGGCCCTGCTATTCGCGCTGGCGGTGGCGCCCGTGCTGCTGATGCGGGGGCGGGAGGGACCGTGACGGACTGGTTGACGCGGCTGCTGCGACCAGAGTTGCGGGCGGATGCGGACCCCAACGATGAGGGGGCTTGGACCAGCGCCATCTCGGGCGGCGGGGCGGCGGCCTCGGGGGTGTGGGTGAGCGCGGACACGGCGCTGCAGTCATCGCCAGTGTGGGCGTGCGTGCGGCTGCTGAGTGAGAGCATCGCGTCGCTGCCGATCCACATCTACCGGCGGCTGGCGGACGGGGGCAAGGAGCGGGCGCCCGAGCATCCGCTGTACGAGCTGTTGCACGACGCGCCGAACGATCTGCAGACCGCATTTGACTGGAAGCGCGTCACGATGGTGCACGCGTTGCTGTGGGGGGCGGGGTATTCGCAGATTCGGCCCGGCCCGCGCGGCGCGGTGGACCGGCTGGAGGCGCAGCACCCGGACCTGGTGCGCGAGGAGCGCCTCGCTGGCGGCGGGCTGCGCTACATGGTGAGGGGCGAGGATGGCGTCGAGCGCCCGGTCAATGCGGAGGACATGCTGCACATTCGCGGGCTGTCGGTGGATGGGGTGACGGGGCTGCCGCTGATCGCCTACGCGCGGGAATCGATCGGGCTGGGGATCGCGGCGCGGGAGTACAGCGCGCGATTCTACTCCCAGAACGCGCAGCCGGGCGGGGTGCTCAAGCATCCGGGCAAGTTGACGCCGGAGGCCGCGAAGCGGATGAGGGAGAGCTGGCAGGCGGCGCACGCCGGGCTCTACCAGGCGCATCGGGTGGCGGTGCTGGAAGAGGGCACCGAGTGGATGCAGACGGGGATGACGCACGCCGACGCGGAACTCATCGCGCAGCTCGACTGGAGCGCGGCGGACGTGGCGCGATTTTTCAACGTACCGCTCCACATGATCCAGCAGATGACCAAGACGACGTCCTGGGGCTCGGGGATCGAGGAGATGAGCATCGAGTACGTGACCTATTCGCTGCTGCCGTGGGTGCGCAACTGGGAGGGGCGGATCGGGAAGGACTTGATCATCGCCAAGCGTGCCTATTTTGCCGAGTTCCTGCTCGAGGGGCTGCTGCGGGGCAAACTCGGGGACCGGTACACGTCGTACGCGACGGGGCGGCAATGGGGATGGCTGAGCGTCAACGACGTGCGGCGGCTGGAGAACATGAACCCCATCGGGAATGGCGACGACTATCTGCAGCCGCTCAATATGGTGCCCGTGGGGAGCGAACCGGTGCCAGCGCCGGCGCGGGACGGCCGCCCGGCGGACGCGCACTATGACCTGTTGCTGCGTGAATCGGCGGCGCGGGTGGTGCGGAAGGAGCTCGCAGCGATGGGGCGGGCGGCCAAGCGGTACGAGGGGGACAATGGGGCATGGCGGCAAGCGGTGAATGAGTTCTATAGCACGCATGGGGCGTTCGTGGCGGAGACGTTGCGAGTGGAGCCGGGGGCGGCCGAGGCATACGCGCGGGCGCAGGCGGATGTACTACTGGCGGGGGGCCCCGCAGCGATGGATGATTGGGAGACTCGGTGTGTGGATGAGTTGGTGGGGCTGACCCATCGGGAGGTCGAGGGGTAAATGCCGTTGCCGAAGCCGCGTGATGATGAGAGCCGGGACGAGTTTATCGAGCGCTGTATGGCGGACGACGTCATGCGGGAGGAGTTCGAGGACGCGGCGCAACGCCGGGCGGTGTGTCAGACGCAGTGGGATGATCGCGACGCGGCCGGACAGCCGAGCCGGAGGAGGGCGACGGGGATGCGCTATCCGCATGTGATCAGTTATGTGCTGCAGACGCCCTGGGCGATTCTGCCGGAAAAGATGACGGTGATCTTGGACGTGCTGGCTTACCACGAGGCAGGGGGGACGCTGACGCCGGGGGAGATCGAGGAGCGGTTGGGGGCAAAAGACCCCTCATCCCTACCCTCGCCCCAGAGTACTGAGGACCGAGTACAGGGAGAGGGCGATGGTCGCGCCGCAGGGTGGGCCGGGATGGGGCCCGGCCCGTACGAGGCGGCTAAGGGGGGGGGTGCGCGGGATGCGACGGCCGTGGCGGTGTTGCCGCTGTATGGGGTGATCGCGCAACGGGCCAATCTGATGATGGAATCGAGCGGCGGCACGAGCATCGAGCGCTTCACGGGCGCCTTCCGGCAGGCGCTGGCGGACCCGCGCGTCGGCGCGGTGGTGCTGGACGTGGACTCGCCGGGCGGGGCGGTGAACGGCGTCGAGGAACTGGCCGACGAGATGCTCCGGGCGCGCGGGCAGAAACCCGTGGTGGCCGTGGCGAACACGCTGGCGGCGTCCGCGGCGTACTGGATCGCGACGGCGGCGGACGAGGTGGTGGTGACGCCCTCGGGCGAGGTGGGTTCCATCGGCGTATTCGCGGTGCACGAGGATTTCAGCGCCGCACTGGAGGCCGCGGGGATCCGGGTATCGCTGGTCTCGGCCGGCAAGTACAAGATGGAAGGCAACCCGTATGAGCCCCTGGGTGATGAGGGGCGGGCAGCGCTGCAGGAGCGGGTGGACGATTATTACGGGATGTTCGTGGGCGCCGTGGCGCGCGGGCGCGGGGTGGCGGCCAAGGACGTGCGGGAGGGGTTCGGCCAGGGGCGCCTGGTGGGGGCCCGGCAGGCGGTGGAGCTGGGGATGGCCGACCGGGTGGCGACCCTGGACGAGACGCTGGACCGGGTGGCGCGACGGGTGGCGGGGAACCGCAGCCGGCGGGGGGCGCTGAGCTTGGAGGCGCGGCGGCGACGATTGCGGCTGGCGGGGCGATAGGATGGGTCAGAGGTTTCAGGTCATAGGTGATGGGTAACAGGTTACAGGTTACAGGTTACAGGTGGTTGCGGCTCCGTTGAGACCGCGGCCATGGGGGACGGCGGAGGGGCTCCGATGAGGCCCGAGGCTGGCCGGTGAGATGTACAGGATCCCGGCGAGGCCGGGCAGGATAGGCGAGAGGTGGAGCGATGAGCAGGTATAAGGAGTTGCTGCAGGAGCGGGCCGACCTGGTCGCCGAGGGCAGGAAGGTGTTCGAGGCGGCGGAGGCGGAGAAGCGCGAGCTGACGGCGGAGGAGATGGCGCGGGACGATGCGATCAATGCGCGGCTCGAGGCCATCGATGAGGGGCTGGCGCGCGAGGAGCGCCGGCGCGAGCGAGAGCGGACGATGGACGCGCTCGGGACGGGCGTGACGCTGCCGGGCCGCATCATGAGCACGCGGGACCTGGCGGCTGACAGGCCGTGGGGCCCGGACGCGGTGAGCGGATTCGGCGCGTTCCTGGGTGCAGTGGCGCAGGCGGCGACGCCGGGCGGGCGCATCGACCCACGGCTGTTCGCGGGGCCGATGGGCGCCAGTGAGGGGGTGCCCTCGGATGGCGGGTTCCTGGTGCGGACCGAGTACAACACCATGCTGCTCAACAAGGCGCTTGAGGCGTCGATGCTGGCGCCGCGATGCACGCCAATCGAGATCGGTGAGGACGCGGACGGGGTCGACATGCCGTACATCAAGGAGACCTCGCGCGAGACGGGCTCGCGCTGGGGCGGCGTGCAGGTGTACCGGCGCGCTGAGGCGGACACGGTGACGGCCACCAAGCCAGAGTTAGGGCTGCTGGACGTGCGACTCGAGGACATGATGGGGCTGGCGTATGCGACCAACCGGCTGCTGCGGGACGCGCGGGCGATGGCCTCGATTTTCAGCCGGGCGTTCGCCAGCGAGTTCGCGTTCAAGTTGGATGATGAGATTTTCCGAGGCAACGGGGCAGGGAAGTGCCTGGGGATCATCGACTCGTCCGGGCCGCGGGTGCGGCAGGATAAGGAGAGCGGCCAGGCGGCGGACTCTATCGTGCATCAGAACATCTCGAAAATGTGGGCGCGGGTGTTGCCGCGCTGCAAGCCGCGGGGCGTGTGGCTGATCAACAGCGAGGTGACGCCGCAGCTGGACGAGCTGGCGGTCATCGCGGGCACTGGGGCCCTGGAGCAGCGCGTGGTGCGCTACGGCGAGGATGGGGTGCTGCGCATCAAGGGCAGGCCGGTGCTGGAGATCGAGCAGGCCTCGGCGCTGGGGGATGAGGGCGACATCGTCTATGCGGATTTCAACGAGTACGGGCTGATCCGCAAGGGCGGGATCGAGGCGGCGACGTCGATGCATGTGCGGTTCATCCATGCCGAGATGGCGTTCCGGTGGATGTATGCGGTGATGGGGCGCCCGCTGCTGATCAGCGCGATCACACCGTACAAGGGCACGGCGACGCAGTCGGCCTTTGTGACGCTGCAGGCGCGCTAAGTCGAGGAACGTGGTAAGGTTGGTCGGACGATAACGGACGCCCCGAGTTGGGGCGCGGAGGGAGATCGCGATGAGCGCAAACGAGTACCTGGCGTCTCACGACATCGGCGACATCGCCGTGTTGGAGACGGAGGATATCGGCGGGACGGATGCGCAGGTGGGCGCGGTGGACATGCGCGACTGGCACGGCGTGTTTGCTTACGTCGAGCTGGGGACCTGGAACGCGGCGGACGATCTGGACGAGTGCCGCCTCGAGCAGGGGGATGGCTCGACCTGGAAGGACCTGACCACCGACGCCTCGGAAGGCGACTATGACACGGACGCGCCGGTCGATGCGGATGGGAACTTTGTCATCCTGGAGGCGGCCGACGAGGACCTGGACGTGGAGAATGCCTTCTATCTGGTGCGGCTGTACGTGGCCGAGGCTGGCAACACCGGTCCCGACTTTGTAACCGCCGTCATCTTTGGCTATGGGGCCAAGGTGAAGGAAGCCGAGAAGAATGGCGCCGCGGTGGCCGGCGAGAAGGTGTACGTGCGGCCCAGCTAGGGCGATGGCTGAGACATGGGCCGGGACAGGGCCCGGCCCGTACAGGATGGGGGCGGCGGGAGCGTCGCCCCCGTAGGGGTGGGATGAACCCACCTACCCGGTAGACCCGGAAAAGGAGCGCGATGAGCGGGGCGAGGACGGAGTTGTTTGGGCAGTGGTTGAACGGGGCGCTGGTGATTGCCGACCAGGGCAAGAGCACCGGGCGTCGGGTGTTCGTGCACTCGGGCACGGGCGTGGATGCGGCGGGGTACGGGGGAAACCCGGACCGGCCGGTGGCCACGCTCGATTATGCCATCGGGCTGTGCACGGACAACGAGGGCGACGTGATCTACGTGATGCCGGGGCACGCGGAGACGTACAGCACCACGGGCGTCAAGGTCACGGTGGACGTGGACGGGATCCGCATCGTGGGCCTGGGCCAGGGGGCCGACCGGCCGACGTTCACATTCTCACACATGGATGCGACGTGGACCGTCTCGGCGAATGGCGTGCGGATCGAGAACCTGCTGTTCGCCGCGGGGGTCGACAGCGTGGTGACCTATGCCACGATCTCGGGCGCGGACTGTGCCGTGGTGGGGTGCGAGTTACGCGACGCGACGGACGTCGAGGTGATCACCGACCTGACGGTGACGGGCGACCGGTTCACGATGCTGCGTTGCTTCAAAAACGGCTACACGGGCGGCAACGCCAACGTGCGGGTGGTGTCGCTCAACGGCGTGGATGGGGCGCTGGTCGAGGGGTGCCTCTTCGTCACCAAAGTGACGACCGCGGTGATCGGCATGGTCACGGCGGATTGCTCGGGGATCGTGGTGCGGGATAGCGTGTTCCTGGTGGACTCGACCACGGACCTGAGCAAGAACGTGGTCGATGGGATGACCAGCGTATGGAGCGTCGATCGCGCCTTCGACATCGGCGCCGGTGGGGGGTTCTCGGGCGGCTCGGGTTCCGCGGTGGCCACGGACAGCGTGAGCGCGCTGGCGACGATCCTGGGAACGCCGGCGGGCGCGGATCTGGCGGCAGATATCGCGGCGATCGGGGTGCTCATCGGCACGCCGGCGGTGGACGTGGTGACGGATCTCACGGCGCTGATCGGGGCTCCGGCGGTGGATCTGGCGACGGATATCGCGGCGCTGGGCACGCTGATCGGCACCCCGGCGGTCGACTTGGTGACGGATCTGGCGGCGCTGATCGGGACGCCGGCGGTGGATCTGGCGACGGACATCGCGGCGCTGGGCACGCTGATCGGCACCCCGGCGGTCGATCTGCTGACGGATCTGGCGGCGCTGATCGGGACGCCGGCGGTGGATCTGGCGACGGACATCGCGGCGCTGGGCACGCTGATCGGCACACCGGCGGTGGACCTGATCACCGATCTGGCAGCGCTGATCGGCACACCGGTGGCCGACCTGGCGATGGACATCGCGGCGGTGCTGGCGGAGGCGCAGGGGGCGGGGCTCAGCGCCAACGCGGCCAACTATCTCGCTGTGGCGGCGGACCTGACGAACGCAACCTGGAATTCGGACGCCACGCACGAGGTGTTCACGGTCACCGGCCTGGTGCGGATGCGCATGCTGATCGAGGTGACGGGCAACGTCGAGTCGGGCGGCGATACGGCAACGCTGACATTCGGGCATGAGGGGAACGCGGCGGCGTGGATCGCGGCGACAAACGAGGATGCGCTGGACACGGGCGACCTCTGGTACGATACCTCGCCGACGACCAAGGAAGAGGATTTCGCGACGGCCGTTTTCGACAAGGTGGTGCGCGACCTGGACGTGGGGTACGAGATCGACGTTGAGGCGTGCACCGGTGGGTCAATCGTGTTCCACGTCTGGTGGGAGCCGCTGAACGCGACGGGTGCGGTGGTGGCCGGGGACGGCAGCGCGCTGGCGTAGGCGGAATGGGCCGGCACGGGGGCGCCGTTTTGCAGGGGCATGGGCCGGCACGGGATCCGGCCCGTACGGGTTGCGGCGCCAGGGTACTGGCGGCGCGTTGAGGGGGCGGACACATAGGTCCGCCCCTATGAGATGGAGGTAGGGGATGACAAGGACGCTGGTGCCGGGGCCGGGGTACTCGCAGCAGTGGGTGGATCTCGTGACGCCGGCGGCGCAGGCGAGTGTGGACGCCGATACGGTGCTGGCCGGGTCGGCCATCGACGTGCGCGGCTGGCGGTCGCTGGCGTACACGATCAAGGTGGCGACCAACGACGTGGACTGGACGGTGTATGGGGCCAACAGCGCGGACTATTCCGACGAGGTGGTCGTGCAGGTCGAGGCGACCGTGGCGGCGGGCGCTGCGAGCTCCTATGCCGTGACGCAGGCGCCGTACGGATACTACCGCGTCAAGATTCACAGCAACGTGGGCGGGGTGCACGGGACGGCGACGCTGGTGGGGATCGCGAAGGGGTAGGCGATGGCATCGTACGCGACGGTCGACGAGTTCAAGGCGTACCTCAAACAGCTCTCGGGCGTGGTGGACGCGCCGACGCTGGCGGATATCCAGGACGTGCTCGACCGGGCGACGGATATCGTGGATCTCGCACTCGGGTTTTCGTTCGCAGCGTACGGGGAGAGCGCCACGGCCAGGGATGCGCGGGCGCCAGGTGCGGACGTGTGGGATATCACGCCGCATGAGGTGGAGTCCATCGAGTCGGTATATGAGGTGCGCCGCAAGGCGACGACGTATGAGAGTACCAGCGAGATCGACGATTTCGAGGAGCTGGCTGATGGTCGCCTGTTTCGCGGGGCGGGATGGGCGCCGGGCGTCTGGTATCGCATCACCGCGAAGTGGGGCTATGGGCCGGCGCCACCGGCCATCGTCGAGGTGACGCTGGAACTCGCGGTGAACATCTGGCGGTCACGCGACCGCGGGCAGTTCAGCGATGTGATCGGGGTGGAGGGGGGCGGCGCGGTGGGCTATCAGCGGGCGCTGACGAATCAGCAGCGAATGATCATCGACCAGGTGCGGATGAAGGTGCTGGGGGGGCCGGGGGTGGCGTAAAGGGCGCAGACCCCTCACCCTCACCCTCACCCTCTCCTCGAGTACAGGGAGAGGGAAGAGAGGACGGCGATGGCGCGGACGAAACGATACAGCCTGGAGCGGATGGAGCTGCCGGACCTGGAGGCGATACCGAACACGGTGCGGCGGAAGGCGATGCGCCAGGCGGTAAAGCCGGTGGCCCAGCGGGCGCGCAAGGAGGCGCCGGTGGGGCCGCGACGGGGGCCGGGCAAGCTGGCCAAGACGATCCGCTACAGCGTGCGGAAGGGGGGGCGGGTCGGCGTGGTCAAGGCGATGGCGCGCCACGCTCACCTGGTGCACGACGGCACCAAGCCGCACGAGATCCGCTCGCGCCACGGCAAGATGATGGCGATGCGGATCGGTGGACGGATGGTGATGGCGCGGGCCGTGCACCACCCGGGGGCGCGGGCGAATCCATTCATGACGCGGGCGCTGGAGCGGAGCCTGCCGGAGGTGGAAGCCGCGCTGCGGGCGGCGGGTGAGGAAGGGATCGAGGAGGCGCTCAGGTGACGCGACCGACCTATGAGGACGTGCTCGATGGGCTGCACGACTGCTTTGAGACGGTCGAGGGGATCGCGGCGATCCTGCCGTATGAGCCGACGAGCGTCCATACGTTCCCCTTGCTCTACTCGATGTTCGACAGCATGGAGATCACCCGCACGGGGCAGGTGCAGGGGCGGACGTATCGCACGCTGCACCGGCTGGTGTTCCGGTGGCAGGACAACGAACAGGCGCTGCTGGAGATGATCCCGTTCGTGGATGCCATCCCGGATGCGGTGGACGCGGACAAACACCTGGGTGGCGCGATCAGGAGCGGGCTGGCGGTGATCGATGAATGCGAGGCGATGTTCGTGGAGATCGGCGGGACGGAGTGTCTGGCGTTGGATTTCTACTCGACGGTGGTGGTCAAGTAAAAGCGGGTGACAGGTTACAGGTTGCAGGTTACAGGTTACAGGCGGTTGCGAGTTCCGGGTTCCGAGGTGGGCCGGCACGGGGACCGGCCCCTACAGGGGTGACGGGCGGCCGGTGGGGCCGGGGAGGGTGACATAATGGCCGAGTTGGCGTTCGAGTATTTGCTGGCCGGGCTGGAGGCTGCGGGGGCGTTGGGCGTGCCGATCGATCCGCCGACCCGGTATCTGAACATGGCGGGGACGGTGTCGCCGCAGCGGGGGATCTATCGGCCGCCGGAGAGCCGAGGGGCGCTGGCGGAGTATTACCGGTCCAGGGTGGTGCGGCAGTGGAGCGCGTTCGAGGCGGAGGGCGGGTTGGATGTGTACGTGCTGCCGATGCTGCTGAACGCGGTGGTGAAGGGGGGCGTGCCTGGCACGGGCTCGGCGGCGGCGACGGTGGTTATCGACCCCGCGGGCGCTGACAACAGTCTGGCATGGACGGCGCTGGCCAGCGGCACGCAGGGCAACCTGATCAGCGTCGAGTACGTCGATCCGGATGCCAACAGCTCGCCGCTGGACCTGGATCTGGTGGACAACACCATCCTCGTCCATCTGCAGACCGGCGTCGCTGGGGCCATCGAGACCATCGCAAACGACATCATCGCGGCGGTGGCGCTGCACCCCACGATCAGCCTGCTGGTGTCGTGCGCCAACGTGGCGCCTGACGACGGCACGGGGGTCGTGACCGCGATGCCGGAGACGTACCTGGCGGGGGGCGAGAGCGACTATGTCACCACGCCGGTGAACGGGGTGCTGACGCGGCTGTGGACATTCGAGCCGACGATGACCGCCGACGACCTGCGGGCGCTCACGCTGTACTGGGGCGACCCGAACGTGCAAGCGTTCCAGAGCGCCTACAACCAGATCGACTCGCTTACGTTCGGGTCCGACGCCTCGGGCGAGGACGGGGTGACGATGGCGGTGGCGGGGATGGGCAAGTTCCCGGCCAAGGAAGCGCCGGCGAGCGTGCCGTCGATGCTGGACGCGCCGCTCATGGCGCCGAGCGATATGGAGCTGTGGATCGACAGCGGCGTGGACCCCATCGGGGATACGCCGGTCGAGGGCCGGGTGGTGAGCGCCGAGGTGACGATCCCCAGCGGGGTGGTGCGCAAGTGGTTGGCGGCGGGACCGGATGGGGACTTGGGGTTTACGAAGCACGGCCGGGGTCGGCGCCACATCGAGGCGCGCATCGTGTTCGAGGTGCCGGACATGACGCAGTACGACCTGATCATGGATCACACGCCGCTCAAGACCAGGATCCGGTTCAATGGCCCGGAGATCGAGACGGAAGGAGGGACCACCTTCTATCACTTTGCCGAGGTAGACATTTACGGGCCGGCGGACGCGATGGAGTGGGGCGAGAATCAGGGGACGAACCGGACGATCCAGATGACGATCCTGAGCGAGTATGACGCCGACGCGGGACACGATTTCTGTGTGCGGGTGCAGTCGGACAGGGATACGCTGTAGGGGACGGTAGCAGGTTACAGGTTGCAGGTTGCAGGGTTGCAGGTAACAGGGTGCAGGTTACAGGTTGCAGGTTGCAGGGTTGCAGGTAACAGGGTGCAGGTGACAGGTTGCAGGTTGCAGGGTTGTGGGTTATCGAGTGGGCCGGCGGGAGTGCCGGCCCCTCAGCTATCAGGAGGGGAGTGCCCATGTTTATCGATCGCCATGAAAAAGTCGCGGTGACGGACGACGAGGGGAGGAACACGATCTACATCCGGCCCAAGATGGACGTCGGCACCAGGGGCCGGGTCACGGATGCGATGGCGTCGTTGACCGGATTGAGCGACGACCTGGATACGGCGGAGGTGGCGCTGAACCTGGGGAGCCACAACGCCGTGTTGCTGGTGCACAACATCGTCGATTGGGAGGGGCCGGCCTTTATGCTGCCGAACGGGCACAAGGTCCCGTGCGTGCGAGAGAACATTCTGCGGCTGGACCCTGACGAACCGCTGGTGGAGGCCGTGCTGGCCGAGGTTCAACGCCGCAACCTGCGGCCGGAGAGTCCCA
>Ga0307377_10005831_pt1 | contig 13071 bp, 12 predicted proteins | sample TR3MG_FD_202535 | JGI IMG/M metagenome (GOLD analysis project Ga0307377, IMG submission 202535) | Soil microbial communities from Risofladan, Vaasa, Finland - TR-3 | ecosystem: Environmental > Terrestrial > Soil > Coastal area > Acid sulfate soil | place: Finland: Risofladan, Vaasa | collected... | reverse complement strand
CCTCGATGAGCCAGACACGGGCCTCGACTACGCCCCGCTGGAACATCTGGCGCTTCAGCTTCTCAACCCGCCTGGAAGTTCGATCCTCGAGGCAGAGTCGCCTTAGATGAGTCCATCTCGCCTGACCATCTCCATCGCTCTCGCCATCTGTCTGGGGGCGCCGGCATGGGGGCAGGTATCCGCGGCTGCTCCTGCGGTGGCGATCATCAGCGTCGGTCAGGAGCGCCAGTCCCCGGAGCTGCAGTCTCTGCAGGCAGGGCTGGTGCATCTCGTGCAGAGCGAGCTGGGAAGTCGCTCAGGGGCGCGTGTCGTGAGCCGGAGCCGCACCGCGCTCTTCCTGGAGGAGCTGGGCCTGGGCGCAGCCCAGCTCACCGAGCCGGAAACGGGACAGCGTTTCGGTCAGGCCGCGGCGGCCGATTATCTGGTCTTGGTGCAGTTGGTAGGTGATGGTGAGTTACGAGCGACGGTGACCGCGGTACAGGTGTCCTCCGGCAGGCAAGTCTGGAGCGCTGGGTTCACTGGACCTCAGGAGGCGCTGCCAACGCTGGCGGCCGAGACGGCTGGCGCTCTGGTGGAGGCCCTCGCGCTGCCTCCGGTTCAGGTCCCTGCTTTCGCGGCCGGGCCCGCGCCGATGCTAGCGGTGCTGGACTTCCGCAGCGAGGGGGCGGCCGGCCCGCTGGACCGTCACCTAGCCGACCTGTCCGATCTCCTTTCCGTGAATCTGACCGCGCTTGAGGTGCCGCTGGTGGAGCGGCAGAAGCTGGAGGCGGTGTTGGAGGAGCTGGGACTGTCTGCCTCCGGGCTGGTCAGAACGACGGATATGGCCAAAGTGGGCCGGCTGCTGGGCGCGGAGCGGATGCTGTCCACCTCCATGATCGCCTCCGGTCCCACGGTGATGCTGGATAGCCAGGTGATCCAGCCGGAGACGGGGCTGGTGGTGGCGAGCTGTCGCGTGGCGACCGAACCGCGAGACCTGCCGGCATCCATTCAGGAGTTGGCGGCGAAGGTGGCGAGCGCGCTTCGGGTCCCGGTCACCGAGGCCGGACGGGCGGCGCTGGCCAGGCAGGCCACCGGATCGCTGGAGGCGGCATTGCACGCGGCCGCCGGGTGGCGGCTGGGGCAGGAGGGACGAGCGGAAGAAGCGGTCAAGGAGTACCAGCAGGCGATCTATCTAGACCCGACGGCGGTGTGGTGGTGGCTGCGCCTTGCGGAACAGTACCAGGCCATGGGTGACAACGAGCACTACGGCCAGGCGATGCAGCGGTTCCTGGCCCTGGCCGAAGGGAAGGCCGATCCGCAGGACCTGTCACAGGTGGCCTGTGCGTTGGCCGATGCGGAGATCTGGCAGGGACACGGGGCCGAATCCGAGGCTGCGGCCAGGCTGGCCATTCACTATTACGAGAACCAGGACGGTTACTACCGGCTCATGCACGCATTGTCAGCGCAGGGCAAGATGCTGGAGGCGCGGCGGTTCTGTGATTCACTGGTGGGCCGAGAGGAGGTGCCTCACTACCAGCTCGTGCGCGCCTGGGACTTCCTGCTTGGCTGGTTCGCCAATCGAGTCAGGGAAAACCCCAGGGACGACGACATCAGGCAAGAGCTCGACAATGTCAGCCGGGTTCTAGACATCTTCGAAGACGGTGACGAGGAAGCTGACCGCTATCTTTCCGTTCAGTTGGCGAACGCACTCCTTGGCTGCAGCACCGGCAGCACTCCCGATGCCATCCGTCTGGACGGCCGTGGCACCTATCTGGAGGCGTGTCTGGCGCTCGCCCAACGCATGACCACGGAGTTCAGCAGCGGGGTTGCCATCCCCGGCCGCGGCTGGTTCGTGACCGGCCTGCTGGAGTATAAACTCGGCGACTACGAGGCCGCGATCACGGCCTTGCAGCGGTGCCTCCAAGACTACCCCGGCGTGAACTTCGACACCGGCAGCCCGAGGACTCGCTCGGGGCCCGCCTCCGGGTTCGTGCACTACCTGCTCGGACGCACCTATCAGCAACAGGGCGAACGGCGGAAGGCAATCGAGTCCTATCAGAGGGCCCTGATGATGCTCGACTCGGGCCGGGCCGAGGCTCAGGATTCACTGAAGAGACTTCAGGCATTGGGGGAGAAGCAACCTCCTCCCTCTCCCTGGCTTCGCCGGGTTGGAGGCGCGGGGCGCCCGGTCGAGGCTCCGCATCGCCAACGGCTGGCGCATTGGCTTCGCACGGAGGGCTATGACTTGAGGTTGGATGGTAACCCCACGAGGCTTCAGCAACTGGCGGCCCAGGGAATTCAAGTGCTCGTCTGGGAGGGGCGTTCCTCCGATTATGCATCGGCAGAGGAAATCAGGTCGTACATTGCAGGCGGAGGAAACCTGCTGATCTGCCTGACCTCTCAGCCCTACATAGACGTCATCGGGCCCATTCTGGCCACCAGTTCCCAGACCATGGACCTCTCCCTCAATTGGCTGCTGCCGGCCTTCGGAATGGGAATGTCCAACCGCGCGCAGGAATCCCGCGGAGTTCCGTTCGAAACCTCCGGTGCGGAGCTTGCCATCGAGCTGGGGGAGTCTGCCTCCTATGAAGGCATCTGGTTTCCTCTGGAAGTCGGGCCTGGCATGAGCGTGGTCACCATTGGGCATGGAGCAGACAACCAGAAGCCGGAAGTGGTGGCCGCGGCCAGCATCGGTCTTGGGAAGGTGGCAGTTGTGTCTCTTCGGGACTGGTTCCCGGGTGCCGACACGAATTCGGAGCGGGAGCCCTGGCAGTACGATCTGCTCGAAGGCATCCTCGACTGGTTCGCGAATGACGAGACGCAGCAGCGCTGCCCAGAGGCAGCTCAGTGCTGGGCGGCGGCGCGGAACCTGGTGGCGACCGGGCAGCACGGCGCGGCAGCGCAGGAACTGGACAAGGTCGAGGATGGGGTGCCATCGGCGGCTGATGCACGCTACTGGGCTGGCTGTCTGCTGGCTGATAGGGTCGGGGATGTGGATGGCGCGGTGCGGCGCTGGCGAGAGGTGATCGCATCCAACGACGCAGACTCCTGGCTGGCGCGCATGGCGCATCTGCGCTTGGGAATCGCCGCGGTCCGCGCTGGTGATGAGCGCGCCGCCACCCCAGAGCTGACGCAGGCAGCAGGCGAGCAGCCCGATGGCATCTGGGGCCAGGCCTGGGTGGCGGTCGGAGACCTGAAGCTGGCGCAGGGGGACTACTTGGGTGCCGCTCAGGCGTTCCGAAAGGTCGCCGATGAAGTGGGCCACAGCGAGGAGCGGTTCCGAGCATTGTTTGGCCTCGCCTATGCCCTGGATAAACAGGGCAAGCCGGACGCTTCCGCTCGCGTCTACGATGCCATCGTGGTCGAGTTCGGGAAAGCACCCCTGCCTGTGGACATGGATACCCGCTGGCCCGATCCCTGGCAGACCTACTACCCGCCCGACACGAGAGGGGAAGAGCCAAGGGTAGCCGATGCTGTGGCGGCTGCCCTGCGCCAATGATGATGGTCGCCGCGTGCGATAGGGTGCGTGTGTCCCTATAGGGCGGCGCTGAGGCCGCCGCTGGGATCTCGGACCTGGGCGAAGGAGCGGAAGTGGAGTTCCAGCCGAGGTGCAGTGCCGATCAGAACGCCGGCTGAGTGGGCTGAGGAGGGGCGGCGCTTACTCACGGACGGCGATCCAGCTTTCGGCTGAGGTGGCCAAGGTGAGCGCACGGATGGCAGCGCCGAGGCCACCGTCAATGGCGCTGGGCGCCGTCGGCTCCGATGCGCGCGAGGTCGAGATTCAACTCCGGCTGCCGGAAGAGCGGGCCGAACACGTGGAGGCGGCGGCCCGCATCGGAGCGTTGGGAAGTATCGTGGTGCTGGCGCGGCAGTTCCTCCTGGTCAATGGGCGCGGGCGGAGGCCGCAGACGCTGCAGGAAACGGGGGTATGCTCTGCGCGGTAGGGGGGTGCCATATCCTCCCGTTGGGACTGCAACCGTGCAACCGCCGGTGGGGGTGGCAGGTTCTGAGCGGGGGCAGGATTCCACAGAGCCCATGCGACCACACTCGCGCGTCGCGAGCGCAAGATCAGCCTCAGTGTCCGCTAGGGCCGTTCTGGCGCCTCCCCCGCGACTAGGTCTCTTCCTCTGAACGGTCGATCTGCGCTCCCCAATGCCCCTGAAGTCGTCGGTGGGTAGTGAGCGCCTCGCCAGAGACCCGACGAACCTGGGGACGCGCTACCCACTGAAGACTCGGGGCACGCGCCCTGTAGCGGCCCTCGGCACCATCGTGCGCCCCCGTACCCGGAGAACTCAGCTCCCAGACAGGATAGCCGGGAGGGAAATGGTGCCACGCTAGAGAACGCTATTGCTGGGTGGACGGCAGTATGTTACGTTGTCGGGCGAGAGCAGCGCTAGGTGTGCAGGATCGGAGCATAACTCGATGGCCGAGTCGCTCATGACGTTGCAGCAGGCATCTGAGTTCTTGCAGATCGACCCGGACACCCTTCGGGCACTGAGCAGGCGAGGTCGTGTGCCGGCCATGAAGATAGGTCGACAGTGGCGGTTCGACCCTAAGCTCCTGCGGGATTGGGTGCGTGAGCAGTCCCTGACCCATGTGTCGCGCTCCACGATAGGTGATAAGCGTATCAAACGGCCCGCACCGTGCGGGCCAGAGGTGATCCGGTGGTCTGAAAGGAGGTTCCCCCATGGCGAGCGGCAAGAGGTGTGAGCGGTGTGAACACTGGCTCAAGACGAACATACATGGCACCGAGGGTAAGTGCAAACGCAAGGGCATTCAAACCAAGTGGGATCAGGCTTGTGACCAGTTCATGCCCAAGTAGGTGTATGCACCTGTCATGACTGAAACTCGCGAGGTATTCGATGCGGCTGAGAGGGATGACGTGCGTCGGATTGCTGAGCTACTCGCAGCTAGTCCGTCGCTGGTGAGTAAGCTAGGCGAGACTGGCTTCAGTCCGCTGGATCTGGCGGTCAGGTACGGTGACGTGGAAGCCACTGCGCTTCTGCTGGACCGTGGATTGGAGGCATGAGGGTGCCTACTTGCCCTGCGTGTGGCGGCGATAACCCGGTAGGGGCAGAGGAATGTCGGCAGTGTCGTGTGGTGTTTGCCGATCCGTTGGCCGGCGATACTCTAAACCAAGGAGGAACGAGAATGAGCAGCGATGTCAGGTACACCGAAGAGATCTCACGCCTCAAACCATCTGTCATCTTCTTCCTGGTTGACCAGTCGGGATCGATGACAGACCCCTTTGGGGGGATGCTGGAGGGAGTCACTAATCCCTCGAAGGCGCAGGGCGCAGCAGACGCGCTGAACCGCTGCATCAGCAACATAGTCATCCGCTGCACGAAAGAGGAAGGCATTCGCGACTACTTCCACGTCGGAGTGATTGGCTATGGGGCAACTGTCGGCCCTGCTCTGGGCGGACCACTCTCAGGTAGTGACCTCGTACCGGTCTCCGAGCTGGGCGCTACGCCTCTCAGAATAGAGGACAGGGTTCAGATGGTGTCGGATCGGGCTGGCGGCCTGGTGGAGACCTCCATCAAGTTCCAGGTCTGGGTCGACCCGACGGGAGATGGCCGAACTCCCATGTGCGAAGCGCTTCAGGCATGTAAGGTAGTTCTGGAGCGATGGGTGACGGACCACCCGGACTCCTACCCGCCGACAGTGATCAACATCACCGATGGTGCTTCAACAGACGGTGACCCACGTTCCCCGGCCGAGGACCTGGCGAGACTATCCAACACGAACGGAAGCAGTCTGCTTCTGTTCAATATCCATCTGTGCGATTCGCGGGTCCCGTCTGTACTCTATCCGTCGGATGACGGTGGACTCACGGACTCCTATGCTAAGCAGTTGTTCGAGATGTCGTCCCTCCTCCCTGCAAAACTCGTCTCTGAGGCTGCGGCGGGCGGACTGCCGGTTGTCGAAGGTGCTCGTGGGTTTGTGTTCAATGCCGGCCTCGAAAACCTGATTCAGTTCCTCGACATTGGCACACGAGTTGTCGGCATGGCGGATGTTCGTCCCGGCAGGTAGAGCATGAGTCCATGTATACTGCGGACATAAGTCGGATCAACCCTGCATGCTTCCTGTTTCTCATAGACCAGACCGGGTCAATGAGCCAGAGGTTTGGGCTATCAGAACAGACGAAGGCGGAAGCATTAGCAGATGCTGTCAACCGAATGCTCTCCAACTTGGTCATACGGTGTACCAAGGAAGACGGCGTCCGCAACTACTTCCATTGTGGCATGGTCGGATTCGGACGTTCCGTCGAACCGCTGGGGCCTGCGTGGGAGGGCGCGCTTGCTGGGAGGACCATAGTTCCAATATCGGAGATCGCCCTGCAGCCCTTGCGTATCGCGGACCGTCAGATATCCGTGGCAGATGGGGCGGGTGGCCTTCAAGGTGCATGGGTCAGGCTCCCTACGTGGGTTGAGCCAAGAGCGGAGTTGGGCCAGCCAGCCCCAGGCCATCATAACCTCATCGCCCGCGCCTGCGACCTTGCTCGGTCACTTCTCGAGCCCTGGGTGTGCGAGCATCCGAACGGCTTCCCTCCCACTGTCGTCTTGGTTACCGATGGCGGCGAAGAGGGAGGGGACCCGGTCGAAGCGGCGGAGCGACTGAAGAACGTTGCCACGGCCGACGGCAACACACTCCTATACTGCTGCCATATTTCCGCAGTAGCGCTTCCCCCGATCATGTTTCCAGACACTGATGATAGGTTAGGGGATGCCTATGCCAGGATGTTATTCCGTATGGCATCCTCTCTACCCCAAACAATAAGCAGTCACTTGCGAAGCAGCGAAATGGCACTGGGGGAATCACCTCGCGGGTTCGCGTTCAATGCAGATGTCGGCGCGTTGATCCGCTTCCTGGACATCGGCACACGTGTTGCAGATCTCGTGGACTTGCGACCGCGAAGGTGGGAAAAGGGATGACTGTCTCACAGAACGCCGAATCAAGCGCACTGCGGACGCATTGGGAGATACGAGCCTTCTCGGTTCCGAAGAACGGATCGTCAGAGGGCGAGAACGAAGACGCTGTCGCCTGCAATCCCTTGCACCAGTGGATGGCGATTGCTGATGGCGCAACTGAAGCATCATATTCTCGGCAATGGGCGCGCGTGTTGGCAGACGGGTTTGCAGTCTCCAGGCTCATGGGCGAGTTTCCGCCACCACACGACCAGTTGACAAGAGTGCTGGGCATGCTCCAGTCGCGGTGGCATGCATTGGTCCCCTGGGAACGACTCGAGCAGCGCGGCTGGCTCTTCCTCCACAAGGCGGAGTTAGGCGCGTTCGCGACATTCATGGGAGTCAAGTTCAGCGGGCCTTCGTGGCAGGCGCTTGGAGTCGGTGACTGTAATCTGTTCGCAGTAACAGCAGACGGTTGTGTGAGGTTCTCTGGGCCTGCGCAGTCTCCAGAGGAGTTTGGTAACACTCCAGCGCTAATACCGTCTGTGCCGGGTCCTGGCGTCACTAAGGTGCTGGAGTCTGTCTGGACACATTCCAGCACGGCGCTCCGAGGGGAGAGTATTGTCTGTTCGACAGATGCTGTAGCTGCCTATCTTCTGGCCTCGTTGACCAGGAAGACTGCCCAAGGCCCCCGGCATCGCCACAGAAGACGCCAAAGACAGCTTCCTAACAGCGCGGCTCTTGCCGCTCTCCTGCAGGTCCGAACCCTTGAGGAGTTCTCTACCTGGGTAGACGGCGCTAGAGTCAGTGGAATGCGTAACGACGATTCAACAGTGACCATAGCGCGACTGTGCAACCTGAAAACGCGAGCAGACACGGAGGGTGGCGATGGCTTGGCCTGAACTTCGCGATTTTCAGATAGCGATCCAGAACCCTTCTATCTGCTTCGACGATGCAGAGCTGAAGTCCGGGAATGTCGTCTGCGACTCGACGGGAATGCCCAAGCCAGCTTCGGGCCAATTCGCAACGGCTTACGAAGTAGTTAGCGGGGCCGAGCGCTGGGCTGTGCGAACCTTCAATCGAGAGGTTACTGACCACCAGCAGCGGTATCAACTCATCTCATCCCACCTTGCGGCCGTGATGCCCTCTTATATGGTGGACTTCCAGTATCTGCCTCAGGGGATTCTGGCAAAAGGCGGTTGGTATCCGATCGTTAGGATGGAGTGGGCAGAGGGCATCGGGTTGACAGGCTGGGTGCGCCAGAACCTGAGGGATCCAGGTGCTTTGCTGGACCTCGCCAGGCGCTGGCGTGGCATGGTAGGCAGCCTGTATGGTCTGCATGTTGCCCATGCTGATCTGCACCAGGAGAACGTTCGGGTAACACCAGATGGCGAACTCAAGTTGATCGACTACGATGGGATGTACGTTCCCGCTATGTCTGGGCGCAAGGCACCCGAATTGGGCAATCCGGACTGGAACCACCCAGGTCGAACCCCGGACATATTCGGCCCATGTCTCGATCAATTCCCTGGTCTAGTAGGATATCTATCACTACTTGCCATGGCTTTTCACCCAGATCTGTTCGACCGCTTCTATAACTACAACAACCTCATACTCAGTAGGAATGACTTCGTCGAGCCGGCCAGATCAGAGTGCGTACAGCTTCTCAAGCGTTCTTCTCAGTCCTCTATAAAGGAGTTGGCAGCAAGACTGGCGGAATGGTGCGGGCGGTCTATCGACGGGTACACTCTGGAGGACGTTGCAGGCGGCATAGCTCCACCAGTGGCCAGACCCAAATCGCCTCGGCCTGTCACAACCCCCGGGAAAGCGCCGCCCAAGCCTGCCCCACCTCGACCGGCGGGGGGACCTGTCTCGGTTTCCGCGCCGAAGGCTGGCCCCACGAAGACTGGGTCGGGAGTTACTTCTCCTGCAAAGCCGCCACCAGTAACCGCGCCGAGAACGGTGGCCTTGGTCTGCAGAAGCTGTGGGACGCACCATGCCGGTGCGGCCGACTACTGCGAGAAATGTGATAGGCCGCTGGGGCCAACCCGAATGTGCAGGAACACCCGCTGCAGAGCGTCCACCGAAGCCCTTAACGTGGCCAGTCCAGCGCACCCGTGGTGCCGTCTCTGCGGAGAGAGACTGTAGTATCAGTGGGTACACGATGATGCGCACAGGAAGCTGGGGGAAGCAGCGGCGGAGGCAAGAGCCGGGTAGCGATCGCTGGGATGAACTCATCGCCGAGCTCGAGCGTCGCGACCTGGAAGACCCAGCCGTGACCGCGGGTTCGCCGTGCCAGCCAGCGCCGTCATTTCCGCTGGACTGGGTCAGGGTCACCGATATCGTCTTGCCTTGGCCGGAAGATAGCAGTGTCGCTCGAAGGCCCGTCTTGGCATCGGACAGCCAAGCGGAATCCACCGGATTTGGTGCCGCACTTTCGGCTCTTCACGGCCTCCATCGTCACTTTGCCTTCTTGATCATAGGAGACGAACAGCAAACAGCGTTTTACCTCGGCCTTGGAGGAGGCCCTCTCAGTCCGGGGCGGAGCGCACAGGATGAGCTGAAGCGTGTCCTGCTTTCAGCGATGGGTCCTGCCTCGCTCCAGCCCGTACCAGAAAGCTCGCTTGCGACCACAGTCCGGTCCATGGCAGCTCACATTGCGCTGCTGCATGGAGTCCCTACGTTCCACATCGAAGAGTCCGAGGGCAGATATCCGATACATCGGTTGGCCGAGGGGCTCCGAGGGGAGCGATGGGGCTACCTGATCTTGGCCGAACCGCTTGATGCGGACCTCTGCACACGCGCTCGACGTGCAGCATTGATGATGTTGAGCGAGATCACGCTAGCGGAGGAAATCGAGAAGAGTCGGTATGCGAAGCATTGTGTTACCCTGTTGGACGCAGTTGTTGGGCATTTGGACCAAGGCGCGAGGGTTGGCTTGTGGCGGACCTGCGGCTACCTATTCGCCCCCGAGGACTCCGCCTTGGCAAAAGCTGGCGCGATCGCCCGAGGCGTTTTGGGCGGCGCGAAGTCCCTCCCTTGCCCCTTTCGAGTTCTGACTCTCCCGTCTGCTCGCGATGCAGTTGCCGTCCTGCGTCCGCTGGTTGACGAGCAGCAGACGCCCGGTGACGAACTGCTGAACACGCTCAATGGAAGAAGCTTCGCTTACCCGCTCGCCTCTACCGTACTGGCGACTCTAGTTCACCTACCCAACTATGAATTGCTGGGGTTCCCCATTGCGCGCAAAGCCCGTTTCTCTCTCGCACTGCCACGCCGCGCTCACAAGGAATGGCATCTCGGAGTTCTGACCGACAGAGGAGAGCCCACGGGCAACGCCATATCGCTGCCACTGGACGATCTTACGAAGCACACGCTGGTTGCCGGAGTGACTGGAAGCGGAAAGACGAACACAGTTTTCGGTCTCCTGGCTCAGTTGCAGGCCCGAGGCGTTCCCTTCCTTGTGATAGAGCCCGCCAAGCGCGAGTATCGGCGGCTCATGCTTCTTCCTGGCTTCGTGGCCAATTCATTAGTCTACACCTTGGGTGATGAGCGGGCGGCGCCCTTTCGCTTGAATCCGTTCGAATTCTCAGAGGGTATCGCGGTTCAGACTCACATAGACCAACTCAAGTCTGTCTTCGTGGCCAGCTTTGTGATGTATGCCCCGATGCCATATGTGCTTGAACACTGTCTACAGGAGGTCTACACGGATCGTGGGTGGGATCTGCGCACGTCCACGAATACGCGGCTTGCGGGTGCTGGGCCATCTGGCCCGCCGGTGAACCCGCCGGATTGCTTCCCAACCCTGGCAGATCTCTACCACAAGGTTGACGAGGTCGTGCCTCGGCTGGGATATGACGAGCGAATATCTGCGGATGTGTCGGCAGCGCTCAAGACCCGCATCCGCTCACTTCGGCTGGGAGGCAAAGGAGCGATGCTTGACGTCCGGGAGTCGCTAGCGTTCAGCGAACTCCTACGTCGGCCTGTGCTCCTTGAACTGGAGCGAATTGGCGACGACGAGGAGAAAGCGTTCATTATGGGTCTCTTGCTGATGAGGCTCTATCAGGAATGTCAAGCCAGGGGAACGCAGGCAAGCCTCAAGCATGTAACGGTCGTTGAAGAAGCTCATCGCCTGCTTAGGAACGCCACCGGTAACCTTGGTGACCCGGAGGCCGCGAACACGGTCGCGAAGGCAGTAGAGACGTTCACGAACATGCTGTCCGAGATACGGGCGTTCGGTGAAGGCGTCATCGTGTGTGAGCAGATACCGTCTAAACTATCGCCTGACATCGTCAAGAATACCAGCCTCAAGATCATCCATCGAATAGTGTCGCTCGAGGATCGGGAACTGATGGCCGGAGCGACCAATCTGACAGAGGGTCAGAACAGGGCCATGGCCACCCTTGTGACCGGGGAGGCGATAGTTTTCTCTGAAGCGACTGAGAACGCGGTGCTGGCGAGGATACCTCAGTTCACAGGACTGCCTGGCTTGGGCGATGTATCAGATGCAGCTATAGGTAGTCACATGGGTAGCCAAAGGAGTGCGTTGCCGGGTCCGCCTCTGCGTCTCCACGCCAAGAATGCCGGTGTCTACGATCCAGAACTTGATGCAATGGCCAGAGAGGTGTTGGACTCAACAGACGTTCTCGCTGTTCTCGCTTTCCATGTGTCGGCCTTTGCGCTGATAGAGAAACCGGCGCCAACGCTCTTCGAGCAAATGTACAGAGCCGTGGCTTCCCGCCGTCCCGGCCACCTGTCAGCAAAGCGAGTGCCTAAGTTCATGGCTGCCCTCGGGCTCCGAGCCATGGATCAACTCTGCGACTCGCTCGGGAAACTGTACGTATGGGCATATGCGGCCGCCGATCACCAGAAGGACCTCTTGTTCCAGATGTTCAGCTTGGCAGGTGTTATCACAACAGAGACGACTTCTGGCAAGGTAAGGGCATCGGAGAATGCTCTGCTAATTCACTCTTCGTGGCGAGAAGGCTGGCTACTGCTTTGCCGTCTCGACCCCTGTCCGCTTCCCGGATGCGTTGCCTGCCGATGCCCGTGCTTGTTTCGCGGGGCGTCTCTGCAGGCGAACCCTCAGAAGCTTGCTGGAAGAATCAGCCTTATCCCCCTCTCGGTTCCCGACGACGAGCGCATGGAGCGGATTGCGCGTGGCAGCCTCGACGAGCTTGCTCATCGAGGCTTGGAGGATTCGGGGGAAGGGCCAGGAGCAGGAGCATTCTGTCTGGCAATCCATGCCCTTGCCGTCCCAGAGGTCAGGTGCCATCCGGTGAAACAACTCGCACTAGCACAGGCCTTGGCGTCGAGACTGTTTGGCCCTCTTGCGAAAGGGAGGTCCCAACGTGGAGCATGACTGGTTCAACGAGACGCAAGAGCCAGGTGAAACTGGAAGCGGTTCTGGCTTGGACGATATGGCAGCCCCGGCGAGAGGTGAGGCGGGAGATCCGGAGACCGCCGATCGAGTTGCTGTCGAGCCTACGGCGAGGAACGATCTAAGAGAAGGGCTGGAGCAGGCAAGTGAGCCAAGCTCGGAACCGCTGGACGACATGGCGCTGCCACCGTCCGACAAAGCGGACGCGGGAGAAGGCGTCCGCGACAGTGCAGAAGAGGATGTTCCCGTCGCGGGTTTTGAGAAGAGCCCCGCTAAGAGCAATGAATGGGTGAGGGACCATATTGAGAAGAGCATCCCTGAGAGCCACCGCGATGGGATTCAGGAGTTGAGATACGTCGACAAAGACCGCTGGGACCGGGATGGCGATCGCGAGCTTGGGGCATCCCAGTCCTACGAGAATGACGGTCTTGACATCGAGGTCTATAGCCAAGGCGAGAAGGGCACCCCAAAGGATATCGCGCTGACCGTCGATCACGAATTCGGTCACAACGCGTATCGACATGCACTGACCGCCGAGGACCGCTCTGCGTGGTCTCGGTTCCACGAGAAGGAGGGTGAGCTAGGCTGCGTCAACGCGTATGCAGAGACGAGCGCTGAAGAGGATTTCTGCGAGAGCTATGCGTTCTGTCTAAACGAGCCCGACAGACTCGAGAGCGCGAGCCCAGATAAGCATGCGTTCATGGAACGGGTCCTTGCCAACGCTGACCTCAAGAACGTCTGGCAAAGACGAGGAGCGTAGTCATGAAGAGAATGGCCGTCTTTCGGACGCCAGCGAGGGAACGTGTG
>Ga0307377_10005830_pt1 | contig 13071 bp, 11 predicted proteins | sample TR3MG_FD_202535 | JGI IMG/M metagenome (GOLD analysis project Ga0307377, IMG submission 202535) | Soil microbial communities from Risofladan, Vaasa, Finland - TR-3 | ecosystem: Environmental > Terrestrial > Soil > Coastal area > Acid sulfate soil | place: Finland: Risofladan, Vaasa | collected... | reverse complement strand
TCCAATAACGTGCCGTGGAGATTAGGGAAAGAGGCGGCGTCCACCGTGCGGCGCGTTTGGAAATTGGGAGATAAGCCGGTCACAAACCAAGATATTGCAGGGCGGCTCGATGTGGATGAAGCGATGTTCTCGGGTGCTCATACCAATATTCCTGTGGCTGTTGGCATCCGTGGATCTCATGAGGAGCAACTAAAATTGTTGCTAAGGTCAGCGCCTCCTGCTCGTCAACGTTTTGATCTGGCGCGCTTGATCGGCGACCATATTGGAGTGGATGCCGGGGACACCTGGAAGCCCGCGACCCGTTCCTTGACGGCCCGCCAGAAATTTCAACGCGCCTTTGCTGCTGAGTTCCTTTGCCCGTCGGATATGTTGTATGCCCGGTACAAAAGCGGTTTTGATGCTGATGAAGATGTCGATGAAACCATCCTCGAAATCTCCAGGGAGTATCAGGTTTCACCGCGTCTTGTGTTGAACCATCTTGCGAATCGAGGCTTAATTGACGCTTCGCCGTGGGGTGGCTCCGACCTCCACGCCGCAAACCAGATATTTCAATACTCGTGACATTCCTTAATCGGGTTCCGATTTCATTTCCGCAAGGATTATCAAAGACTTTTGCTTTGCGATGGTTCTGTAGTCGAGTATGCGTTCAAGGACATTCATAAGCCCATTTGGCGTGTCAACCTACCGCGTCACTCGCGAGCTTCCCGAACCGCTGCAAGCCTACGTGCCGCCGATTGAAGACCTAGATGTGGAGTCTCAACAGGTTGTTGACATCGAGCCCTGAGCGGCTGATGGGTGGCGATAGACCGAGGCTAGCATGAGGTCGGTGCCAGTTGTACTGGTGTATCCAAGGGGCAAGGGTCTGTTCTCGTTCTGCTGAGTTCTGGAAGGTGCGGGCGTAAGCCCATTCTCTGAGCGCGGTTTGGATGAAGCGTTCGGCCTTACCGTTGGTGCGTGGAGTATAGGGGCGGGTGCGGCGATGCTTCAGGCCTAGTTCTTTGCATCGGTCGGCGAAGGCATAGGAGCGATAGGACGTTCCATTGTCGGTCAGCACGGCCTTGAACCGGATGCCGAGCCTGGCGTAGTAGGCCAGGGCGGCGTCGAGAAAGTGCAGCACCGAGGCGCGCGTTTCATCCGGGTAGATGGCCGAGAAGGCGATGCGGCTGTGGTCGTCGATGGCCACATGGACGTACTCTGCGCCGATGCCTTTGACCGTGTCGCGGCGATCGCCGGTGACGCGATGGCTGGGGCGGGCGATGCGTACCAGGCGCTTGATATCGAGGTGCAGCAGGTCCCCCGGATGGTCGTGCTCGTACCGCTGTACGGGCGGCTGCGGCGCGATATCGCGGACCCGGCTCAGCTTCGCTCGGGCCAGGATGCGGCTCACGGTGGCGCGACTCAGCCCGGTCTGCTGGGCGATGCGAGCCCCGGTCCAGCGCTCGCGACGCAAGGCCTCCACCTGCGCGATCCGTTCCGGCAACGTCGGCTGACGCAACTGCCGGGGACGCGAACTGCGGTCCCGAAGGCCGTCCGCCCCCAGTTCCCGATAGCGCCGAACCCATTTGGCCGCGCTCTGCCGGCTAAGCCTGTGCTCGGCTGCCGCCTCGCACAGGCTCAGCCGGCCCTCGACCACGCTTCTGGCTAAAAGCTCTCGACCGTGCACCGTCAAACGCGCATGATGGTGATAGTCCATCTGACCTCCAAAGAAACCAATTGCTCAACACAATCAGCTTCTCCCCTCTTGGTCAGATGGACAACAACCTATTGAAACTTCACACCTAGAGAGTGTGGTAGAAGAGCTACGCTCAGAGTTCCAAGAGGTCCGCGGAGCGCAGAAGCGGAACCAAGAGGAACGATGAAGGGCAAATGGCGGATGCTGTGTACCCTTCTACCACAGTCATAGAATTGAGCGGGTCGTCCGTCAGGTGGGTAAATCCGGGGCTGACGCGCCAAGCGCCGGCGCGTTTCAGGGTTGGGAAGACAGCACCCCACAGGCAGGTAAGGTCAACCATCTCCTCAGTATTCCGGGTGAAGCCGTCACGCGCTGATAATGGCGATATCTCCCCTTGGATATCAATAGTTTGCCCAGAATTTGGCAATCGTATCGGGGCAATATACTGGTGCTGTGTAATCGGAGCGTTATTTGCCAATCAACCGCGTTAGCAACGATGCTGCCAAGGATGGGCTCAAGGATTTGGTTCGATCCGAGCGCGCGGTCGCATTGGCGGGAGCTGGCGTTTCAGCCTGGGCAGGATATCCCCTGTGGCGTCCCCTGATTGATCGTCTTGTAGACTTCACTTGCAAGTATCATCCTGATCCGCAACGTCAGGATGAGATTCGCGCCATAGCGACGAATAGCCAGGATGATCTGGTGACGGTAGCGAAGACCTTAGCAAACTACATCGCGCCGCGACACTTCAAGAGGTTTTTGACGACGACGCTCGGCCCAGAGAGCGGGCGAATGCACGATGTTTTGCCTCAGATCTGCGCTCTACCCTTCAGAGATATTTTCACCCTGAATCTCGACCCCTATCTGGAATACGCCCATGTGGCGTTGAGCGTGCCATGTAGAACCTATTCTGGCATCGACACGGGCGACGTCGCGACTTTTCTGAAGTCGGCAGATGAGCGGAAACATCTTCGACATCTCATTTATCTTCACGGGCGATTCTCCGACGAGCTGAATGCGATCGCCCTTACGACGGACGGCTACGATTCGGTATACCGCGAAGAATCCTTCACAATCCTGATGACTGTAATCGCGGCAACGCGTCGAGTGGTCTTCCTCGGTTTCGGGTTCGAGGACAGCCGCCTCCTATCAACCTTTGAACGTACTGCCAGAACACTCGCCGATGCTACCCTGTGCCACTACGCCGTCAAACCATTTGAGAATGTGGCGAACGAAGAAGACCTTCGGAACGAGTACCGTACCAAATGGAACATTGAAATCGTTTTTTATGAATTGATGCCTGATGACCCGAGAGGTCCTCACGCTGGGTTTCTGGACCTGATGGCAGAGCTAGGAGTCTCGGCCGATCGTCGTTACGTTCCGGTAGCTGCCCTGGCAACTGCGGTTGTTGCGCTGCCTCCTCACAACGCCGACGAGATCCTGGAACGAATCACAAGCGAAAATCTGGAAGCGCTGAGGGGGAGTGATGTTTAAAATCGCCCGCCCCGAATTACTAACGGAAATGATGGCGGCACTGGGCAATCAGTCCGTTGTTCTGACCGGTCCTCCCGGCATCGGCAAGAGCTGGCTTTTGGCCGCAGCCGCAGATGCGTACAAGGAGCGTGGGCAAAGAGTGTTGCTGCTTGTGGCGGAGAGCTACGATGTCGCGACAGTGCAGGAGTTGACCGAGCGCTTAGGCTTGCCATCCGATATAGTCGCGTTCTTACGCTCTTTAGGCGACAAGATACTTCTGTTCATCGACGGACTTGATGCCCTGCGAAGCGAGGCTTCATCCAAGACATTTAGGACGCTCATTGAGGAGACGATGCAACATGCGCCGAATGTGAGGATGCTCGTCACCATTCGGACATTCGATCTTGAGCAGTCTTATGTGTTACGACGCGTGCTGAAGCTCGGCAGATTCACAACAATCAATGTAGGTGATCTCACAGATCAGGAACTCTCGTCTGCGTCAATGCAGGCCGAACAGCTTGCACCACTAATTTCGGCGGCTCGTCCCGCAATGATGAAGCTGTTGCGAAATCCTTTCATGCTTCGTCTTGCGTTGAGTTTGATATCAGACGGCATCTCGTATGAATCACTCAGCAGCTATAGTTCTGAAGTCCAGCTCTTAGCAAGATTTTGGCATCGTCGAGTGGAGAGCGCCGAGAATGCTACAAGTCGGCGCTGGATTCTCTCTTCGATCGCGCGGAAGATGAGCGACAACAAGTCGCTCTCAATACCAACTACCGACCTACTTGAACTAATTAAGTCTAGCCGTGAAGACTCCGCGTTCGCCCGCCTTCAAAGTGATGAAATTCTTCGGGAGCGGAGTGATCGAATCATGTTCGATCACAATATCATGTTTGACTATGCGGCATCGCGGCTGCTTCTGACTTTTGAATCGCTACTCCCAATGATGCGCGATGACGCCAGTCGCACTATCTTTCTGCGTCCGTCTATCGGCTACTTTTATACGGGCTTGTGGATACACGATAGAGGAAACTTTTGGAAACTATTTCGCGAAACCGCAGATCCCGAAAACAGATACCAAGAACGGCTTACCGTTGAACCAGCAAACGTGGTCGCTGCAAATCTCTCTAGCGCGGACGATATTGCTCCTTTGACCACATGGCCGCGAGATCCCCGAAATCGCGCAACACGAGCAATTTTGCGAGGTGTCACTAGCGATAGTTTTTCGACCGGACTGAAGAGGGCAGCATGGAACGACGCGCTTGAGCAGATTTTGGCCGATATGCAAGGCGACTATGTGAACGAAATGATTCGCCTTCTGAATCGGCTATCTGAGTTTTCCTTGCGCAAAGAAAAACCACGCACGGCGGCCCTAGGGCGTCAGATGCTCTATTGGGCGTGGCGTGAGGCGGAACACGCTGACTCCAAGTGTGATCCAGTCGCGCTCACAACCGTCGTGACCGGAAGGCTGCTACCAATCATTTTGGACAATTACTCGTCTTCGCCTGATGAAACAAGAACCATTGTTGAAAGGCTCTTAAAGCAATTCGGTCAGGCCAATTCGTCTCCGAAGGATGCGATGTATGTTGCGTGGGGACTGAAACATATCATCGATGCTGACCCACCGACAGCAATTGCGGTTGTTGATGCGATTTTTGAGTATGAAGAGACCTCATCCGAAAAGACCGAGATCGGAAGTAGTACGATCATGCAGTTCACAAGTGATCGGCGACAAGATTTTGAACAAGCGCGTTACGTTCTGCAAAGGGAGTACCCTTACTTCGTGGAAAAGGCCCCACTTGAAGCCCTGACTGCTGCTATTCAGGCAGTGCAGCACGAGGTAAGGCGCGATCACGTCTCGGCGTGGAATAGTTCACCAAGCTTTACATACGTATATGAAGGGATTGTCGCCGGATACCGAAATGACCTCAGCGAAATCTGGGATCAAGGGTACAGAGACCAACTTAGCCTCACATTATTAGATATCTGCTTGAGAGAACTTCTCGGAGACGAGGGCCAAAAGACTCTTCCCATTCACATCGTTATCTGTGCCCTAGTGAGACAGACTGATTTGGCAGTCGTCTGGAGACATGTCTTCTCACCATTCCTCTCCGTCGGCAATGAGGTGATTCGGGCTCTTCTACCGCTGCTCGAAATCCCAGAGTTCTTGGCGGCTCCGGAAATTACCCGGTCCATCGGAGGCTACATAGAGAAGGTCTATGGTAAGGGGCGTTTGGACATAGATGAGAAAATCAGGATAGAGAAAGCCATCCTCGCCCTGAATGCGCTTGCGAGTAGTTCTCGCTATGAGACGACCAATCAAACACGCGACCATCTTTTAGCGAGAATACCGCCCGAGCATCTGATCACCGCCGAAGCTCGCAAGTTGAGGGTTGCTCTTCTGGATGAAGAAGACAATCTCCGCAACGAACCTTATGTGCGATCAAGCTTCGGACAGCTTGGTCTTTCCAATGAAGAGTTCATGAAGATGCGCGGCGTAGATACTGAAAGCGCCCGGTCCCAAGAACTACTGCGGGCGGTTGAACCTATAAAAAGTTTTAGTAGCAGTCATGTCAATTCTATTCCAAACGCAGAAGAAATTAGGGCTGTCGTCGATGATCTGAAGACAGCTTGGTCGGTATTGAACGCTGAGGCGGACGATACCGAAATCTCGCAAAACGCCGCAGGAATTATCGCGGCTTGTGCAGCCGCCATCGCGAAGAACGAAGACCTCGCGAGCATAGGAGAAACTGCTGCTCTATGCAGAGAAATCCTTCTTACACTCTCGACACACGTTCAACCCGAAGCTCGGCCAGACGATAAATTCGATCATCCGGGATGGGGAGCTCCATTGGCACGGATAGAAGTCGCCGAAGGTGTCATGTCCTACGGAGCACACTTTTCAGGCGATCCAGAGGTCATTGATGCGATCCGCATGTTGGCGATCGATCCGGTTCCAGCCGTGCGCTTTCAAATAGCAATCAGACTGGGGATGTTTTTTAAGTCTCGTCCCGACCTGTTCCAGGACCTGATGAGGCTGATGATTCAGCGGGAGCCGACCGCAGGTGTGCTTGGTGGTCTTACGCAAACTATCAACCGGATTGCGTATGCAAATCCCGAATTGGCAACCTCATTAATCAAGGCGATAGTTGAACTTCCGGATTACACCGAGATAATGGAACGTTTTGGACAGGACTTTCTGCTGGTCACACTCCTCCAACTCGATGTGTTCAAGCACAGTCACGATGCAGCCGTTTTGTTGGAAGAACTGCTTGGTGCTACGAATAAAAATATCGGCGCGATGATTCGCATCGCTCATCATGTACGACAGATTGTTGAGATCCACAACATTTCGTCAGATGATCGAACTCGCGCTTTGCATTGGCTTACAAGACTTGTCATGGTATGTAATGGCGCTCTGGACTCATTCGATCCGGCGACAGACACGCAAACGTACTTTGTCAATCTGCTCAAATGTTTGGAGACGGTTTCCTTTCAGTTGATGATCTTGCTGGATGTTGACTCGAACCTTCGTCAAGGCAATACGGGGTTGAACGATACAGAACGACAGATTGTTTATGAACGTTTGGAACCAACCCTCACGGCATTAGTGCTTGGCAGAACAGATGACTTACGCATCACCCCACCGACAGCTCTGAACCTGCTCAAAATCTTTACTAAATGCTTGGCCTATTCTTCGCGCAAGATTCTACGGTTGGCAGTGAAAGCTATTTCTGCGGGCGCTCAATATGGCTTTAGCCAGGATCATATGGCGATTTCTGAGTTCGTGGAATTCGCGGAGGTCTTTCTAGCAGATCATCGTGATCTATTGAGAGAAGAAGAAATAGCGGCGCAATTTTCAGATATTCTTGATTTGTTTGTGAGAGTCGGATGGCCTCAAGCAGTGCAAATGGTGATGACGCTCGACGAAGCGCTGCGATGAGTGCTTTCCGGAAGCACCCGTTGGCGATCCAGCAATTTCCAAGTAGGAATTCTACATGGCGGCTGACGGTGCCATGGAGCATTCGGCTTATCCTTTCCGATCCGAGGCATCAGAGATGTGGACAGACAACGAAACAGAACGTGCCTTTCTCAACTTCAGCGGGATCACTGTGGCGGTTGCAGAAGTAATCCGACAAGCTCGCTCTCGCAAGGCACTACAAAACAACGCATGAGCACGAACTGCAGCAGATTGAAAATATTTGCTATCGAAAGTTCTCATTTCTGGAGGAGATTCTACGCAATGGAGTCTGACTGGCCGATGGTCATCGAACACGATTGGCGCGTGCGCTATCAGAGAATCTAAGCGCAAGCAGTGAGCCGGGATATATCACCAAGGGCGATAAAGGTGACCACGGAAGTACGATTCCCGCCACAGGAAAATTAGGCACTGTCTTTTGGTAGCCCCGGCAATATCCTCGGCTGCTGCGAAACAGTACCCGGGGGCTGATTTGAGCGTCCCATGTTCCACGATAGGCGTCTGTCGGGGCGAGGCGGCTGCGGATAGAAAACATGCAGCCAGTCTGAATTCACTTCCAGCGAAAGGCCGGTCTCTCCCTTGATAATGATGATTCCATAGGCTTCCTCGGAAGGCGTATTACCCCCGTTGGGGCTCAATATTAGACGCTGATCAAACTCAATTGGAACCCAATTTCCAGGCGTCACTATTTGAGGCGCGAAGTGCGGGGCGGTAATTGTCGTTCTTTTCGCCTCCACTTTGATAACCAGCTTGTCGATGAGAAACGAATGGTTCCCGAGATTGTAAACGACGAATACTAGTCGGAAGGGGTCGTTCTCGTATGTCGCCAGTTCGATAAATGTCTTCGGCTTTGCATCTTCCTCGCGTTGCTTGTCCTCAGCTAACCAACGCTCATCTCGCTGTCTGTCCTCATTCGCCCATCGCTCAGCTTGCTTTTTGTCCTCAAGGTTCCAACGAGCATCTTGCAGTCTGCCTTTTCTCCATCCATCCCAGACGGTAAGCAATGTGCAAATCACGAGTGACGCTGTGACACCAACTAGCCACCAAGTCGCATGGTCGAGAGAGTAATCAGGGGCGACGTTAATGGTTATCGGGGCGTCGAGTATCGCTGTCAGCAGAAGCATAGTAGGAGTCTACTGCTACTGAAATGAAGGATGATGGCGTCCGCCTTGCTCGGTTGGCCAAAGTGTCGCGCGGGACAGAGGACGTGGGTTCGTTAAGGGTTCGATAAGCCTGACTAGAGTCGCTCGAAAATGCTGAAACGAGCGACCCGGTATACGTGGTTTGTTAGGCTTGTGTGGTTTAGACCACTACTGCGGGACGGCAGAGGACGTGGGTGCAATAAGCCTTCTAGGTGGGTGCGGCTGCGGAAGCCAAAGGTGGGCGGAGCCTTGGATTATTCGGCAGACTGCTGCAGGCGTTGAATCGCCTGCTTCATTTCCGTCCTCCATCTGCCTTCGTTGACCACCGCGATGGAGGAAATCGTGAAGCCTCCTCCCGTCAGAAGACAGTAGGAAGGATTCCACCGGTCTTTTCAGCCCCAAACCCATCCTGCCTAATATGGCCTTCTCGAATCGACTTCTGCGAATACAGACCACCTCAATCCGATAGCTCATCCAGCAGAAAGCAGATGGATGAGCGGAGACCTGGTTCGAGATCGTACTCGACATGCAGTGAGACATCACTTAAGTCTCTACGGGGCACAATTCCAGCACTCTCCAGACTTCGGAGATTTTGAACTAGCATTTTCCGCGAGCCGTTCGGAATCAGTCGCACAAGTTGTCCACGTCCAACTTTGTGATGATGGATTCAATCACGAGCGCACCTCAAATACCCGTGGCGCCCTTAAGCCTATGGGAAGGCTTGTGCGTGGGATCCGGCGCCGCAAATTGCAGAGATTGGCGTTCAATTTCGACAAGATTCAGTTCCAGAGATAACGGGTGTGATTCTGGCATTCTGATTTGGCCCACTCTGGCGGTTTAAGTTGGCCCACCCTAGGGCAGAGCGGACTCTACCCTGTTTCTCAGTGATATGAGGGACGGAGGGCGAGTTGGACTGGAGAGCCAAGGTGGAACTATACGAGCAGATACGCCGGGAGTACGAGTTTGGAGTAGGGTCGGTGATTGGGGTGGCGCGGAAGCTGGGCGTGCATCGGCGGATGGTACGGGAGGCGGTGCGGAACGCGGTTCCGGCGCAACGCAAGAAGACGGAACGTCCGGCGGTGAAGATGGCACCGGCGGCGGCGTTGATCGACGCGATTCTGGAGTTGGACCGCAAGGCTCCGCGCAAGCAGCGTCATACGGCGCGGCGGATCTTTGATCGGATTCGCGCCGAGGTTCCGGGATGTACGCCTGCGGAGCGGACGGTGCGGCAGTATGTGGAGCGGCGCAGGCATGTGCTGGGCCTGGCCGAACACGAGACGTTCATTCCGCAGAGCTACGCCTGGGGCGTCGAGGCGCAGGTCGATTGGTATGAAGCGTACGCCGATCTGGACGGCGAACGGGTCAAGCTGCAGGTCTTCGCGATGCGTTCGATGGCCAGCGGAGCAGCCTTCCATCGGGCCTATCCGTGTGCAACGCAGCAGGCGTTTCTAGAGGCTCACGAACTTGCGCTCGCGTATTTCGATGGTGTCTTTCGGCGGCTTCGCTACGATAACCTGTCGAGCGCGGTGAAGAAGATCCTGCGCGGCCAGCAGCGCGAGTTGACCTCGCGCTTCATCGCGTTCCGTTCGCACTGGCAGTATCAGGCCGAGTTCTGCACCCCGAGCGAAGGCCATGAGAAGGGCGGCGTGGAAGGAGAAGTTGGCTACTTCCGCCGCAACCACTGGGTCCCCGTGCCGGCGGCGGCCGGCCTTCAGGCGTTGAACCTGAAGCTGCTCGAAGACTGTCGCGCGGATGAGAGCAGGATCGTGTCCGGCCAGACCGAGTGCGTTGGAACAAGGCTGCTGATCGAGAAGGAGCACCTGCTGCCACTGGCCACAGAGGTCTTCGATCTGGCCGAGGTCAGCTTCCCACGCGTCGACCAGACGGGCTGCGCGAAGGTGCGGACCAACTCCTACTCGGTGCCGTTGAAGCCCGGCTCGATCGTCGAGGCACGGGTGTACCCGACTGCCGTCGAGTTCCGGCACCATGGCCACCGTATCGCCAGCCACGAGCGCTGCTACAGCCGCTTGCAGAAGATCTTCGATCTGGAACACTACCTCGAGGTGCTCGACCGCAAGCCTGGAGCGTTGCGCGGATCGACGCCGCTGGCGCAGTGGCGGGCGCAGGGCCGGTGGCCTGAGAGCTACGACCGGATATGGGAGCAGATGATCGAGCGTCAGGGACGCCAGCCCGGCACGCGATCCATGGTGGAGTTGATCCGCACAGGCCGCGAGTTCGGCTACGAGAAGCTGACCGCTGCCATCGAACAGGCGCTCGACCTGGGTTGCGGAGACGTCGCCGCGATCCGCCATCTGCTGCTGTCGGATCAGTTGCAGCACAGCGTCGGCGAAGCCATCGATATCGGCACCTTGTCCGCCTACGAACGTCCTCTGCCGACCATGATCGAGTACGACCGTCTGTTCTCCGGCAACGTACAGGCGGTGCAGGCATGAGTCTCCAGACCGCAAGCATCGCTCAGAGTTGCAAGGTACTGCGACTGCCAGCCGTCGCTGCGCAGTTCGCCTCGCTCGCTGAAGAGGCTGGCCAGCGTAACCACTCCCACCTGCACTATCTCGAAGCCCTGCTCCAGGCGGAGATGGAAGACCGTGAGCGACGGAGCATCGAGTTGAGGATGAAGGAAGCGCACCTGCCAAGGATCAAGACGCTCGAAGAGTTCGATTTCGCTCAGTCGCCGCACATCCCGGCCGCCCGCATCCGCGCACTGGCCGAAGGCGCTTATCTTGAACGCGCCGAACCGGTGCTGCTGGTCGGAGATCCCGGCACCGGCAAGAGTCATCTTGCCACAGGTCTCGCGATCGCCGCCTGCCGTCAACGCAGGAGAGTGCGCTTTACCACTGCCGCTGCCCTGGTGAACCAACTGGTCGAAGCGCAGCGGGAACAGAGCCTGAGCCGCATGCTGGCACGCTGGTCTCGCGTGGAGTTGATCGTCATCGATGAACTGGGCTATGTCCCGCTTGCCGAAGTCGCTGCCGAGCTGCTCTTCCAGGTCATCGCAGAGAGAGCTGAAAAAGCCGCCATCATCGTGACCACCAACCTGCCGTTCTCGGAATGGCCCCAGGTCTTCACCAACGCCCGGCTCTGCAAGGCCGTGCTCGATCGCCTCACCGATCAGGCACACATCATCGAGACCGGCGCTGAGTCGTACCGCTTCCGTAGAACCTTGCGGAAGAAGACCAAAGAGTAAGCCTGGGTGTTCGGTTCTGCTTCCGCTTCGCCCTACGGGCTACGCTCCAGCAGAACCGAGCACCCTCAACCTCAACGTCCCAAGGGGTGGGCCAAAACAAACCGCCGAAGTGGGCCAAGCCAAGTTGCCAAAGTCACGGGTGCATGCGTTCGGACAGAATTCATTCGGTCATGATCAGATAAGAGATGGTAGACCTAAAGCCTATCTGCCCTTGACGCCCACCAGGAACTCGCTGAGAGACATCTCGAAGGCCGTAGCAAGAGCCGCCAGATGGCGAAGTCCCACCTCGCGCGCGCCCCGCTCGAGATCCGAGATATGGACCTCGTGAATACCAGACTGTTCGGCGAGGTCGATTTGCCGCCAACTCCGCTTCTTTCGAAGTTGCCGGATTCGATCGCCAAGCTGGATGCACACATCGGGGTCCATCCATTCAGCATTGACTTAGTGGAAGCACTATATTTAGTGGATGCGCTCTCCAAGCTGAATCGGGGGCGGACGACGACGCTGCCATGCCGCTCCTGGATGCCCGACTCACTCTGCCGGCGCTCATCGACAATGCTAGGGCAGCTGAAAGGCGTCACCCCATGCCGGGTCTTAGGAGAACTGAAACTGAAGAACACATTACAACTGAGTGTCATGCTCTGGTAAAAAAGGGATAGCGATGATTCATTGTAAAGAACTCAGCGATAAAGTCGTACGCCTCCTGACCATCTACGAAGATGGTATCTATGGTCCCGAGGTGCATATTGAATTCACCGACGGCACCACTTTCTCAGCGTGTCTGAAAACCAACGTCTCGATTGAGGCGAAGTACATCCACGATCAGGGTGGCGAGCCATCTGTTCTCCGGGATTATACGGCTGCTACAGCTCTTCGTTGATTTGGAACGATGGGCTGTAAGGATTCCACAATAGCATCTGTAACCTTGACGATTTCACCCGGGAATGCATGGACCGAAGCTGTGATCGGAGTTCATGTAGAAGACAGATCGATCAGCACAGGCCGCATTTCGGGCAGCGAGATCCGTAAGTCTTAGATGCGTGGATAACTACGCTGAGGTATCAGCGGCGCTTTGCCGATAGCTCTGAGTGCTTTCAAGCCGTCGAATAAACGATCTCACCAAGGCGCTAACCGTCTTAGAATCATTGTCCGAACGAGAGACCAGATAGGTCTTCAGTGAGAGCGAGCTTTCGACAAGAGGACGGACGGTGACGCCGTCGCGCGCAATGCGAAGCGCTCCAGCCTTCACCACAAAGGCGATACAGCCTCCATCCGCTACGGACGGGAATGCCTCCTCTGGTCCGGTGACGTGTTGAATTCTCGACGCTGCGACTCCCTTGGCTTCTGAAACTGCGAGAACGTTGTCGTAAAGCATTGGATGCAACCGTCGTTCGAACGTAATCCAGCAGCGGTCTGCCAGATCGCCGAGAGTGACACTGTCCGGCGTCAACTATTCTTTCCCCTCAACGACAACTAGATTTCCCGATAGTCGTTTGAACTTGTTTCTCTCCTTCTCTCGGGTATCGTTGTTGCTGGCTGGGACGTAGCGGAGCCCCGAAGGGGCGAAGCGGAGTCCCAGCCAGCAACAACGGGGGCTGATGGA
>Ga0307377_10005829_pt1 | contig 13073 bp, 28 predicted proteins | sample TR3MG_FD_202535 | JGI IMG/M metagenome (GOLD analysis project Ga0307377, IMG submission 202535) | Soil microbial communities from Risofladan, Vaasa, Finland - TR-3 | ecosystem: Environmental > Terrestrial > Soil > Coastal area > Acid sulfate soil | place: Finland: Risofladan, Vaasa | collected... | reverse complement strand
GGTCCCATCTTCGGTAGACATTCCAGGGACCCAGGTGGTACCATCTCCCATGACTACCAAAGCCCCCTTCGTGCTTCTCACACTGGTAGCCCTGGGAGCCTCCACAGGCTGCGCTACGGCACCTCGGTGGGTCCCCTGCCCCAACGGTCTGACCCTCGACATACACGCCACGAGAGGCCGCTATGACGGCTCAGACCTCGCGAAGGCTCTGGGAGGGGAGACTGACGGTTTCGACTCGAACTATGAGGCCATCGAGTTCGGGGGCGCGCTGCACAGCAGTCTAGGAGTGGAGCCCTCTCGCTGTCCTACGTGGGGCGGAAAGGTAGAAAGGTAATGACCCCGCCGCAGCCGCTGCACCCGATCGACCCGAGGGACGAGGTGCGCCTGTGCGAATGGGTGAGGCGTGACAACCCTTGTCCAGAGCATGGCCCAGACTGCCGAGGCTACGTCGTGGGGCGGTGGGATACCGAGTCACCTTATTCCGGCACGCTAGGCGTCGATCGGATACCTCGCTTCATCCCCGCCACCGACCAGCGCGTGATTGATGTTCGGTACGCCGAAGAGGACGAGATGTTCGTTGCGTTCTGCGACGACTCGGAATTCCGAGCGCTCGGCCAGCCGTTCATCCTTGCGTCGCAGCCCACCGAAGCCCAAGCCCTGCTCGCGGCGAGGTGCGCGGTGTGGGGGATCGAGCTAGAGATGATCTACCACTTCTACTACTGGCGCGAAACGGGCGGACACGTACCGAATAAGCGGGACGGGTTCACAGATCCCGAAGCCGCGCTCTGCGCTGCGATTGACGCACGGAAGGAACCCACCCGATGAACCCCAAGACCGAAGAGGCGCGGCGGTTGGCTGGTGTGCTTCGCAAGGTCATACCCTACGAAGGGAATGAATGGGATTTGGACGAAGCGGCCCAAGCCCTCCGCGCCCTCGCCGACGACGTGGAGCGGCTGGAGGCCGAGAACGGGGCGCTGCGGGAGGCGTGCATCATTGAAGCGTGTGAGTTCGTGCGGTCAGTAGAAGAGGCCGGTGAATTGCGCCACCGCATCGAAGCCCTCGACCTCGCCGCGCTCTGCGCTGCGATTGACGCACGGAAGGAATAATGGAGCAACTTCCCAAGGACGGAAGCAACCTTCGCAGGCACACGAGCAGGCGTGCGAAGAGTTGGCGCCATTGGATGAAGCTATTTCTGAACCGCAAGGAGAGACGCGATGCAAAGCGCGACCCCGAAAATGCCCAGAAGAAACACCGATATTTCGGTTGGGACTGACCCGATGACCAACCCCAACACCGAAGAGGCGCGGCGGTTGGCTGACTTACTCGACATTGATGCACGTAACGAACTGGGCAGCTATCGCTTCAACCATGCAATCGAAGCGTCCAGCCATACGGGGCGGCTGCTACGCACACTCGCCAACGAGGTGGATCGGCTGAGCGCCGAGAACGAGGCGCTGCGGGCATTTTACGGAGAGGAGCCGATGCGCCCCGCGAAGGAGAAGCCGTGAGCAAGACCTTCGAAAACACCCGAGTGAGAGCAGAACGGCTCGCCGCGCACACGGACGCTCTTCTAGACCGTGCAGACGAGGTTCTCGAAACCTCCGGGTACGGTGAGGACTACTTCAAGGTGGTCCACGCGATCCGGGACATTCACTACTCATTCATCGAGGAGCGAGCGTACCTGAATGCGCTCCTCGATGTATCGATCGAAGACGAAGACGAGGAAGACTGATGCCCCTGCCCGAGCGAAAGAGTCGCTTCGCGACACACGCTGAGGCGGTGGCGTACTACCAAGGCAGACAGGAAGCAATCAAGGCTTTTCAGACTGCTTGGCTGAAGGCATCTCAGGAGACCGGTGTGCCGGCAATCGTGAGCAAGTTCATGGAACGAATCATCACAGTGAGTGTCGCGCTCGAAGCAGCGGCGGTGCCGGAAAGCGTGAAGAATGGGGTCGGAGGTGAGTGAGAACCGAAAGTGGGTCGTCTACTGGAACCGGGCACGCGCGCACGGCGTAAAGAAGGCGGAGTCCTGGGTGGTTGCGCCTTGGGCCGAGACGCGGCAGCCGCAGATCGGTGCGTTCACTGAAGTCCACTGCGATGGCCCTGTGAGCCTCGTTAGTATGCCCAAGGGCTCGAAGTGGGCGGCGGGCGTGCTGGTGGTCGAGGGAGACCTCTTCCGCGGCGGCGATCAAGTATTGGAGATTCGAAATGATTCCTCGGAGGCCTCTGCCTTCCGGCGACATCTGCACTTCGAAGGAGATGGAGAATGAGCCCCGCACCGCGCCGCGCCCCCCTGGAGCCCGGTGATTCACACTGGGAAGGCGGGAAGACAGATCGGATCCAGTTCACCGAGAACCTCTTCAGGATCTGGAGCGACTTCCCCGAGCTGAGGCTCTGCCAGTTGATCGAAAACGCCACGCAGACCTTCGGCTCCAAGACCGATCTGTTCTATCTCGGCGACCATACGCTCTACAACGCGCTCTACAACTACTGGCTGAAGCACTCCAAGCCCGGGCAGCGGACCGTGAAGCGCGCCTCCGGCGTCGAGTCGTCGCCGAGCACGGCCAGGGCCTCGCTGCGGAAGGCTCTTCCCGATGGAGACTGAGCCTCCCGACCCCTATCCGTGGAAGATCATCGTCCGCACGCTTGAGAAAGAGCGCAAGACGTTTCGAGCGACCGCAGCACTTCTCCAGCAGGCCATAGCCTCGGAAGGCCACTGCATCGAGATCCATCTCCCCGGTTTCCAGCGGCGGTCTACCATTCAGTTCTGTCTTCGAGGAGACAAGACTGCCTACTTCAGGGAAATCGGGCTGGAGCGTCCGGCCAAAAAGGAAGATCCTGAGCCGATGCCGCCCACGGGCTAGAAAGATGACTTTCCCTAAGCAGTGACCCGTACGTGGTGGTAGAATCTAGACATGGCAAAGAGAAAAACCCAGCAGCAGACCGTCGATCGCGACGAGGAGTTCTCATCCGAAGAGTTCGCCAAGTTCGAGACCTCGATGGACAAGGTGAAAGCCTGCCGGGTACACCGCAACAGAAAGCCCTCGTTCCGCCGAGCCTATCGCCCGGAAGGGACCAAGGTGATCAAGTTCTACGGCCTCTGCCCACAGTGCGCGTTCGCGCTCGCATCGCCCGCGCCCATTAGTTTCAACAGACCCCAATCGAAAGCAACCAGGAGCCGAAAATGAACGCCCTTCTCGAAGCCGCCTTCACCTACACGATTTTCACGTTTCGGTTCACGCCGGAGAAGAATTTCCTCTCGTTGGTGGTCTACATCACGGTCAACACGCTGATCCGCGCCGCAGCCGTCTACGGCACCATCCGCCTGGTACTGACCGCTCTCTCCCACGGGAGCTTCTAATGGCAGACCGCCACGCGCACTCCAACCCCGACATTCACCTCGGCGACAACGAATCCGCGTTCGTGATTCGTGCCGACGGCTCCGTCGAGGGGATCATCCCTGCCCTCTCAAAGAGGGATGACATCGAGGTGGGTTCTCCCAGCTTCTGGGTCTGCGTCGTCATGGCGCTCTTCTCGGACCAGTCCGACTGGAAGCATGCGCGCGAGATCCTGTCCCGGAAATTCATCACCGAGGCCCAGGCTGCCGATGAGGCGAAGGGCGACGTCGAAGACGCCGTGATCGTGGAGTCCTAGATGGCTGTCAAAGGAAGGAAGGGTCCCGTGCTCCTGGACCCCGTACTCAAGCCTCACTGCCCGTTCCACGACGTGCCGCTGGTCATGACCATGGTCATGCCCACCCGCCGAATGGTCGGAAAGTGTCCGCTGGATCTCGACTCGCTGGAGTATGTCGCGAACGGCAACGAGAAGGGCCATTCGGTCTTCCGCAACCAGTGGGTGAACAAGTGAGCTTACGAGCTTGGTTGGAAAGACAAGACTCAACGACGAGCGCAGCAGACCGAATTCTCGACCTGCTTCAATGGAGAACCTGGTGAATCGAGCATTTAGTAGCATTCCTGGGAGCCCGTTCTTGGACCTGTGCGCAATGCACGCCAAGGCGTGGACGCCTGACCCCGCGAGGGTGGCTGTGAAAGCAGCAGAACTGCAAGAATCCCACGACTTGAAGCTCGACCGCATCATGCGGAAGACCTTCTACAAACGTCCAGGAAGGGACACGCGGTGAGCACGCCCAAGCTACGAGTGAGTATGCAGACCCAGGCGGGTCTGGGGACTTTCAGCAAATGGACCCACCGGTTCATGGACCTCGCTGAGATGGTTGCTTCGTGGTCCAAGGACGAGTTCACAAAGGTGGGCGCCGTGATCGTGGACGATGAAAAGCGTATCATCTCCACCGGGTTTAACGGGTTCCCGATCGGTGTGGACGACGAGGTACCCGAGCGCCACGAGCGGCCGACCAAGTACTTCTTCTTCGAGCACGCCGAGCGCAACGCCCTGAATTTCGCGAACGTGGACGTGGCGGGCATGACGATGGTCGTCAACTGCTTCCCGTGCGCAGACTGTATGCGGGGCGTGCTACAGAACGGAATCACCACAGTTCTGTGCCCGGAGCCTGATCGCACGCGACCCGACCGCTTCGCGTCCTGCAACGCGGCCTACGACATGGCTATGGACAAAGGCATCAGCCTTGTGGAGTATAGCAAGTGATCAACGACCAATCGACCGTGCAAGACGCACGAGCCTTCCTGAAGACTCAGGACGACTCGTATTGCCCTTGCTGCACGCAGCGGGTCAAGACGTATCGGCGCGCGATCCCGCAAGCCGATCTACCGGCACTCGGCTCGCTGGTGAAGCTGACGAAGGATGCGATCCACGTATTCAAGAGGGCGCACCCGACGGCCAAGCCTCCGGTCTTCTGGTTCCACATCTCCCAACTCCAGGGCAAGTCTGGCGGCGGCGACTTCGCGAAGTTCCGCTGGTGGGACTTCATCGTGGCGAAGCCGAACGAGGATGATCCGACGAAGCGCGACTCAGGCTTCTGGGCCTTGAAGCGTACGGGCGCCAAGTTCATGCGGAATCAGCTCAGTGTACCGCGTCGCATGTTCGATAGGCTCGGTGTCTGCCTCGGTCCCGTGGACTACAACGACACGGTTGATCTCGTAGAGGCGAACGAGATCTGCCACTTCGACTTCCAAAAGCTGATGCGAGGTGATTCATGACCGGCAAGCTCGTCGTATTCGAGGGCCCCGACGGGGCCGGGAAGACCTCCCAGCTCGGGCTGGCCTACGACTACCTCTGCCGAGGCGGAGTCAAGGCGACCACGACGCGGCATCCCGGCGGCACGTACACCGGGCAGAAGCTGCGAGCCCTCATCAAGGATCGCGAGTGTATCGCGCAGATGCCAGGGCTCGCCCGCCGTCTCATGTTCACGGTGGACCGTCTGACCCACATGAGCGTGCTCGCGGAGATGCTCGAAACCCAGGACGTCCTGATGGACCGCTGGGACGGGATCTCCAATCGAGCATACGGTGCCGTAGAAGGTACGTCCTTCGACGAGATCCGCATGTGCGAGGCGATCGGAGTCGAGAACGACGTCCCGGTCACCATGGCGCTGATCTTCGACGTGGACTTGGACGTCGCTTGGAAGCGGACCGACCACGAAGACGTGGCCGACTCGAACTACGACCTCTTCAAGCGTGTCAACTCCGAGTACCGGCGCATGGCTGCCGAGGCTCGCGAGACGTACTTCGTTAGCACTCTGAGCGGGATAAAGATCCCCGCCGTGGCGATCGACGCCAACGGCACTATCGATGAGACTCACGCCCTCGTGATGAGGGCAATCAGAGAGCTGTAATGCTCGACCGATTTCTCGCTTGGTTGAAGAGACGTGGTTCCTATCGTCTGATCACGCGACGCGACGAGCAGTACCTTGATCGGTACTACTTGCTACGAACTGATCGTGTCAGCATCATGATCCACAGGTTGTTGTGCTCAGACGATCCAGCTCCGCACGATCATCCTTGGAACAACTTCACCCTGGTCCTGAGGGGAGGTTACCGCGAGCACTACCACGACGGCTCCTACAAGTGGATTGGTACTGGCGCCATGCGGTACCGCAGTGCCCGAGAGCTGCACTGGCTGGAGAAGACCACCAACACCCCGCCCATGACCCTGTTCGTCAGGTTCCGGCGGCAGCGCGCCTGGGGCTTCATCCCTGAGGATACCCCTTTCGAGAGGGTTCTTGAGCACCCGGGCAGAGGTCTACGGGGAAGAATCTTTCCACGTTTTTGAGGTTCAAATATGATGGGTTTGCACAGCAGACCTGGAACCCGTATTATGTCATTGTAATCGATTCCAACGGTGCGGTGGTGAGAGACTACCGCGAGGAACGCGACAATGACCGAGCAAGAGGCTCTTCTCCTAGCGATGTACCGGTCAGTTGACCGGATGAATGACGCCGTCGTGGACGGCAACACACAGAGGTACCAGAGTGAGCGATCACTCCAGACAAACATTCGACAGCAATTTGAATCTCTCGGACCTTGTCCTCCTCGCAGGATCGACGGCGTCGATCAAGCACGCTGATCAACACTTCGCCAAGATATCGAAGGCTGTCAGGACCGGGTACGCCAAGTGCTTCACCTGCCCGAACCAGGCCAGGACCGTAACCATTGTCCAAGTGAGGGATCCTGACGGTCTTCTGATCCACGCTGTATGTGAAGACTGCTTCACCAAGATGGACGTCGCTGTGAAGAAGTTGAAGAACACGACCAACGCTATCTACGTTACGGCTGCGCGAGAAGACGGTGATATGGTTATCGCCCCGTTTGGCAGCACCATGCGCCTGCAATTTCCCTCGAAGAGAGAGGTTCCGCAGATGGACTCCCGAGAAGTGAAGGAAGAAGAATGACCTACCTACTTGCAACCCTAGGCTACCTCGCCGTCGGCTTCGTGTTTGCGACATTCACGACGAAGTGCTACGTCAGCGTTCAAACAAAGGCCGGAAACCCGGTAGACTTGCCCGGTGGGTCTATTGTCTGGTTTGTGGCTCTTTGGCCGTTCTGGATCGCCCTGGTTGTACTCCTGCTGGTAGCAGAGGCGATCAAGAAGATCTCGGGCGCTACGTCATGAGTTCCGTACTGAAGAATGTCCTGAAGGTGGCTGGGTTGGTTGCTGCCATCACGCCTCTGTTCGGGTTGAGCTGGTACTTCTTCGATCAGAACGCGAGAGCACAGACGACCCAGGAACGAGTCGTTGAGGCCGAGAAGAAGCAAGAGACTCTGGAGGAGGTTGTGAAGACCCTGAAGGAAATTCACGTCCGCCAAGATACCGTACAGCAAGCCGAGGAGCGTATGAAGCAGAAGCTCTGCGCCGAAGGAAAGCTGACAGGCGCTGATTGTCGATGATGAAGGTAATCACCCTGGCCAACAAGCGTGGCCGCACCATGGTGGACGACAGGGACTTCCCGAACGTAGAAGAGTACTCGTGGCAGAAGCATAGCCAAGGCTACGCCACTCGCTCGAAGAAGGTGCCCGGCACGCAGGAGGTTATTCACATCCTGCTACACCGTGTGATCGCGGGCGTGCAAGACGTCGAAACGGGCGAGATTCTCAAGCCTGGTGCCCGGGTGCGCCACCGCTCTGCAAACAAGCTGGACAATCGGCGCAAGAACCTGCTCGTCACTTACCCTGACGGACGAAAGAACTCCGTCCTATAGACGTCGAGTGGTGGTACAATAGGGGTGACGAGAAAACCACCCACTTACAGAGGTTGAACCATGAACTCTCCCAGCCCCGAGGGACGCTACACGAGCGTTGCTTTCAAACGTGCAGACGGACTCGAAGTCTCTGCGGTGATCTGCCGTGCCGATATCATGGAAGGCTCTCTGCTTCCCGTGATCCTGAAGACCGACCCGCAGCCGACCAAGCAGTTCTTTCTGGAGAACGAGCTTCTGCTCTACTTCGTTCCGAAAGAGGTCACGCGGGAAGCAGTTGACTTCCTCGTGCAGTTCGTGTCAACGGTATCCGATGTGGGCAACCGTCTCGGAGCCAAGCCGGCGTCCTACACCAACGGACTCCTGATCGAAACCGACCCGAACAGTGAAGAGAAGCTGTCTCTGTCCTCGTGTGGCACCGATCCGGGCTTGCGCGACGTAGGTCAGTACAACGAGCTGTGGAAGCTCGTGCCAGAAGGGCTGTACATCGTCCATACGATGAGGCCCGAGATCATGGATACCGGCTGGGTGCTGCCGCCGAGCCTGGAAGACAAGAGGCCCAACTGATGATGCACATGAAGAGCGACGGCTGGAAGATTGTCTCGCTCTCCTTTCTGATCGGTTTCGTGGCGGCGGCGTCGGTTATCCTCGCGGTAGGTGTGGCAGAGGCTCAATACCGTCCTGTGGAAGAGATCCCGCCCAAGGGATACTCGTGGCCGCAGGTAACAGAGTTCACGACGAAAGATGGAAAGCACTGTGTCCTGGCCGTGTTCCCAGGTGGGAAGTGGGCTCCTCCGACCGTCTCTCTCGACTGCACATGGGCCCGACCCTCAGTGGAGCCTGCGGAGTATTCTCTCTGATGGCAAGAGAGACAGATCCCGAAACCGACTTCCAGGGTATCATTGCGGACATAAAGAGAGCCGAGAAGATCCTGAACGAACGGATGCACGATCTCACAGCGCGACACAAGCGGAAGGTCGAAGTCGAGTACGAGGTGCGCTCCACGATAGGTGCGCGCGACACACCGATCCTTCACGTAAAGGTCTACAAAGAAGAAACCTGATGGGACGCCAGATCAAACGATTCGCCGTGATCGATCTCGAAGCCACTTGCTGGCCGAACGATTACGAGCGTGATGGGCAAGATCAGGAGATCATCGAAATCGGCTGCGTGGTCCTGGGCGGTTACGCCAAGAAGTTTGAGGTGCTGGAAGAGTACCAGGCCTTTGTAAGGCCCCTGAAGTCGAAGATCTCTGACTTCTGCACTGAGCTGACCACGATCACCCAGGCTGACGTGGACGCGGCCAAGCCGTGGTACACAGTCTCCGTAGACTTCGCGAACCTGCTCCGTAAGCACAAGATCTCCGGGTGGGGCTCGTGGGGTGATTTCGATCGACAGCTTTTCGAGCGTGCTGCGGCACTCTACCGGATCCGCAACCCTCTCCCTCCGCAGCACATCAACCTCAAGCTCATGACGGCTATGGAGCGCGGATGGAACCAGGAACTGGGTCTCGATCGTGCCATGCACAGACTCGGGATACCCTTCGAGGGTACCCAGCATCGCGCCCTGAACGACGCTCGGGCAACCGCTGAGGTATTTGTCAGACACGTCAAGGAGATCTGGCTGTGGCAGAAAAGCTGACCGAGCATATGTTCGTGGTAGTGGAGGTCGCAACCAGCGAGCTTCACGTCAACCAACTCTTCACGACCAAAGAGGAAGCATGGAAGAACGCAACCGAGAAGCTGGGCTACCTGATCCCACCGAAGCACAAGGCGTCGATGGCGGAGAAGGTAAGGTATCTGGAGAGGATGATGGGAATCGAGGTACTGTCGGTTCTGATCAGCCTGTAGAGGACAAGTCCAAACGCCAGTTGGAGATCACGACCGGACCTGCCGCAAAGCAGATCATGGCGATCTCAGAGAGGTTCAACCGCCTGTCTTCATTCATCGAAGGCCCCGAAAGGAAATCGAAGCACTCCAAGGCTCGGGGGCTTCGCTGTGAAGCCCGATACAAGAAGAGACGTGCCGGACGAAAGGCTGAGAGGCAGGCTCGCCGGGTCAACCGTTAGTCAAACAATCAACCAGTGTCTATACCATAAAACCCGTTGGAGACTTAGTCTCCACGGGAAGTAGACTCTGGGAGGACTTATCGTGGCAGTTCCCGTGAAGCTGGCGTCGCTCCGACGCATGAATCAGCTTTTGGACGTATTCTCAGCAGAGAGCTTGGTCGAGATGGCAGCCGCCACCCCGGTCACGTTCAATGCGACTTCAAACACGGTGACCCGGTCCACAGGAGACTGGCTCGCTGAAGGGTTCCTCAAGGGCCAGACCGTCCTGATCGCAGGATCAGACGCGGTCCTGGCAGGTTCCCCTGGCGTCATCATCGACGCCCCCACCGATTCCTTCACGCGCGACGCCGGGAGCTGGCTCGCCGAAGGCTTCATTGTTGGCACCGTCTTCGCTGTGACCGGATCTGCCTCGAACAACGCCACCTTCACTGTCCTCACGGTGGATGCGCTGGAGATCGTGACGGTCGAGGACATCACCGTCTCGGAAGGCACGCAGACCGACCTAACGGCGATCTCGACAACCGACAACGACGGCACCCTCACGATCGTAAATCTCACTGCAACAGTCATGACCCTCTCTGCGGTCACCACGACCTTCGGAGAGCAGATCGACGTCAGTATCGAGGTCAACTCCGCAGGCGGCCAGCCCTCTATGATCTGGGCAGTCGGTGTTCGCGGACACGAAGCAGCGAGCGTCCCGCCTCCCCTCTCTTGCGTCATCGACGTGACCGGGACCATCACCTCGGGTGATGTGGATCTGGAGTACTGGGACGGACACTCGTGGAACGTGGCGGTCAACCAAGACACCGGTCTGACCGCGCTGACCGCTGCCGGGCAGTTTGTTGTGGTCAACCTGCAAGGCGTAGCCTTCAGGCTGGTACTCAACGGAGCAGTGACCGCAGACAGCGTCTTCGCTGTGGTGGTCGCAAGTGTCCCGATCTTTGAGGTCGAGGCTGAGTAGGAGTCCGCGTGGAGCTGCTTTTGAAGGCGTCCCACGCGAAGAGAGCCTCGAAAAAGAGGAATACGAAGGTGGAGAAAGCGGCTCTTACCGTATCCTTCACCAAGACGCCCGTTGCGCAGGGCGCGGTGGAGCTTCGAACCCAGCCTGGTGGGTCAGGACGCTGGCTGCACACCCATATCGCGCTGCTTGAGTTCGACGGCGAAGGAAACCTGATTCGCGGCATCACAATGCCGGACGAGACGGGTCACCGACACCTCGTATCAAACATGCGGCGGACTGGTCCCGAGGACGGAAAGACGGGAAGTCATTCCCACGCTCTTCCCAGCTCTCTCACAACCAGCACGGAGTCGGGTCCGTTCTTGGTGTTAGGGAGCATCGAGTAGCGCTCGGTGGTACAATCACATTATGCCCTATGGCTTGGCCACTAGCCTTTCTTCGCTCGACGCTTACCTCCAGATCGAGGATCCCGAGAAGATAATCGGATGCGACACCGAGACCGAAGGTCTCAACGTCCGCGAAGACAACATCGTCGGCATCTCCATCTCTCTGGAGTCCGACACTGGTCTCTACCTGCCCGTAGGCCACAAAGGGTCTCTTCACGAGAACCTCCCAATCACTGGGGTAATCGACCGTCTACGGAACTGGGCCAACGCGCGCAAGGACTACCACTTCGCCTTCTTCAACGGACCCTTCGACCGGAACTTCCTCGAACAGTACGGGGGCTGGGTTCCCAAGCGGTGGGTCGATGCGATGGAGCTGGTGTATCTGGAGAACGCAGATCGCCAGAAGAAGGACCTGAAGTCGGTTGCGAAGAAAGACCTCAAGTTCGACATGGCGAAGTTCGAATCGCTGTTTGACTGGGAAGAGGTGCAGCGCGGCTCTTACAACATCGCTCTCAAGCGACCCGAAGACGTGACCGACTACGCTTGCGCGGATGCGGATGCGACACGTCGCCTGGTGGTGTTGAAGAGGCCAGTCTGGGAAGAGTACGCGACCATCGTTCAGATTGACACTCAGCTCGCCGACGTCCTTCGGGAGATGCACCGCCTCGGAGGCATGGAGCTGAACCTCGACTACATCCACAAGTGCAAGTGGGAGCTGGAGCAGCGGGCGGAAGCCCTACAACAGCAGATCTGGCGTATGTCAGGGATCGAGTTCGATATTCAGTCTCCTCGACAAGTAGGGAACGTCCTCTTCGATGAGATGGGAATCAAGCCCCTGGGACTCACCAAGACTGGGCAGCCGAAGACGGACGCTGAGACTCTCGACCAACTCTCAAAGCTGTACCCGATCGTCGAGTACATTCAGACCTTCCGCAAGGTCGCCAAGGCGCGAGGCACGTACTTCGAGAAGCTTGAAGCTCTGGCGCAGTCTGAGAAACCTGTTCGATTCAACTTCAACCAGTATCACGTCCCGACCTTCCGACTCTCTGCTCCGGGAGGCGGTCCTGATCGCGACGGCGCCACGGGAGTCAACATCCAGGCGGTCTCAAACGGCGAGTCGCGATCCATGATGGGCGTGGACGTGCTGAACACTGGTGGTGCCAGCAACTACATCGACGATGCACTACAAGACGACGTGCTCGTGGATCTGGAGGATGAGGGTTTTGGAACAGTCTCTGACGACGGCCCTATCAGTGCTTCTGAGTTGCATTCACTGCCTTATGTCGTGGACACAGACCCCAAGGCAGACGGAGACCCCACAGGACTCACTTGCTTCCGAGAGACTTGTGCCTCTTGCCCTGCAATGTGTGCCCAGCGCGGTGTGGACGTCACCCGACGTCTTACTAGCGGTCTCCGGGTGGTGCCAAGCGTTCGGCAATCATTCCGCGTACCGGACGGATTCACCATGGTCTCCTGCGATTACGATCGACAGGAACTCGTCATCGCCGCGAACCTCTCGAAAGAACCACTCTGGGTAAAGGCGCTCGGAAACAACGAGGATCTTCACGCAATCACTGCGGCTGGAGCGTTCGGGCACACGCTAGAAGAATTCTTCGCGCTCCCCAAGGCGGAGCAGAAGAAGAAGCGGAACGTCGGCAAGATGCTGAACTTCGCCACTCTGTACGGAGCGACTGCGAGCACTCTGGCGTCCCGTGCAGGTATCTCCATGGTTGAAGCCGAGAAGATCTACGAGGGCTTCCGCAACACCTACGGTCAGCTCTTCGAGTGGATTCGAGAGGTCCATCACTGGGCCCGGGTTCACGGCTACACGACCACTTACTTTGGACGGAAGCGGTGGCTGGAGCACTTCTACAGCCTGCACGATCGAAAGCAGGCAGCCTTTGCAGACCGTAGTTCTGTGAACACAGCAATCCAGGGGACTGGTGCGGACGTGACGCGGATCGCGATGGTGAAAGCGCACAACAACTTCAAGAACGAAGGAATCACGCGAGACATGGCGTACCTCGTGATG
>Ga0307377_10005828_pt1 | contig 13073 bp, 20 predicted proteins | sample TR3MG_FD_202535 | JGI IMG/M metagenome (GOLD analysis project Ga0307377, IMG submission 202535) | Soil microbial communities from Risofladan, Vaasa, Finland - TR-3 | ecosystem: Environmental > Terrestrial > Soil > Coastal area > Acid sulfate soil | place: Finland: Risofladan, Vaasa | collected... | reverse complement strand
AGTATTAAAATGTAACTCGTAAACCAAACTAATTTCATGTCCTCTTGCTACTTCAATTGCTTTTTTCAATGCATCATCAAATTTGTCATATAAGAAATAATCAAACTCACCATTTAACGTTACTAAATAATCAAATAATGGTTTTTCTGTCTTTTTCAGCATTGGATATTTCATATCTTCACCTTCTTTTTATCAGAACTCGCAATGTTCTTGTGATGTGTAACATCACATACCACCTAATTGGCATATAATACTACATTCTTCCATGACTTCATCTTGTATACGTCCTCTGTTGGGGTCTAGTTCATCAAGATATATTCCTTGTATGCAGGTATGCCCGATTTCTCTCTCTTGCCTTGCCCGTTCGGCGAATACCTCCGGGTAGTCTATCCGTATCTTATTCCAGTACCACATACTACCTTTAACGCAGCCGATGCAATTATTATTTCGATACCCCATGTCGTACATTATTGGGCGTTTAATTTGTAACTGTCTCGCCATCCCATGACAATCCTCCTTTTTCAAGCCTCTTTCGATCAGTGGGAATATGTGCTGCTGGTCTGGCATGGATTCAACTATCCTATCAGCCCGGTGCTTTTCCGTTAAATCATATCCCCAAATGTAAGTAAGGTCTTTCTTGCCATACTCCCATTCCTTGCGCACTCTCCTTTTAAGGACATCAGTGCATTTTGCGCCGTATGGACCATTGATATATCTAAAAGTCTCTATTACATTGGATACCGATTCATAAGGCGACATCAAAACATCAATCTTACCACCAAGCAGCTTCTCGCTGTCTGCCAAAAATCTCATTGTGTCGGGGTGCTGGTCTTTTATGTGGTTGTATATTACTTGGTCTAAAATGTCCCTGGTTAGGTATGTAGCTATTAAACTTGATACCCCAGCGCTATACCAACTAACGATCAATTTCATCACCTCACTTATTGCACATTTTATTCATTATCCGTCTTACTCTGCATCCCTAACCGATATAGTAAACTTCTTTTTATCTATAATAAGAATTACTTGCTTTAAATCTCCTATAACCTTATTCCACACATTATATTGAGCCACATCTACTTCAGGCGGTATTACTTCCGAACTTTCAATTCCTAATAAATTTCGATGGCTTTGATATCTATTAATCAAAACTTGTAATGATTTTCTAATTGCTGTATCTTCCATCCATTATTTTTCCTCGCTTTCAATTTTTTAATTACATATAGTGACACTATTTTATCCACGATGCGTCACACTACGCCTTGCTCTAACATCTTTTCAAACTGTTGCCAGTTTACTTTTTGCCCTTCTTCAGCGGCATCATTGTAATCTTGCCATTTCTCATGATTAATCCTTGAATCTTTATGTAAGTGACAAAACTCATCTTTGTCATAGTCGCAACCACACTTCTTGCCACAATACGTATACATAGAGCCTTCACATAAATCACATTCGCTTATATCCATGTATTTATTATAATAAGGTTTATAATAATAATTACCAACTAACTGAGCCCAGCATTTCTTGTGAACTCCAAAGAGCTTGTGATAATACATAAACTCTATGATCTTAAACATCTAATCGCCTCCACTAATTAATCTATTCAACATCGCCACGCCATCTATGTCCTACCGGCAACAACCTGTCCAATCTTTTAAAAAGCTTTATGTACCATTGTTTAATCTTTAATTTTAAAGATACGTCCTTGCGCTTTGGTAATATTTTTAGAAGATATGCTCTTAAGTCATTCCAGACTAAGTTGCCACACATTCTGTCTATCCTTGAATACCTGCCGTATAAATCATATCCATAATAAAAACCACAACTCACTACTAACCCTCCTAAGCTGGTATATTAAATTTCTTATCATGATGCGTAACTAATTATTTTGTTCTTGCTTTTGATAGATTTTGTGCGGTTCCCATTGGTTCACTTAATACCTTTATTGGATTTCCTGCAATTGTATTACCCATAAACTGCAACAACTTCCACTCATCATTAGTCATGCCTATTTGATATATTTGTTCATTCTTAACATAGAATAGGTATAACCCGTCCTCGACCTTTTTATCATCCATGCTCTCACACCTTTCTATTTCTATTTATGATTCGTAACTAATCAATCTCTAGAGCTGGTATCCAATACCCATAGTCAGCAAGCTCTTTACTTTCTAACCATCCATCAGCAAAGATTATGTTAGGGAACCATATAATCTTATATTCCGTGCTGTTTTTCTCTTTATAATACAAGTCTCGTCCGACCAAATAATAATCCGTTATATGAATTGAATTTATCCATCCTCCTTCTGGGTAGTGGATGATAGTATACTCACCTGATATTATTTCAGGTCCATTCTCTATTAATTGTTGCTCCTGGAGCTTCTCAATCTTTGCCTGCTCAAATGCAATTACTCCAACAAGCATCACTATTGCCATTACCAGGCAGACTAGGATCACCTTTTCTCTTGATATGTTATTGTTCATTGTTTGACCTCACTTTCTAGCCAATCAAAGCATTCCTGCCTGTCTGTAAATTCTTTTAGCAATGCTTCACCACTTCTATTATCTATACCGAGATATAAGCCATCATTAATTGTGTAGAATAATCCTTTTGGTCCTTTGCCTTTAATTATTTGAGTTGCTTGTTCTCTGCTAACATGTATCATAAAATTCACACGGATCTCAATTGGTTTCACCTTTGGCTTCTCCATGCTGTCTATAAACTTCTGTGCCATGGCTGTTGTCTGTATCAATTCTGCTGTTGCTTTAGCTGTGTATTGAGCCAATACCTGTAATAGGCTTTTGTTGTACTCATTATCTTTTACATTAGCCCATAGTGTCTCCATAGCGAGTTCTATATTAGATATTTCATCTTTAGCCTCTTCAAACTCTTCCAGGACTACTGCATACCCCTCATGAGCACTGTTAAACTTAGGAAACTTTTTATATGAGTTCTCCAGTTCCTGTTGAGCTAGTTGTTTTACCTTTTCTACTAATTCTTTCATTTATTTGTCCTCCTATACTTCTTTAATATCGATACCATACTTGTTATACATAGCTTTTTTCTTTAAAATATAAGGTGCTAGTTTTTGCCCTTTTGCATCCTCTACTACCATCTGCTTAAGCTTGTAATCGAAGTATACAAAGTCTGCTATGTAATAACTTGCACGATTTTTACTATTCTTTGGCTCTAGTAGAAAACACACTTGCCTTTGTAGCGCTGTTATCTCATCTACTTGCTGTAAAATTAGTAATTCACCATACCTTACAGCTTCTCGTCCGCTGTCTAGCAGCTCATCACCTACTAAGGTCTTTACATTGTTGTGTTTGCTAGGTTTTTTTATGGGTCCTATCTGCTTTTCTACTTGTTTCCTTAGGTGCTCAGGTAGGTCATTTAAGTTATTTATCCTCATACAATCGAGGCTCCCCTAACTCCTGTGCTAAGAATCCACACTTTACAGGGCATTTATATTTCTCTGGGCAATCTTTGCAACACCTATCATCACCATGCACTGCACATACATCACACTTTTGTTCGCAATCCATGCTATACCTCCCTTGTATTATCTTTACTGTTGCCATGGCTGAAGGTGCGTCAAGATTCCTGTCTTGCATTAGTTTTAATGTAGCTCTTACCACATCTGAGTTCTTCTGAAATGCCATAGCAATACTAGAACATCTACATAATTTGTACTTCTCTTCTATAGAAGGCATATGGCATACATGATCCCTTTGATAAGTTTGTCCATCTACAAGACACAGCATTATCCCATTATCCCTATCTATTTCAGTTGAGAAGGTACATTGAAAGCATTTATCTCCTTGCTTCAAGGCCTGTACCACTTCCTCTACTGCTTCCTCTACTGCTTCCTCTACTGCTTCCTCTACTGCTTCGGAAAATTCAACTGTTACCATTTTTTCTAGCCTGAAGCTGTCTTTACCACGCACTAAAAGATAGTTATACTCTTCCTCTGTTATTTCTTTATATACGAATTTAGCTGAGAAGGTGCTTATTGTTTGATATCTACAGCTCAGGTTAGGTATTATGTGGCTATCAGGATTTTCTTTTAATACTTTAGCTATATAAACACCTATTTCTCTATAAATCCTACCTTCAATGTGTTCTATGTAGCCCTCATGTTCTTTTGCATACAATGGAATAAAGCTAATCTTACTCGTATACATTGGTATATCTGTCTTTTGAATTATATACATCTTAACCCTCCTCTTATTTGTATAATTGCTGAATTATTCCTTTTTGCAGAACAGTTACTATAATTGAGTTCCCTGCTTGTTTATAAAGTTGCGAGTCTGACAATCCTGCTGCTCTTGCTCTGTCAAATTGCTCATCTGTGAAATCCATCAATCGCCAGGTCTCTCTCGGAGTTAACCTCCTTATTCTTCCTGTTTTTTCTTTTACTTTTAAATCTTGTCTGCCATTCCTTAATGTTGGAGAATTTTCTTCATATTCTCTTTTTTCTCTATTTTTATAAAGATCATCAATTATAACTACTAAATTATCCTTTTGCGCTGAGGTCAAAGTATTACATACACCTTTTGTATTAGGTTCTAACTCTTGATGTATGACTCCATTCTCGTCATATCTACCTCTCTGAGCTACTATATACCCATTAGCATAACCATGAGTTCCCGCTACCAAAGTAGAAAAACATCCTTCAGGATCATGTATATATCCTGATTGAGATCCTTCACTAGATGCTTGTCCTACACGAATAACCGATATAGTATTATCTGTAGGACATATAGAAGCCTGTGCTCTCAATGCTGAAGCATATTTTTCCGTATCTCTAGGCTTCCATATAAACCCTGTGCCTTTCGCTATGTGTCTTTCATTATGAAGTCTAAGTCCTTTTATCATCGTATCACTAAGATAATACTTCTCATCTACTTCAAGCTCTAATAAGTCTAATAGCTTCACATTGAGGTCCAGCTTATCACCAAATTCAAAAGTACCATTATCTACATCTTTTCTTATAGAAACTATAAATACTCTCTCCCTCTGCTGTGGTACTCCATAATCTAACCCATTTAAAACCTTCCAGTAGTTGTTATAACCATAAAAATCTAACTCGACAAGTAAACTATTAAACCCACTCTTAAACTTCTTAGAAACAAGGTTCTTGACATTCTCAGCTATACATACTTTAGGCATATTGGTCTGAATAATTCTTAAGGCATCATATAATAACCCTGATCTAGTCTCTAATGTTAATCCATTTTGTTTCCCGGCAATACTGATATCCTGGCATGGGAAGCCATATGTAAATAGATCCAGGTTCTTTAGTCGCTTATCCTTCTCATTTATCTTAGTGATATCTCCAAAATTTAAACTCTTAGGTACTCTATGTACAGCTGAAAAACTCTTTGAAGCATATTTATCTATTTCCGAATATCCTACAAGTTTACAAGGCACTCCTTGTCTCTCCAATGCAGCTGATACTGCCCCTATTCCTGCAAAGGCTTCAAAGTATTTAATCTCTTGCATTTCAATCCTCCTGTTGTTTTCTATATTCTTTACTAGGCATCCATCATACAGCCTGTCCACTAATATTTTAGGTATTGTGTTACCACTCTTCCCTGTTGGTAATGTTGGCGATATTCCATCAATACCATACACTCTTTTGCAGATATCGTTGCCATTCATCTCTGTAAGGGTTCCTACTCTATTTATCTTATTCAATAAACTCACCCCTACTTTTAGCTATTAAGATATCCTCTAACTCCTGTGCTGTCTGTTTATCATGTGGTCTGTTTCTATGATTATTAAATCCATTAGGTTTAATAATTGGAGTTTGTACAGCTTCTTCTTCCTCGTTGTAGTTATTATCTAGGTAATCAATATACCCTGAGTTGAAGAATGTACTCCCATTTTGAAGATATTTCTTTTCAGTACCTTTTTTAGCTTTAACATATCTATCTATAGATCTCTTAATTTCATCAAAGCCAATATTTAAAAGCTTGTCTTTTTGAGTTTTAGTAACTTGCCCTTTACCTTCTTTTTTAGGGTAGAGGATCCATACACTTTCGAAGAAACCGTCTATATTTAGTTTCCTTTCCTTTAGTTTCCTTTCCTTTAGTTTCCTTTGTGTACTTTCTTCCTGAGTTAACTCTGTTTCCTCCGTAATTAATTCTGTTTCCTCCGTAATTAACTCTGTTATTTGTGTTTTTTGGTCTTTATCCACAAGTAAATACTTCTCATAAAACACTATCGATTTACGTTTCGATCCTATACAAGCAGATATATACCGCTTTTGAATACCTCTACTTGTTAAGATATTATACTTGTCATACATCATTAAACTGAATATATTACGTCGTAAACACACATTAATTACGGAGTTAATCTTGTTAATGTCGGTGTTTATCTTTCTTGAAAATAATAAAGCATTATCTTCTCCCCATTCAGTAAAATATCCATTAGAATAAATTTTCTGCCAAAGCTTTGTTAATATTGCTATTCCTTCAAGTCCACACTCGGCTTCAAACAACTCTACAGAATCATCAAAATGTACATCTAAAGGGAAATAATCTAATCCTGCCTTTAAAGGTCTTGCCATCTTCTCACCTCACTTCATCACCCCTTAATATGGGTATAAATCTAAATTAACTTCTAAACCTGACTCTGCTATTTTTGGTGTTATTCCAGTAGCTTTCTTGATCTCTTTTATCATTCTTATAGAATCGCTGTTCATGCTGGACAAATGCAAGAGCAAAATCTCCCTAACTTGGTTTAAGTCGTTTGCCTGCAGGAACTCTTTAACATGCGCTAGACTGAAATGTGATTGCAATAGCCTTGGCTTCATTCTTTCGTCTACATATCCAGCTTCAATATTGGCATCTAGTGTTTCTTTGATATAGTTGCATTCAATGAGGATATAATTAAGTCCAGAAAATGTGTATTTGCTGTAGTAAGAGTCTGTGAGGAATAGAAGTTTTTCTCCTGTTGGTCTATACTTTATTAAAAACCCTCTCGGGTCTGCTGCGTCGTGCTGGGTCTCAAAAGAAAGCACTGTAAAATCTCCAAAATTTATTTGCATTGGTGTATGCGCTGGTATTGCTCGATAGCTTATCTGATATGGTATATTTAATGCATCTAGAGTGCCTTGACTAGCATATATGTCTATTCCTGCTTTTATAACGTCTAAGGCAGCCTTAGAATGGTCAAAGATGTTCGTGAGATATTAAACATCCTTGTATCATTGATATATCAAAACTAACAGCCTTTTGTATTTGCTTGAATGGTACTCCGCACTCTATCAAAAGTGATCCCATATCACTTTCTAAAACATAACTATTCCCATGAGATGACGAACCAATGATTTTAAGATGCACCACGCTTCCCCCTTTCTGCAACTGGTGTTTTAAACGTTGTCTCGATACTCCATCCCCTAGACAGACGGCCTTGTATTGTAGATCTATTCATCCCTAATTCATCAGCCCATTGTTGCAAATACTTTTCTTGACCATTGTAAGAGATGATAACATTGCTCCTGCTATTTTTAGGTTGTTCGCTTTTTGGTATCCATTGGCAGTTCTCTGGCTCGTAGTTGCCATTCACATCTTTTCTTTCAATTGTCAGTCCTTCTTGATACCCATTAGATACTGCCCATTGGTAAAACAATTCAAAATTGAACCATTCACTACAAATTTTAATACCACGTGCACCATAATATTTATATCTGTTAGATTTGGGTTTCAAGCACCTGGCTTTCATTGTGCACCATATCATGTAAAGTTTTGTACCTGAACAACCATGGGTTGTATATCTTTGAGCCACCGTTTCAGACCTTAAACATCCACAGCTTCTTGTATGACCTGATCTCATTTTTGACAATTCTATAATTATCTCTTCTTCGCAATCACATCTGCATTTAAAATATCTTATGTTATCCCTTTTCTCAACTTCTTCGATTATGGTCAGCCGGGAGAACCTATCCCCCGGCTTAATATCTAGTCGTTTCATTACACCCTCCGCAAGTTATACATTTGCCCTTCGATGCTCCGTATTGCGCTCCTTGTGTTGTGTGCTTGAGAAGACACTTCGTTCACAATAGAGCTTTGAGCACTGTATACTGTTTGTTCTATTTCTTGTTTTATTTGCTGTAAGTCGTTGCATATCATGTCATAAACTGCGTTTGCTATTCTTTGGATATCTTCGTCGCTCATAATTAATACGGCTCGCCAGCATCTGCCATATCAACAAGGTTCTTTGGTTCTTTCTGCTGCTTATCCTTCTGTTCTTGCTTTGGTGTAGGCTCAGCAGGTATGGTTTCCTCAACCTTGTCAATTTCTACGTCAGTGGCATCAGCAACATGGTAAGAACTCTCATCAACATCTATCATGTTCTTATTGGCATTCTCGTCTATCTCTGCTTCAACCTCAGCTTCTGTAAACTCAGATTCAATCTGCTTCACTCTTAGGTAATCATCATCAATCTTTTGGCTGTCAATGGTTACATCACTATATGCAGCTCTAACAATAGTTTTGTAGCACATCTTCTCGAACCAGCCTTCGACCTTCTCAGTACCGACTACCTTACCATTTTCCCATTTATCCTTTTCCCCACCCCAAAACTCAGCACTTGCATGTTTTGGCTTTCTTTTTTCAATGTCTTTCATAGTCAATACGACAAGCTTGTTTTTCTCAGGAGCCAAGGAGAATATATGATAATAGAAACCGCCTTTTATTTCGCCTCTGTCAAAGGCATCAACTATTTCAAAGTCATAATTCTCATAAGGATTATCTTTGCTTTTCTTCAATACCTTGAATTTGTCGTTGGCATGAACAAGTTCAACTATTACACTGTCAGGTACATCAAGTCCGTATTTTTTAGCCTTAAGCTCTAAGCCTCTGTAACCTTCAATAAACACAATGTCATATTTATTAAGTGCGTTATTCTTGAAGGGCATCATGTTAATGTGATTCTTCTGAGCAGGATCCAACCCAATTCTTGCATATGCAACTACATTTCTTGAAAGAGTTTCCATGTTGATATTGTCCCAAGCAACTGGCAATGGGTCCTTATTTGTCTTCTTCTTTTGTCTATTAACCTCTGCTGTTTTCAGTGCTGCATCTATGGATATGAAGTAATTCTGCGCTAATCTCTTTTGAAACTCTGTAAGAGCTATTGCACCCACACTGCCGCCAAACTCAGCAAGCACCTTATTTGTGAATCTCTCGCTTGCTGTCAGTTTCTTTTCTACTTTTGCTAATTCTTGATTTTTATCATTCATTTATTTTTTTACCTCCCTAATCATTATTTCTCTGAAAGTTAATATCACATTTGAAATTCCAACTACAACCCATTGCGTTTTCAACTTCATCTGCAAAAGCTCTAGCTAGAGTTTCCTGTCTTTCTGGCTTACTCAATTCTTTGTAAACAGCTTCTTTAACTAAAACCTTATTAGTTTCAAGCCAGTCCTTTAGTGCGTCCTTGGCTGCTTCTCTAATAGCTTTGCCTGTCAAAACTTCTAGGAAGTCATGTACATTCTCTGAAGAATAATTTGACTTGACACCGTCTCTATTTACTTTCTCGTGTAATGCAGTTCCGACCACTTTCTCAATTAACTTATCCGCATCACCCATGTTTGCAAGAATTGCAGATTGTATTTGTTTTTCCAACACTACCTTTACCATGTTTTGGTCAAGTTGCAAACTCATCATTTCACTCATACTTCTACCTCCACTCTCAAAGTCATATTTCTGTCATTCCAGAATTTCTTTGCTGATGAACGACTGCCATGTTCTTTTATAAGGGCATCTTGCAGAATTTCATCTAACTTTTCAAAGGTTTCAGGCTTAACCAAATTAATAATCTGACTATTAGTATCAATACGTTCACTAACTGATTCAGAAAAGTCTATGAATATCGGTGCAGTTACTTCATAATAAGCGCACAGTGCATTTATACAGTCGATACCAGCATTTACCTTGCCAGCATGGTTTGCATCTACAAATGGCACTCCATCAACAAGCGCATCGCAACATTCATTTATCCCACCGTTAACTTGCTGATCGAACATCTTGAACTTCACATATTGGAAGTGGCTATTGATATTGGATTCCATCATGTTTACCTTTGCTACTACAAATTGCTCTAACAGGTACTTATGCCCTTCTAGTTCGGTAATCTGTTTAGCTAATCTCTTTTCTTCTGCCTTAAGTTCTTCTACACGCTTTCTAGTGCTTTCAGCAGTGGTCTTGCTATGAAGAATTGCATTGTAAGCATTAATCTTGTCAAGGATTTCATTTTTGTTTTGAAGCAAGTTCGCTGTTGTATCTTCAACTGGTGCTTCAAATTCTGCCTGTAGTGCTTCTATTTGACTTTGCAATGATGAGTATTCGGTGTCTGCAGTATAATCAGGTGTACATGTTGGCTTTTCAAGTTGTCCATTAATCTCAGCAATGCGAGTGTTGATTTCAATCAGTCTTGTTTCAGCCTTGGCAATTGCTTCCTTATATCTCTCTATTGCTGTACTTAAAGTCACTGTATCTTGCTTAAGCGCTAATCCAGCAGCCTTATTTTTCTCTAAGGAACGCTCTACCCCAAAAATATTTGATTTTTTATTGTTCTCGAACTTGACTCGCATTTCTTCAAGCTTGCCTTCCATATCCTTTTCAGGGAGGCTTTGTCCACAAGTTGGGCATGAGAAGCTATTCTCATCAGGTTCAATAAACTCTATCGCTGAAACATTTGATAATTCTGCATTCAAGTTTTTCCATTCATCAAGCAATTGTTGGCGCTTAGTTGCATTTGTCTCTAAAGACTTCTCGTAGAATGTGATTTGATTTGCTGTACTATTCTTATTAGCTTCTGCCTGGTATTTCTCGTTTTGCAGTTGGCTCTTTTCATCAACTAGCTTTTTATGTCCTGATCCTGCATTAGCATCAATTCTTATTTTGGTAGTCTCAAGCTTGCCTTTTAGTCCATAAAACTCTTGTTGCTTTTTGCGATATGCACTAGCTGTATTTGTAGCATTTGTCATATCAAGTTCAATGCCAGACATTATATTCCTATAATTGTGAAGCTCCTGTTCTACTGCTGAATAATCAGGTTGTTCCTTTGGCAGTGTCAACATAAGTTCATCTATCCTTGGCGGTATGTCTGCTCTCTCTTTTTCAAAGCCCTTAAGCTTATCCGCAAGCACCTTTTTATAAGCATCGATGGATTTGCCTGCTAGTATCGCTGTAAGCTTCTTAAGCTTCTCATCAGACTCAATTACCTCTTCGTCTGTCTTATTGCCACACATTTCAAGCAGTATTTTTCTACGGTCTTCCCATTTTACTTTTGTATTGAAATACATGGGATTTGTAATCATGCGGAATATGCTTTCATCAATCAGCTCGCCGATTCTCTTCTTGTAATCGCCTTCTTTAACAGGCTCTTCATCCCACCAGTAATTAATTGTGTTACCGGTTAGTTCTTTTTCGGATGAACCATGCTTCTTTGTCCACTTCTCTTCTTGCATTTTCTTTAGCTTCAATGGCTTGCCATCAACAAACAATGTTGCTTCTACCTCTGTCTGCAACATGTGTAAGTCATTACCATCTGCATCTTGTGGCTTTATCTTAAATGCGCTTCTGTCGGTACTGTCCTTGCCGAATAGCAGCCATAGAAAAGCATCAAACTGTGTTGTCTTACCACTGCCATTTTCACCATAGATGCTGGCATTCTTGCCATTTATCTTGAATGAGAAATTTGTTATGCCCTTGAAGTGTTTTTCTAACAATCTGTCTAGTAAAATATTCAATTTTCTTCGCCTCCCTTAGTTAACTAATATTGACTCAACCTCTTTCCTATCGCATCCAAGCCCCCTTTATTTCATTTACAACCTCTTTGATCTCAGATTTTAAAGCAACTAATAAGACAAACAGAAAAGGTAGTAGCAGCTCTCCACCTGCAGCTGAGAACCCACGTTCTAGGAAAGCTGCTTTAATTGCCAGTGGTAAAAGCATAAGACCTAAAACTAAAGCTATTATGTATGGGATGATTGTCCTCATTTTTATCTTGAATTTCCTCATATAATTACCTCCATTCACTTATTTTCTTAATTCAGATCTGCACGATTGACAAATCTTCTTGCCCTTGTGGACGGTCATATCGTCAACTTGTCCACAGAATACACACGCTGGTTCATATTTTCTGAGGATAATCGTATTGCCTTCTGTAAAAATCTCTAGTCCGTCTTTCTCCTCGATATTGAGGGTCCTTCTTAATTCCTTAGGTATTACTACCCTTCCAAGCTCATCTATCTTGCGCACTATGCCGGTTGATTTCATTTGTATTCCTCCTCAAATTTATTTTTTTTTGCTCTTAAACTGAATAAGTACAATTCCCATCTTTGTTGTAACCACATTCCTTGCAACACCCTTCACATACATATGCTTTATCCCCATTGAATGGACATTTTATTGCTTGATCTAATTGCAGTACATCATCACATTCGTCACATAATACAGTTGATTTCATTTGTGCTCCTCCTCTGAATTCTTCATTTTCGTTTCTTAGTAACTTTTCTGATATCATCAGGTTCCAGAAAAACTAATTCGTTCATGTTTATCTCCTTTCTTATAATTCACTATTGGGGACACTGGGTGTAAAAAAAAGATACTCAATTGTATAATCCTTGCCCTTAGACTTGAAAAAATCTCTTATTGCCTCTGCTTCTGGCAAAGAAAAAGGTCTTTTCCCATTTAGTTTATTTGATGCGGCCTGTCTTGTTATGCCCAATATTTCAGCAAGCCCATCAATATTTATATCATGTCTTACCATTTCACTTCTCAAATTTTTAAACATAAGTTCACCTCCTCCATTCACTATTGGGGACACTTTCAGTTTACTATTACATTAAAACGTTGTCAATACAAAAAACATCATTTCAAAAAATATATATTGCATATTGTCCACAAATGTGTACAATATAATATATATATTAGTTTACAAAGGAGCGATTAAATTTGAAATCATGTACTGAGATATTTGCGGAGAAAATGAAAGAATTAAGAGAGGAACATAATATATCTTTAAGGGGATTAGCTGAAGCAATAGGAAT
>Ga0307377_10005824_pt1 | contig 13081 bp, 14 predicted proteins | sample TR3MG_FD_202535 | JGI IMG/M metagenome (GOLD analysis project Ga0307377, IMG submission 202535) | Soil microbial communities from Risofladan, Vaasa, Finland - TR-3 | ecosystem: Environmental > Terrestrial > Soil > Coastal area > Acid sulfate soil | place: Finland: Risofladan, Vaasa | collected... | reverse complement strand
CTAAGCCATCGCCACTGGCACTGAATCTAATCCGGATGACCTATCGCCATTGACGGTGACCATACTCTCATTGCTCAACGACATTGGCGGTGATTTGCTTACCGCCAGGGAGCGTGAACCGCTACAAAGTACCTACTCCTAATGACCTTATATACGGTGGTCAACTTAAGTTGATAAATTATGTTTGACTAAATGCTGGGGCTTCTTTGCATAACCTTTTTATAAGATCTAGATTCAATTTATTGCTGGCTGATCAGCGTCCCGTTATCCATATACCCGTTAGGCTAATAATGGAAACTTCCCAAATTATAGGTCTGAAGCAGCGAAGTAGGATAATGCGAACCTATGAAGATTACAGAGAATGAAATAAGCAAGTTCTTATTAGATAAATAGATGGAGGTACTTTATGAATTTAATGAGCTATTCCGATTTTCAAGAGTTATTAAACAGTTCACTCGGGAATTATTATGAAGGTAGATGGGCTTATTTTAGTGAAGTTATAAATATTATCCAGGAAAATAAAAATATAAAAAAAGTATTGGAATTAGGGCCATCTTTCCAAACCATTGTAAAAAATTGCACTAGAGTTGCATTAAAATAATTTTCCCATGTCAAGAGGGAATGAGAACTATTTCTAATAGTAAACATAACCCTTATATGGTACATACAACCAATTGATTCTTCTCGGTCTGAGGAAGTTAACTACCGCCTAAGGGGTAGTTCTTATCCACATTTTTTTACATTTATGGGGTTGGTTGTTTAACGAATCTCGGTGCTATAGAAAAGGTCATCCATCTCTCCAGAAAGTACTTGATTCAGAGTTTCTTCGTAGACTCGTTCCGAATCGTGTCGCTGACGTCCTTTTGTGGGGTTACCGCTCCTGTGAAGTTTTTGTACGAAGGAGGTAAAGGGATCATATAAACACGTTATAAGAAGTCGTTGAATATCGAGCAATGGACCCTGGTAGGCCGCTTTATACTTGATCAGCATCATCAAACAATAGGTGATCAAGGCAATGAACAATTGGTTAACGACTGCGGTTTTACTCTTACCAAACAGATGCTTAATCGTTAAATGTTGCTTGATCCACTTGAAGAAAAGTTCTATCTGCCAACGATAGCGGTAGATGACTCCAATTTCTTCAGCTGTAATGTTAAAATCGTTGGTTAAAATCATGATGGCTTTTCCTGCAGTATCCATTGTAATTACAAGCCTCAAGTCGTGTTCCATTCGATTTTGCCCTTTACCAAGACGTACGATGAGGTCCTCTTCAATGACACTCTCCTCGTCAACTTCAAGTTCTCGAAGCACTTCAACACAGGCGTTATTTTTTAATCGAGTGACGAAACGGATGCCTTCTTTGCAATACCTACCAAACTGCTTATAATCCAGATAGCCTCTATCAAAAACATTTAAGGCGTCTTCATCCTCAACAATCAAGGACTCAAGTTGACTCTTGTCGGATTTGCGAGCGACTGTGATGGTTGCGGCATCAGGGACCGCATCACCATCAAATCGAATCCGCTGATGAAGCTTCACTCCACCCTTTGTCTTTCTAAAGTCGGCCCATAAATATTGGGAAAGGCAAAGAGTAATGGTCGAGGCATCGATTAAATAGAGACGACCTAACGTTTGACGTAGAGCATTGTAACCCAGTTTTAATCCTAACGTTTGCACAACGCTTTTGTGGATAATACCTACTACATCGGTTGACATTTCTCTGAATCGACGGGAAATCTGAGAAGTACTAATGGATTCCAAATGGATGGCTTCGGCAAACGCATCTTCGTTTAAACTGTTGCTGATCTCGGCCAGACTTGTATATTCTTGCATTTCAGCATTCATCACCAGCTGGACCAGCTGAACCGTTTTTAACTTTTTAACATACTTATCGACCGACTCAACTGTTTTGCTGATTTTTTGCCAAAGATCTTGAGATAAAATTGGTCCTAACAATTGAAAAAATGTGGATTCCGTGGTATTCTTGTCCTGCATTTTGATCTTCCTTATAGTTAGATTTGGACAAGAACTACTCCACTTCTAATTATAAGGCTTTTTTATATCAAAATACAGGGTTTTTGGCATATTATATTCATCTTTTGGCACTTTACGCCATATATCGTGGTAAGCCTTTTCTTGACAATTGATCAAAAACTTTATGCAAGGCTAGTGAAAAAATTGCGATATTATGGTTAAGCCTGAGAATGATGTATGGGGCAGACCACAAAAGCATGTTGCCAAAGAATACGTACATGATGCTACAATAGTCCCGTGGCCAACAAAGAATAAAGAATATGATTTGTTCATCGCATTACAAGTATGGGAGCATTTGGTTGGAAAACAAAAAGAAGCATTTAAAGAAGTTATAAGAACTTCTAAAATGGCAATATTAAGTTTTCCTTATATGTGGGACTGTCCAAAAGATAATGCAAATTATCCTGAACATCATATGATTGACGAAAAAATTATTTCAGAATGGACTTTGAATCTAGAGCCAATTAAGATAATAAAAATACCGAGAACTGGTGATAGGGTATCAAAAGGTCCTAGAATAATATATTTTTGGAAATTTTAAATTACACATTATTCTTATTTTGTGCAGGTACAATGGACAGGTCGAACTTCACAAAATCCATATACCCATTAGGCTGAAATTCGCTGCGTATGACAAGACGTGGGTGAAGAGGAGATAAGTTTGAAGGTTGAACCTTATCAGACTTACATCAAAATGGTTCACTATTCCTTCGTTGTCATGTCCTCATACAGAATGAGTGGTCAGAACTTGTCCCGGACAAAGTTGAAAAGATGACGATGATGGGGAACTCATTCGTGAGCAGGGGAAGCCTGCGGAATGGAGTTGAGTATCATAGAAAAATCAATGCGAGATGAAGAAGCTGCATATGATGCTATAAAACAGCGGAAAGAGAAGTTTGGTACTTTTTATAAAACGTGTTTTCATGTGCACACTCCTGAGTCGTACGACTACAGACTAATGATTAACTGGGATCAAAGCAGATATAAACTTTCCTCGGATCAAGAAATATTTCAAATATGTGTAGAGCGAAATGTATTTCCATATGTACTGAAAATTGAAGATTTTGAACCAACAACAGGATCATTTGATGAATATAACAGCAGGAAAGAAGTATTATCTTTTTTACTTTTGGCAGAAGAATTAATTGCAAAGGATATAGAAATTGTTGTTGTTTCTGATCACCATAAAATTGAGGGAGTCCCGAAGCTTGAAATAGCAATCAAATACTTGTGCCAAATGAGGAAGAGAAATACCTATCCTGAAGTAATCTTGGGCGTTGAAATATCATGTGCAGATAAGAACCATGTCGTTGGTGTTTTTGAAAATACTAATAAAAATAGACAAGTGATAAATAAATGGCTGGAGGAGAATTTACTTAATCATGAAGAAGGCTCTTATGAAACGAGCAGAGAAGTATTGCAATTTATCAGTTCTGTAGGGGGAATAGGTTATATTGCTCATTTAGATACTTCAGATACATTCAAGGAAAAATATTTAAGCGGTGCCTATAAACAAAAGTTATTCTCAGATGAAGCACTGCATTTTATTGGGTTATCTGATTACGATAATCTCAGCTATATTAAGTCGAATGTAATGAAATATCGTTCAACAGAAATCAAATTTCTCATTGATAATGATGCGCATGATCTTGAATCAATCGATAAAAAATATTTTTGGATTAAGGGTAGTAAAAGAAAATTTTCTATGCTTAAAGAAGCTCTTAATGATTATGATATTTCCATTAGTTTTACAGAAGAAAGGCATGATAAACAATTCATTAAGGGTATATATATCGAAAATTGCATAGATGGTTTTTTGAGCGGAACAAATGGAAAAGAAAACTTCTGCTTGAATTTTTCAGATGCATTAAATTGCTTGATAGGTGGTCGTGGTACTGGAAAAAGCAGTGTTCTAGAAATTTTAGAATATGTTATGAGCCAGCGGTGCGAATCTGAAAAATTGCTTGATTTTATATGTGCACATGGAAATACGTGGGTATTATACGACTACCAGGGAGATGAGTACCTAATCGAAATGCGCATGCCTTTTAAAATAAATAAGGATGAAAACATACTTCACTATTTCGGACAAAACCTTAAGGATCAATATAATTTCAAATATTGGTTTAGAAAAGAACATGTTGAAGAGTTGGCATTCAAAGAGTATATGAAAATATCAAAAGTCATATATCGGGATGGTAATTTGTGGCTTGAGACAGTACCAAATAAAAAGGTAATGCTTAAAAAGTTCTTTGACACTCGATATTCAGTGAATGAATTGGTCAATACTGCTAGCGGGGAACAAATAAATAAATTCTTATTTGAAGTCCTTTTTGAAAACAGAACTTTGGCTAGACCAGCCGATATTATTCGTGTTAGAAGTAAATCTGGATTGAGAAAAATGCTTTTGGATGTGAAAGGTGCACTGCAACAACGACAAGAAGCAGTAAATACCATAATTAAACCATTTAATGCGGATCAACAAGGAATCCTTAGAATCGTTTATTCTCAACAGAAAATTTCGAATGAACCTGATTTAGGAGTCTGGATTTTTGGAACGGATTATAACGAAGAGAGCTTTTTTCATAATTATAATATTACTAAAGAGAATGTGATTGGGTATCTGTTAAGCTTATATGATAAACTTGGGATTTTTGATTTTCTTGATATGGTGACTTATGGGAAGATCGATAAAGCGAAAAGACTAGTCAATCTGTTAGACTTTCGTACGGATATGAACCAAAATTTGATTGATAAAGGAATAAATGAGCTGAACTCAGAGAAAACAAGTAGTGTTATCAAAACTATTTTCTCTGAGCTTATTACTGACAGTAACATCAATTTAATAATCTATTATTTGCGACAATATGTTGAAGATATCGAAGAGTTCTCCCTAGAGTTTAATCTAAATAATAGAGAAGGAAACAACAAAATGAGTCCATTGTATAAAGATGTGAGGATACTTTCTCTTGGTCAAAAAGTTGTAGCAATGCTCTCTTTCATTCTGGGTTATAGTGAGTACTCGAAAGACTATAGGCCATTAATAATAGATCAACCAGAAGACAATTTGGATAATCAGTACATTTATAAGAATTTAGTTAAGCAATTAAGAGGCGTCAAAGAAAAGAGACAGGTTATTATTGCTACTCATAGTGCAACAATTGTCACTAATGCAAAGGCTGATCAAGTATGCGTTATGGTATCAGATAATAAGCATGGCTGGGTAGAAACCACAGGATATCCAGGAGAAAATAGGATAAAAAAGCACATAATTAATTATCTTGAAGGTGGGGAAGATTCATTTTTACATAAATTAAGTGTGTATGAAGCAGCATTAGAAATTCAAGTAAGAAAACAATAAGATTATTTAGCCTGTTTGTGAACTAATGCTAGAATTTTTCCAAGGTAGAAGTAACCACTTGAATAATACTTTGTGCAGCAAGTATTTTAATTTTGCTGTTGGGGAGATACCAACTTCGCGAAATCCATATACCAGTTAGGCTAATAATGGGCAGCTCATGTAACTGAATATTTTAGCAATAATGCGCAATTCATACCTGTATTTATCCCGATTAAATATAGGATGGTCACTGGATACGAAATAATGACTGCTGCAAAAAAGACTGAAGATACCACAACGGAGGGGCGATAATGGAATTCAATAAACTTCCCATGAACTCAAAAAAGTTGCTTGATGAAATTGTAAAAGCTGAGAATCCTACGCAGTTGTTATGTGAACGCTTTGAAAATTCATCTTCTAAAGAAGATGAAGAGCTACGCAGCCTTATTAAGGAGTTGTGTCAATCAGAATATATCAGGATTCCTATGTGGGCTGATAACAAGCCGTATCATGTTGTTGTTAATAATTCTGCAAGAACATATGATAAGCAGCTTGCGGAATACGAAGAAGAAAAAAGGACGAAGAGAGGAACAGTATATATTGGTACCGTTAATGATCAAAGTGTGAAAATTGGTAACGGAAACAAAATCAGCAACTCTAATATTGCTGGAAATATTGAGAATCATTCAGACAGTGCGCCATCAGATGTGAAAAAAACATTCTATAAAAAACATCCTGTTATTTGTAGTTTTTTGGTTTCTCTCGTGGCAGGAATTGTTCTGCTTTTTACGTTCTGGTCAAATATTGTTAAGTTAATAGAAGGAGTATTTTGATGGCAAGGAGTAAGATTATACAGGACTTAGCAAATAGCAAAGTTGACACAATGACCGCCTTGAAGCGTGCAAAAGTTTTGGTCTCCGAATTAGGAAATAGTGAATTGCTAAATTGGATCAACTATGAAATCACAGGATATCCTAGCGAAGTTATACTTCCTGATTATAGAATTGAACATGGTAATCTCATAGGATCATATTTTAAAGGCTCAATGGCATCACATATGAAGTGGACTAATGTTTCCCTGCCATTAGGAAAAATGCCAGACGATTTAAAAGATGTGATTCTGAGTGTGCAGTTTCGTGAAGGTGTAGATGCTTTAAAGCAATTATCTGAAAGCAGTGCAGATGGCAGTGGCCAATTAGGAAAAGTCATTCCCGCAGATTTCTTCCCTGCAATCGCAATATATAATGAAGATCCATACATGATGATTACATCTGCAAAAGTACTGATCGGTCCCCAATATATTCAGAATGTCTTTTCGGTGATAGAGAATAGATTACTGGATATTTTGATCTTATTGGAAAAAGAATTCGGAAATCTGGATGAGTTGGATTTAGACGTGTCAAGTAAGACTCCAGAGGAATTGCAGGATATTACTAATAAAATAATTGTGATTGTTTACAATGATCACAGTGTAAATATTGGTGATGGCAATAAAATTACGAGATCCGATATTGCATCATCTATAAAAAATAAACTCGATTAAAATTAATCATTGTTAATTCTTAATTTACTTTTTCTGGAAACAATAACAATAAACTCCAGCAGAAACGAACTGCTAGTTATGTTTATACTGGATATAAGCTTAAACTTCGTCAAAGGCTAATAATTGGAAGTTCCAATAAACTTAGGTTTAAATAATGCTAGTAGGATAACTGGAAGCTGGGCTTTTAAAAAGTTTGTGGCAATTTGAGAATGTTACGTCGTAACTTTTATTTCAGAACTTTGTAATCAGAATCATAAAGAGAGTCAACTACACGAACTGCTTACTAAACGGTGCAAGATGAGAAACTACTTATTGAGATCATGAGGAGAGCAAAGAGGTAACGCATTTAACCATACGATGAGAGATAACCGGGAGTGGGATTGCCATAGAAATAAAAAAGGCCAGGCATAAAAGCCTAGCCTTTCATTAAATGTTAACGATCTTTTTTATGGTGTTCAAGCTCCTCAAGCTCATGCAAAATGCGAAGTAACAACAAAATAATTAGGAACAATTCAAAGGCTATGACTGGTAAAATCCAAAGCATATTGTTCACTCCCTTAGTTAGTTACTCTCCTTTTTGAATATTGGGCTAGTACAATATATTCAGTTTGTCCGTTTAATGTTCGCAGGAAGAATATGTCTTTATAAGTGCTCATTTTAAAGGATTTGAGAAGTGTGATTTCCTTTTTATGGTGACAGAGTGTAAAGAAAATAAAGCGTAGAAATAGAAAGAGGGACTAAGTTTTTGAGGGCTTCGCCCTCGGAGTTTATCGCTTGGTTCTGGCAAGGATAAAATAAAAAACCAAGGTGATCAAAGATCCCCCTGGTTATCCTCGGCAGAACTCTACCAGTCGCTCGGGTTGCTCTCCAGCATTGCCCCTACCTTGCAGATAGAAAAGAGCCAACTATAACATAACCAGATACTGGCAATTGAATCCCAAAGATCTTTTATATGAGTTTAATGACTAAACCAGATTTGACAACTCCAAACGGTGACTATGGCATTAGTTAAACATTATGGCAAGCGGGTTTGAATTGACAGCAGACTGCAATTGGTGCTCATCAATATGTGTATAAATCTTATGTGAAGCTTCACATAAAATCTATTATGACAAGAAAGTAGTTATGTAAAGAAAGCAACTCCACCCCACAGAAATGAAGTCTTTTGTATTGAAATTCTTTACATAATCACCGTTAATAATTATGGAGCAACAGTGTTGCTACTAATTAAAGAGGTGATTTTATGTTACAGGAAATCAGAGTTTATGAACTGTGTGATCAGTTTGAAAAAGCCCTTATTGAGCGGAATTACGGGCAAGATGGTATGTACAGGTACTGTAAGGCCATGAAAGCTTTTAAGGAATCCACTGGGGATGTTGTTTTTACCCCACAGCTATCAGCATTCTTTCTTACAAAAATACTGGGGAAAGGAGAAGGCTTTTCACAGAGGGGAATCAATTCAAAACTGCATATGTATTATATACGGACGGTACGTTCGCTTGAAGATTTTTATCTATTTGGAACATTTTTGAGAAGGCATGACGAAATGGTACCGATGACCTGGCCAGAACTCTTTAGGAAAGCACTTGCGGCATATTTCCCGACTGTAGAAAACCGTGGTGTGACGATTAAGCATCAGCGGAAGATAGCTATTCTTGTAAGGGATCTGATTCTGTATCTTTATAGACATGATGTATATTCTTTTGATGAAATTAGAAATGAACATGTGACAGGTTTCATCGCATCACAACTCGGTTTTCAGCCCAAGACCATGTCTGGAAAAGTTTCCTGTCTCAGGGGATTGTTTCGGTTTCTTTATCTTGAAGGATATATATCTATTCCGTTAGCTGAAGCACTGCCGAAAGTTCAGAATGTATACAGGACAACCATTCCTACAGTATGGAAGCCGGTAGAATTGCAAAAGGTAAAAGAGTCAATAGATCTCGGCAATCCGACAGGCAAGCGTGATTACGCCATCATCATGCTTGCAGCAAGCACAAGGCTTCGCGGAGGTGATATCATCAGCCTCCGGCTTTCAGACATTAACTGGGAGAAGAAAGAAATCTCCATTGTCCAGAATAAAACATCAGGGCCACTTCTGCTTCTGCTTCTGCTTCCGCTTATGGATGATGCCGGATGGGCAATAATAGATTACATAAAGAACGGGAGACCAGAATCACAATACGACAATGTATTTCTGAAGCATCTCTCTCCATTTGAACCATTCCAGTCTGTATCAACGTTTTACACCATGCTAACGCGGTATGTAGCAAAGGCAGGTGTTGAACCGGGCGGGAAATCCAGGGCAGGTATACACTCATTGCGCCATACGCTGGCAAGTGAACTGTTACAAAATAATGTAGAGATTAATACAATTGCCGATATTCTAGGACATTTAGACCCTGAAACCACTAGAAATTACCTTAGAGTAAGCATTACGGCATTAAGCCAGTGTACATTGGAGGTGATTTTTGATGGGGAATAAGGGAGAATTCAGAGGTGTATTTGCCAGGGAGTTAAAGATGCTTCTGGATGTAAAGCACTCATGCGGAATCAAATACACAGACGAAGAACGTATGATGTATAAGTTTGATGAACTTAGTCTTGCTTTTGACTGCACGGATGGCCTTACCAAAGAACTTGTCTTGAAATTCATCGAGCCCAGGCCTAATTGGTCGCAGAGCACCTATGAAAAACATATAAACCTGATCTTACAGATAGTCAGGTTTCTGAACCTCCATGGGATACAGGCATATATACCTGACACAAAACTTAAGCTTGAGACTGATCGTTCCTTCAGTCCATATATTTTTAGTATTGATGAAATAAAAAGGATATTTGAAGTGGCAGACCATCTGTATTCAGGCAGGAGTAATATACGCAGTGCCGATTTTTATCCTGTATTGTTCCGCTTTCTTTACAGTAGCGGCCTGCGGATTTCGGAGGCACTGTTTTTGACCATGAAAGATGTGGATATGGTAAACGGTACAGTCTTCATAAAAAACGGGAAAAACCACAAGGATAGGCTCCTACCGGTGAATCCTCAGATGATTCCGTATCTAGAGAATTATGCGGATAAATATCATAAATCATTTCGGGATGATGACTACTTTTTTTCACCACCACAGGGAGGACACTATGATAAAGGAACTGTCTATCATCGTTTCAGGGATATTCTTTTTAAGTGTGGGATATCCCATGGAGGAAGGAAAAAAGGCGGCCCTCGCCTGCATGACGTAAGGCATACTTTTTGTGTATATAGCTTAAGACAGTTCCTGGCAAGTGGTGTCAACTACCGTACTGCCCTTCCAATACTTTCAGTATATATGGGACATTCCAGTATTGCAGCCACTGGAAAATATCTCAGACTTACAGCAGAAGCTTATCCTGAAATTTCCAGCAAGATGGAAAAGGACTTTGGGGGAATGATACCAGAATGGAAGGTGTCTCTAAGATGAAACCGATTGATTTTGCCTACTATTTAAGCACCTTCTTGACCACGTATCTGGCAGGTCAAAGGAACCTCAGTAAAAACACTATCCTGTCATACCGGGATACCTTTTCCCTGCTGCTAAGATACTTATCTGCCATAAAAAATATAGCACCTGAAAAAGTAAGTGTAAATACAGTTGCCAAAGAATCCGTGGAAGAATTCCTGCTATGGCTTGAAAGCGAACGTGGATGCAGCATTTCCTCGAGAAACCAACGGCTTGCTGCGATTCATTCCTTCTTCCGGTACTTACAGAGCGAAAAACCTGAGTATATGTACCAATGCCAAAGGGTGCTTTCAATACCGGTAAAAAAAGCACCGAAAAGACCACCTGTATATTTATCGGATGACGGTATGGGAAAGTTACTTTCACTGCCGAACATGCTAACCGAAAATGGCCGAAGGGATGCAACGATGCTTTCAGTCCTCTATGATTCAGGAGCACGTGTTCAGGAATTGGCAGACCTCACTCCACGGAATCTTAGGCTTGAAGAACCTTTTTACATAACGCTTTATGGAAAAGGCAGAAAAACTAGACAGGTTCCGATTATGAAGCAGACGGCAATGCTTTTAATGTCGTATCTTAAGGAGCAGAAAATCAATACTGCCGACAAATTAGACCACCCACTTTTCTTCAACTGCTGGAAAGGTAGGCTTACACGACAGGGTATTGCCTACATCATCAATAAATACGCAGAGAGCCTAGAGATTAAAGATAATGTGACTCCTCATGTATTCCGGCACTCAAAAGCTATGCACCTGACACAAGCTGATGTAAACCCAATATATATACGGGATATACTCGGGCATGCTGACCTTAAAACAACTGGCGTTTATTCAAGATCAAACATGGAAATGAAGCGCAAAGCATTAGCGAAAGTTGAAGAAAAAGCAATCCCTGAGACACCCGACTGGACTTCCGATAATGGATTGATGGAATTCCTTAAGAATATGGGGAAACAGAAGTAAATTATGTAAAGAATTATTTGTCAAATCCGCTGGGTAATCGAGTAAATACAGATTTCTCAGCAGATTTCTTCACATAACATTTTTCTTGTCATAATAAATTTCGGTCGTGGCTACGCTCTCATGCCCTAGGATTTGCTGAAGTGATCGTATATCAGCCCGACCGTACTTATACATAAGTGTCGCAGCCGTATGTCGAAGCTTATGGGTAGATATGGACTTGGGGTCAAGACCAGAAGCAATAACATATTTCTTAACGACATTCTGAATAGCTTTGGTTGTCATACGCTTGCTGTTTCTTGAGATAAACAGTGCATCAGTAGATACATCAAGGGAGTCTATCATGTATAAACTACCTAAATATTCATGCTATTGATTGTATTTATTGAGGCATTAAATGAGAAGGATAATCATATGTGGGTAGATTGTGATGGTATAGCAGTAGATATTACTTATGGTCAAGATGATGCCTTATATCTTCAGGAAGTATTTATTGATGACGAGCACCCATATTTAAATAATTCAGGATATAAAATTATTAGGCACGAGCCTATAAAAACACAATGACAAAATAATAACAGTAATGTCTTGATATTTCTTAGAATAAGTGATATATTTGTCCTGTATAGAGATAAATATATCACTTATCGGAGGACAATAATATGTTTAAAAGAAAAATAGGTTACCTTGGATTTGTGGGCTTTCTCGGATTTTTTGCTTTTCGCTTTTTTTCAACTCATGATATTGCACATCTTTCATATCTTGCCTATTTAGGATTTTTTGCTTATTTTTGGATTGCGAAAATAGAAGTCAGTATACCAGATGAGCGTTATTATGAAGATGCAAAAACAGCCAAAGCCTTTGTTGGGAATGTAGCTGTATTTGAAATGATTGCATTGTTTATTATCGGAACCCTACTTCCGACGATTCGTGAAAATCTCATAGTTGGTATTTCAATTTGCTTTGCTTCCTTACTTATTGCATATGCTGTTAAGCTTTACAATTTGGAAGAAAGGTAAGTGGGCATGTCGGAATTTATTTGTAATTTAAAAAAATATCGACAATTAAAAGGATTAACGCAGGAAGAATTAGCAGAAAAAGTTGGTGTTAGAAGGGAAACAATTATGCGCTTGGAAGCAGGGAAATATAACCCATCCTTGAAACTTGCAATAGACATTTCGCGAATAGTAGAAGCTCCAATTGAAGAGCTATTTATTTTTGATTAATTCGGATTATGAGTATCACTACAGCGTGAATTAATTTTAGCCAGTAAGACTGCCATTTAATTTCTTTAAGCCATGGGACTTATAAGCATAATAGTTACGACGAAGATAATAATTTACATTTCTTAATGCCTTCTGTATAATTTTTTCATCACCTGACAGGGCTGCAACAACGAGCAATAGAGCCATCGGATGAGTTAAGATCGGACTTTTTTTTATCAATCACAAGCAATCTTATTTCAAGTAGAAATGAACTTGCTATAGACACCAAAAGCTTATGACGATGCCAGGCAGTCCATGACCTGAATTCATAATGATCCATGCCTAATTCGTCTTTGGCTTCATTGAAGCACTGTTCAATAGGCCAGCGCATCAACGATGCTTTGCACAGTTCAGAGGTTGGAGTATCGACAGGCGCATTACTGACAGAAAACCTTGTTACTCCATCTTCTGAACGGCGAATAAATAACCAACAGGATTTTATA
>Ga0307377_10005821_pt1 | contig 13085 bp, 27 predicted proteins | sample TR3MG_FD_202535 | JGI IMG/M metagenome (GOLD analysis project Ga0307377, IMG submission 202535) | Soil microbial communities from Risofladan, Vaasa, Finland - TR-3 | ecosystem: Environmental > Terrestrial > Soil > Coastal area > Acid sulfate soil | place: Finland: Risofladan, Vaasa | collected... | reverse complement strand
ATTTGGTAATGATTCTTCGGTCATAAAAGTCCTCTCTTGTTAAGTGGAACCCCCGACAGGATTCGAACCTGCGACCTTCTAGTTCGTAGCCAGACGCTCTAATTCCACTGAGCTACGGGGGCTTATCTGTTTGCATGGGAATAGCCATTCAATGAGCTAAACCCAATTATTTTAAACCCAAACTTTGATGCGATACGTTCGGTTGTTCCTTTACATTTTGGACATTCGCCTTTGTCATTTCGATCATCTATAGATCGATGTTCTTCAACAACTTCATCACATTTCTTACATTGGTATTCATACAACATGAATTAGACTCCTTTATCTTCCATAGTTGTTTTCTCCTAATGGGGTGAGGTACGGGAATCGAACCCGTTCATAAGAGGGCCACAACCTCTTGCGCTCCCATTGCGCCAACCCCACCATAAGCTATTTGTAACGATTGAAATATCGATCTATCCGATCTTGAAGTGGCATAAACCATGATTTCCATGGCTGCCCTCGTTGATCATTAATTAGATCAAAAAGAACTATTGTATTCATTTGTTCTGGGATCTTGTTTAGCAATCTATATGTTCCACGCCCTGCCAATTCCATAACTCCAACCATTGTTAGTCTTGCTCGGTATCCATCAATAGAACTCTTCGGAACACCTTTAATATTTTTCATTAAAGTTTGTCTTTTTATTATGTCTCCGACTTCATAGTTATCATTAATATGATTTTTAATCCTCGCCCAACTGCTGTCTCGGAGCTTCTTGTTCATCAATACCCAACCTTTCATGGACTGGTATGAACCACCCCTTCCATGTTTTAATTGCTCGTGCTGCTTCCTGTACTTTTTTGATTGTAAGGTGCATTGGAATGTCACATTCTTTTCTATAAATACCAGGGCGTTCAGTTGATATGAACCCAAGAGTATTTAAGTGACATTTATAATAATCAGCAGCAGAATCGGTCGCTACAACATCGACTGTGTATATATATTCAAGCATTACTTTTCTGGCAAATAATGTTCCAACAGGAACAGAGTTTATAAACTCTTTTAATTTATACCAGACTGATTTATCTTCTTTGACTTTTATTTCATGACGTTCGCCATCAATCATGAGGATATGTTTTTTGGTGCAGTTAACACCCCTCGTTCGTTTGAATCTCTGGCTCATCAGCATCTTCCTCTACATCGAGAACGATGGTCTCAACTCGATCACCATAGACTAATGTTTCAAGACAAGCAAAAACACATTCGTCACAGATCATTGCATTGTTTCCTGAGTCAATAAGCTTTTCAACTTCATCAGCTTTTGCTTTACAGAATGAACATTGCGGTTCTTTCACTTTCTTTGCCATTGTTTTGTCCTTTCAATTGGTGCCACGGAGGAGAATTGAACTCCCTACAACGCTGGGCTTCAACCAACTGCTCTACCGGTGAGCTACACGTGGCATTGTTTTTGCCCCAAATATATAGGTGTTTTTATGTCAAAAGTGGAGCGGGAGAGGGGGCCTGTGTTCCACTAAATCGCCCGGGCATTGATCAAGTGGACCTCTCCCGCATATTATTTACCCTTACTTGCCCAGGTGGTAAATCCCATATATGCACCAATGATTGATGCACAACTAAAATAAAACCAAGTAATGACTTCCGTTAAAACTTTCAATCTTTCAATTTCTACTAAATTCGTGAAAAATATTAATGCGGTAATAAGTAGCATTGATATTAATGATATCCATGCCATCCGTCTTCGATTTTTCCATCTTCTATGCATAAGCGCTACGTCATTACCATTGATCTCTTTTTCCAAGATTTCTTCCATGGCAATGTTCCTCTTTATTGAGTCAGATATTGTATTGCTGCTTGATAAATTTCAGGGCACCAATCAACATCCTTTTTTAAATCCTCCGGTAATATAGAATGGCAAGCTGTGCAAAGACTGTGATGTGAATCCTTATATTCTCCACATTGACATGAAGGATCTTTTTTAATGGAACCACAATCAGGTGTGTGTGAATTACAAACTCCTCTTAAAGGATCATCATTAAATTCTTTGATTTCAGAGTATTCTATATCCTCTGATTTTAATCCTTGCCATTTAAATGTCATACTATACCTCAAATGGAGCGGACGGTGAGTCTCGAACTCACGACCCCAACCTTGGCAAGGTTGTGCTCTACCACTGAGCTACGCCCGCTTTAAACTTTCATTGTGATATTTTTGGGTCTTTTTGTTCTTATGTTCTGCATCAATAGGATGGGGTGCACCAAACACTCTACCAAGCCAATCTGTATGTTGATGCATTTTTACTTCAACAACTTGTTTTTTCTTTCCCATTATTATTCCTTTCTGGAGCGGACGGTGCTTTTCGATTACACACGACCTTCTACCGGGAAGGTAGACGCTCTACCTCTGAGCTACGCCCGCTTCTAAGATCCCTTGTGGGTCGCTTGACGTCCCTGAGATCGCTTTGCGTTATTCTTTCATTGCAATGACAGGTTTGAATCTGTCAACAATCATTGCCGTTGGTTCTATTGCTGCCTCAATAATCTTTGGATCTTTATATGCACCCTTCAATTCATCCTTGGGCAACTTAGAACAGTATATATTATTTTGTTCCATTCTATGTTGAGCTTCTTCAAGATTTAAATTTTCCTTTGCCCACCTTCTTGAAGCAACACGACCAGCACCATGTGGAGCAGAGAAATTCCACTCAGGGTTTGACGCTCCTTCACACAACAAGATACCGTCTTCCATATTAAATGGAATGATCATATATTCTCCAATGTAAGATCTGATTGCTCCCTTTCTGATAATGAAGTCATCAAAATCAATGAAGTTATGACTCGTTTGAATATGGTGTTTTACATCTGACCACCCATGTCTACAAGCTTCAAGAACATGATTGGCCATATACAATCTGTTAAGATCAGCATACTTCTGAGCGAATATCATGTCTGTCAAATAACCAAACATTTCATCCCCTTCTAAATATGCAAGCTGCCCTTTACCAGCTCTACGTTGCCAGTAGTTGCAAACCTTCAATCCGAATTGTCTTGACCCTGAGTGAATAGTAAACCAATAATCTCCAGTAAGTTGTGATTTTCCCAACTCAATGAAATGGTTACCACCACCAAGAGTTCCTATTGATTTGATAGCACGTGATAAATCCATGCCGACTTTTTCACATGTTTGTTCTAAAAGTGTCATGTTAAATTGAATAGGGTTGTAATGTGTTCCGCGTTGTTTATTGAATTTCATAACGAAAGTTCTATGCTCAGCAGTGACCTGGTCAAAGAATCCATCGTTCACAAGCGGAGACTTTTTATGAACGCTTGTGCCAAAGGGAACGAGTTCACGAATACTGTTATCAATATCAGCCCTTGACATTTCAGCTAATAAATTTTTACCCATACTCATTGAAAACATTCCACAGTTAATATCAACACCAACAACATTTGGAATGACTTTATCGGTCATTTCCATTGTAAATCCGATAACCGCACCATTACCCTTATGACAGTCGGGCATTACGGCAATAGGATTTGTAAATGCTTCATGATTCAAAAATTCATAGATCTGTGAAACAGTTGCACTATCCACATTATCAATCATAACTTTTGCTGTTCCGTATTTTCCTTCGTATTCAAGCATATTTAAAATTCCTGTGTTGGGTTAAGAGTTTTGTGATATCTGTAGAAATAACCAGGTTTATCTATATAATGGTGCTGAATAAAGAACCAGAAACCTACTGGTAGAAATGCATAAGGGAAGATTGTTAATATGATCCATCTTTCCCATCTTTCCATTTCATTTAACTCGCTTGGATTTTTCAAATGGTGATATAAAACGAATCCGTAGTGTACAATATAATAAATACTGATACCTATCCATGTTAATGTTTTAGACCAGTTTATGTAAGAATATATACAAAGAGCAATCACAAATAAAACGTGTCCAAGGATTACACCACATCCTGTGGATACTTCAAATGTTTCAATGTGCTTTTTTAATAACTCACATTTACGACTGCACGCTGGTTTTACAAGACAATATTTACAAGGATTCTTTAACTGCAAACCTATCTTCTCTGCCATAGCAGATCCTTATTTATGAGGTTGCTAGTGAAAACTTTTGATCTTCGATACCATTCAACCAAGTTGTTGCTTCGGAGATTAAGTTTTCGTCTTCCGATCCATCAATTAAAATTCGATAATATTTGACAAGACGTGACACCACTTCTACTGGATATTCACGACCTGATATTTTTAAACTGTCAATACCAAGCGATAGATAATTTTTTAACTCATCGCCTGTTATTGTGTAATAGCGATTTGGATTTTCTTTTACATGGAGATTAATCCCATCAATTTGCTCATTGCTATAATGATGTTTTCTCAATGTTGCTGTTCTTTCAGCGTCTGACATTGCACACCATCTAAAACAATGACCACTTTGATCTGGAAATCCTAAATGTTTTGGATATTGAATCAATCCGTATTTTTCATCTGCATAAGTAACTTCTTTTGTACGTTTAATTATTTCCGGTCGAAATGCACGAACCAATGGGCAATTACTATCATGATCTTCTCTCATTCCTCTTGGACACATGTTAGCATGAAGGAACACCTCACTCTGAACCCCCACTTCGTCACAGGCAGCTTTAAATTGTTTTACACGACTGAAGGTATTAATATCCCCTCTTGCAATTGCCTGGGTGATCCCTGCGTATTTATAATATATAATCTGTTCTTTTGTTGCAATATTACAGGCTGAGCTTACAATTATTTTTAAGGTTGGAAACGCCTGCCGTAGTATAGCCATCAACGCTTCAACCTCAACAACAACTGAACCAATTCCCCACTCAAGCCATTGCTCAACTTTATCAATAATGACTTTGTAATAAGACGAAGACATTGTTGTATTAAGAGCAACAGAAATTATACCATTATATTTTTTGGCTATTTCTGTTGCTGTTTTGATTTCCTCATCTGATAATTCATATTGAAAATTTCTTCGGCTGAATCCTTTAGCTCCTACATAAACTGCATCAGCTCCATTTTTAAAACAGACTTCAACCATTTCAAGTGATCCGCCAGGACAAAATAGTTCATTCACTAATCCCACCATCCTTCGATATATTTATTCATCATAGTAAACAACATCTCTTTATCTTGATTTCTGAGATATTGTTCGTGCTCATAAGATGTTTTAAAATCTTTTCTTTCTTTCTCTTTATCCTCTGGGGTTTTAACATTTTTGTGTGTGATCAGAGCTTCAACACAATCCTTATAATCTGGAGCGTCTTTGAAATTCAGTTCTGCTTCACCCCATTTTTCATCATGTCTTTTGAATGCCATATCATGATAATCATCTGCAATCAATCTATCGAGAAGTATCACACATTTTTTGATTTTAGCAGCATCTTGCTGTGCGTTTGTGTGAATGTCGTGTTCTCGAATGTGCGTCTCGGTAAGATGGAGTTTGTGCCTGAGAATAACATAGATGAAATAATGATCCCAATCTCTATTTTTCCAGATGACAGGAAACCACTTGATAAGATTTTCAATTCCTTGTGGAACATCATATCTGATGTAGTCTTTCACTTTGTTGAAAATTCTTTTCATTGCAATCCTTTTTGTATGAATTTATACAAGTTTTTGTTGATATATATACAAGTTTTTGTATGAAATTAAAATATTTTTATGGTTCCTTCTTCATTGTTACATTCGCAGTAGACTTGATTTGTGCCCACCTTATAGATTCTGGTACTTTTAACTTCATACACATCCTTCAATAACTTACAAAACTCAAGTAACTGATCTTCAGATAAAGTTTTATAATACTCTTCAGTAAATGAAACTCTTGATCTCATTCCCATAGAGTATATAACAAACCTCATATCTCCGTCTTCTTGTAATTTTTGAATATCAAACGCTGAGGATGGAATTACTGATAAAAGAAATAGAATAGATACAACAATAAATAGCTTTTTCATTTGGTTCGCCTTTCTTTTTTGGAGCGGACGGCGGGATTCGAACCCGCGATGCATAAGCGCCTGCTTGGAAGGCAGGTGGAGTACCACTCTCCAACGCCCGCTTTATTCTCCACAAATAGTCGGTTTAAATTTATTGATAAAATGATGCATTAACATACCTTCAGCAATAACTAATCGGTTATGTTGTGACCCTGCGCCTTTCATTGCAGCATCCCATGTTGCTTGAAGTTCCCTTAGAGCAGGTTGATTTTCTTCGGAGCAACTGTTGATGAATACTTCAATTTCTTTTCGTCTGTTAATTTCAAACATGAAAGGGTTTTCTTCATATTGCTTTGATCGTTTTGCATGTTTTGCCAATGCTTCTTTTTCAATTTTCTCTCGGTCAAAGTTCACGATGAACTCCTATGTAAGAGGTAAAAATGGTAGCACCGGTGAGGGTCGAACTCACGGCCTTCCGATTATCGGTCGGATGCTCTGCCATCTGAGCTTCGGTGCTACATTTATATTTTGTTCTAAATAAACAGATTCTTTGGGTTGAATACTTCAGGTTTTGGATATTTCATTTTTATTTTATCATCATATATTTCAACATCGTCAATATGAAATGTAAAATTAAAGTCCTTATCCGGACTTCTTAATTTTACACCATATGGCCCTGATACCCTAACAATTGGAAATGTTTTTCTTTTCATATTCTCCATTTGATTACCTGATGATTTACCAAACTCTGCATATGATTTTGTTAGATTGCTTTTAACACGAACAATTACTCCTTCTGCGAATTTTCTTCGTTCCATGATTATATATCCAGATGTTTCGGGTCAAATGTTTCGGGAACAGGCATTGGATTTAAGTCATCATCCTCATAAAGAATGGTTATATCCTTCATACTAAAGATAAAGTCCCTTCCGTTTTCAGGACATTCGATGCGAATATTATTTTGTTTTCTTAATGTTTCTGGTGACAGATTAACTTCATAAACCTTGCCTGCCATTTTAGCCATGTATTGTTCTTCAACTTTAAATTTCTGTTCTGTGTCCGAACCAAACAATTGCTCTGTTACTCGGACTCTTGTTTTGTTCATTTCTCACCTATTAAAGTTGTGGCTGGCGTGGTAGGGGTCGAACCTACGATCTTCTGGTTAACAGCCAGACGCTGTGCCAACTCAGCTACACGCCAGTATATTTACAAGCACTTCGGATCAAATTTAAAAATTCCTTCGGGTCCATCATTGATAAGGGGAGGACCTTCATCTGCATACTTAACAACATATAAATCTTCAGGATTCCAACTCCAATCATTGGCTTTTACACATCCTGCACGACACTTATCAGAAGAGTTCATGCCTTCAACAATCATGTCGATTCCTCTTAATTCGTGCATCGGATCAGTTGCTGTGAATGTGCGATCAGTTTTTTCTAAATTTGAATCCTCTTTTATACGAACCACATCTCCCCTATGAAACATTTTTTTTGTATCTTTGTAATAGTCCATTTAATCACCCTATTACTAAAGACAGAGGGTTAAACAAAACAGGATCTGGCAATGGTGCTGGATCAAGTAATTCAAGATCTTTAAAATGCCAGTAATTGGTGTCACCATCAACTTTAACTTCTACAGCTTCAGTGACTCTTTCATGAACTTTCATTACAGTTCCCGTTTTACCAACAATGCTTGAACGACTTCCTGATGTCCACCCTTCCCTTCTTGTTTGATCATAAGATTTTATTTTAACACTTCGGTTTTTTATAAAGGGATGAATTTGCAGAATTTCATGCTCACGTCTTTCTTGGTCAGTCATATCTTCTCCGGATATACTTCCATCATCTTCTGGTTCATCATCGAAGATTTCTTCGTCTTCTTCTTCCTCATAGTATTCTTGATCTTCAGCATCATAGTATGTTGACATCTTTTCACCTTTCAAACAAAGCGTTAATTGTTGTGGTAGGGACGGAAGGATTTGAACCTTTCAACCTCACAATTATAAGTTGTGTGCTCTGACCAGATTGAGCTACGCCCCCATATTTACTGTCTGTTCATTTTCATCAATTCCATTAAAATATTTAGTAAATGCCGATTTGTATCTTTTAACTCGTTTCTTATTTTTTCGAGTTCTCGTCTTGTATCTTCTCCTTCTTCACGAATAACCTTTATATCATATTCATCCATAGCAATCCTTTCAAAGTGGTGGAGGGTAGGGGAATCGAACCCCTCTGATTTTCTCGGTGCAAGCGAGATGACCACCCCTTGCAGTCCCACCCCCCAATGATTACTTCTTTGTTGCTTCCTGTCCTAATGTGTTTATGATAATTTTTTTAACAGCATCTTTAAACTCACGTTTCAGAATGTGTATTTCTGATTGATGTGCTGATATAATAATTGAAGCAACATCAAGTGGAATGTTTTCTGACTCTGCTAATTGTCGAGCTTGATCCAATCTTATTTTACCAAGACTGTTAGTCACTCGAGCATCCCATTTATTTATTATTTCAGAAACCATCTCTGCTTTGTTTGGATGGTTGTATAATATAAGCTTTGTCAGATAATAAATCATATCTAAAGCTAGATTGAATTTGTACTGACTTTCGCTGATCTCCATTATCGCCTCGTTTTAAAATGGCGCCCCCGACCGGACTCGAACCGGCCTTACAAGATCGACAATCTTGCGCCTTCCCCGATGGCTACGGAGGCTAAATCATTAATGTTGTAGGATCAAAAAGAACAGGTGTAAACTCTTCTTCTCTGAATCCTGGAACCTCCGGTGGATGAATTATTTCAAAGACATTACATCCAAATCTTTTATACTCTTCAGTTCCCGGAGGAAAATATTTTATTTTTATACCGGCTTTTTCAGCCATTTGTTTAACATCACTGTACATGAAATCTGCAAAAACATACCTGCATATTTCTTCATGATAGAAACTTTGATTGAAGAAATTATGCCGGTTCTCCCACCGCAGCTTTTTCATTCTCATCGCTTTCTTCAACATCGTCCATATCCAATAGTTCAGGGTTAAAAGTAAATGATGAAGTGTCAACATCTACTTGTTTTTTGAAGATTCCATATCCACCCTTTAGCTTGTTTTTAATGAGAAGAAATCCTGCCTCTGCTACCGCTTTTCGGATTCTTTTCATTCCGTACCAGGTGTCTAACATTATTGGACCTTCACCGATAGTTTTAATAAATTCTACCATCATATCAAAACCTTCTCTGGTAATAGAATAATCAAGATATCGTTTTTCTACACGGGCATCCCAATTTTTGGGTTTTGCTTTTTCGATCTTCACCTTCTTTATTTCTTCGAGCAATTGCTCATCGCTTAATGTAGTCACATTTCACATCCTTAAATGAATTTTGTATGGCAGGCCAGCGAGGGATTGAACCCCGTCCTACGGTTTTGGAGACCGTTTGGCTACCTTAGCCCCTGACCCGCATTACAATTGTGGATGTGCCAATCTGGAATTGCTTCCTAACATTCCTTCAATTTTTTTCCTAATATTATTTGGCACCACATGTCTGTAGACATGTATTTCATCTACTGTCATAATTCCCATATGATCAGCAATATAATTCATATACCTGAACACTCTAATACAATGGAGTTTACATGCTGCATTAACCAAGCAGAGATTACAAGGAAACTCCAGATTGGCTAATGTTTCATCAGACATGTTATCCATGATCTTTTTTAAATTCAATCTTGCAACATATGGTTCAGGTTTATTCTTGAGATCGATTTTCCAATCTTCCATTAGTTATGAACTCCGGTTGAAAATTGATGCTCACAATCTTCGCACTCTTTTACATAATCGAATGGGTGAATAGGTTTAATTTTTTCACTTCCACATTCTGGACATTTTACAGTAACCTTTTCACCCTTCCAGTTGTATTCTTCCATGTTAAAGTTTCTCCCTTTATAATCAGGATTTAACTCCCCATCTTTCAGCAATCCCATTGTGCATGCTCTATCTCTTGCTTCATAGAACATTGTTGGACCCATCATTCCAGGCTCTTCAATCCAAACTGCTGTTTCCAACAATTGCCATGACATTCCCGGTCCTTCCATATCTTCTTTCAGCTTTTTATATAATGCAATGAAAGCTTCTTCAAATGTTTTATAATTTCCAATTCTTGATAATGCATATGTTACTTGATACATAAAAAGCCTTTCTTGAAAATTGTGGCGGTCCTACTCAGAATACCCCCATCTGTGACGATGTTGATAGTAAGCGCTTATCTCTTTTTTCCTTTCAGACCATAAATTGGTGATGGCGAGGGGATTCGAACCCCCGATTACGAGATTGAAAGTCTCGTGGCCTGACCGCTAGCCCACGCCATCATTTTTTATCTCTACACTCATCACAGAGAGTTGTTACCCAACCGCCGCCCTCAGTTTTTCCTGGTTGTGAGCAAAGTTCACAGGTCTTGTATGATAACCCTTCTGCATGAGATACCGCATCTGAAATCTTTTCATATGGTGTTCGATAAATCTTTTTTCTGAAATCAATAATCTTCCAATAGGCTTTTGGAGGTAACAATTTGAATATAAATGCTTGAAACCGTCCAGATCGTTTTTGATACCACAAAATTTTGCCTTCAGTGTGATAATAGAAACGAAGGCCTCCGAATTTTTCTTTTACTTGATCGGCTACTACTTTAATGTTATATTGTTCTCCTAACATTATTAGTTCTGCTGATAGGTTATCAATGATATGAAACCACCCATCACCATGTGAAAATCCCCAGTGCATACAGGTTTGTCTCATGTCGCCGCCATAATCTTTATATAAAGTTGGATATCGTTTAACAAGTTCAGCTTCAAGTTTCTGATCCATATAATAATTCCTTTATAAAAATAAAGAGTTCGTATTAAACTGTACTGGTTTGGGAATGGGAAATTCATCAATTTCGTTTCCGTTTTCATCAACTACCATTAAATCTTTTCTGTCCCAAACATATCTGCCAATTCTGTAAGCAATTGATTGTTCGTGTTTCTTGTCTTTGATTTTATCTGTTTCAAAATCAAGAACTTTATCGCTACCAACCATCCCGATCATTTCACGATTTGTTCCATAAGCTTCTTTTGTGAAATTGCAACCGATTACTTTACATTGTCCCTTTCGGGATTTATATATTGGTCCATGTTTATATGTTTTTCTGTTAATCAGATGACCACAATCTTTACATTCATAAGACTCACGATCATATACTGTTAGGTGCTCGCTTTCACATCTTGGACAAGGCATATCTATCGTCCCTCTTAAAGTTGGTGGAGGTGCCGAGAGTTGAACTCGGGTCCGCAAAAGTTCAATTATCAAATACTACGCTCATAGTCAACTTTTAATGCAATTAGTATCACGTTCAATGACGGAGTTGACAAAACAACGATACTAAAGGGTCGGCTCTTGTTTTAACTAAGAAATCCCAAGCCACAGATTTCAAAGCGATCTCTCTAAGTCGACGCCCCAATCCAATTCGAGAGAATAATTGAGTGGGACGGAATTAAGCCGCTAAGGCTAATTCAGTGTAATAATCGTCTGCGATTATGTTTAGTTGCCGCGGTTTAACGTGTTACAGGACTCCACGGAGCGCATCTCAAATCTCTTCATCCACGTCGAAGCCATTTCACCCCCATTAAGGTTTACATACTTAGCAATATCTTCTTGACGAAGTTTCCATCGGCTCCCTTGAAGTGTTTCAAGGTTGGGCCCATGGCTTGCATTTTGTTCTTGAACTGTGAAAAGTCAATATTTTTTTCAATCCATGATTTGATTTCTTCCTCAGTTGCTTGAACTGGAAGATATTCTTGTGCTATCTGAATAACAGTCGATGTTAATGCATCGCCGCATTCTCGAATTGTATCAGCGACCAGTTTCTTAACTTCAGGTCCGCTCTTACCGTCAATGTCAGCCTCTTTTAAATAGCCAAACTGATAGACGTTTCTTTCTTTTTCTTGTCCGATATACTTTTTTAATAGTTTGATAACATCATCATCAGTTACATCGTTTGGTTTCTTTCCAATCTCAGGACACATGCTGATGATAGCCCTTGAAACGGTTTTTTGAGCTATGCATGTATCAAACAATTCTTTTTGCATTACCAACATGTGTTCACCATTAGCAGGATTTTTTCTTATATGCATTTCTTTAGCCATTGCATATTTCAGATTGTCTTTTAACAACTTCATTAATTCGCTCATTTTTATCCCATTCCTTTCTCATATCTTCGTAGTTTAACCACTTAACATAGTCATGTCTACAAGCAGGACATTGAGTAGGACCTGGATTGCTTTTCCATGAATGAAGGCATTTCAAACATTGAAAGTGTGCTATATCCATGGTCTTATCATGTTTGATATACAATCCTTAATCCATGTTGGTTCTCTTGTAAATCGAGTCCCTGCTGGATCTGATTCGATTTCAGAAAAAAGTGACTCACTACTTCCGTCTGCATTTGTATAAATCAATGTTAAATACGATTTTTTATCTTTGTGATCACTTGGTTTTATAACACCATCAATTAATAGTTGAACTTCTGGATCGTTTTTATCTTTTGATACCATCCATTGTTCACAAATAAGCATCATGGCGTCTGGTTTAGTTTGTTGTGCTGCCATGTGTACAACATCTTCATATTCTTCTAAAGACATTTCTGCTTTCTCTGTTACAATAACTGGAATCAACTGCCCATCAATGATCATAATATATGTTGGAAACACTTTTCCGTGCTCTGTTAATGTCATTGATATAACTGAGAAAATATATTCAGCTTGTTGTCTATGTAGATCATCCATCATTCAATCCTTTTTAGGTGGAGGCCCAGATGGGGTTCGAACCCACGTCCATGGTTTTAGAGACCACCGCTCAGCCACTGAGCTACTGGGCCATCCGGTTAATGCATTTGTAACATGAACTGAAAGTTTCGAGTATACATGAAATATCCATAAAAAACATTTAGTATTAAAAATGCTGATATTACAAACATGCTTTCTCGTCTTGTTACATCTTGTTTGCATACTTTGTATGATGCCCAGATTAGAAGTATAAAAAATACTCCTTTAGTCAATAACATTGTTGGGGCAATTCCCAAATGTCC
>Ga0307377_10005820_pt1 | contig 13085 bp, 19 predicted proteins | sample TR3MG_FD_202535 | JGI IMG/M metagenome (GOLD analysis project Ga0307377, IMG submission 202535) | Soil microbial communities from Risofladan, Vaasa, Finland - TR-3 | ecosystem: Environmental > Terrestrial > Soil > Coastal area > Acid sulfate soil | place: Finland: Risofladan, Vaasa | collected... | reverse complement strand
CCGAGTGAATCTCCTTGCGGAGGAAGAGCCTCTTCGCGCGGCCGTCGCCGCGCGACTCCAGCCACATCTTGGCGACGTCGTCGTACGAGCCGTCGGGGTTCTGCTCGCCGAGGGGGAAGCACATGTCGGTGGCCACGTTGGCGATGATCGTCTGGCCGTCCAGTCGCATGACCTGCATCCAGGCCTCCGCCTCGTACGTCGCCGACAGCGCGCCCTCGTAGAGGACCGGCTCGATGTGGCTGGCCTGGTTGACCGCCTCGATGGCCTCCTGCTGGTACGGCAGCTCCTCGCGCGCGACGATGCCGGGCGGGTCGAGCATGAGCAGGTCGGCCGTCTTCCGCGCGGCCAGGCCGAGGATGTTGACGGTGACGAGCAGGGGCCTTTCCTCGCCGGAGGCGCTGCGGATCGCCTTGAACAGGTGCGCCGTCCGTCGGCCCGTCAGGAGGAACTGCCGCCACTGGCCGTTGTAGAGCTGGCGCGCCGCCTTGATGCGGGCAAGACGCCGCTTCTCGACCTCGCTCAGGAACGCGGGCAGAGAGGCCATCTCGGCCTGCTCGGAGCGGCTGAGGACGCCGGTCGATGTGGCGATGGGGTAGGCCACCTAGGGCTGCTCCTCATTGCTGACGACGGCGGTGGTCGGGGAGAGGTCATCCCAGTCCCGCCTGTACCTGAAGGCCGCGAAGTCGTAGCCGTACTTGGTGCAGTTGGTGTCGTGGACCACGATGAAGCTCGCGCGGTCGGCCAGCCGTTGGAGGTCCGCGTTGCGACGGTCCATCGCGTGGTCGATCAGGACCACGGACCATTGAATCGCATCGATGACCTCCGCGTCGTAGGAGCGGATGAACTCGTGCCAGTCCGTTCGGAGGTGCTCGTACGTCGCCAGCCAGTCGCCCGGCTCCTCGGCCGTGACGATCCGACGCTGGTCCGCGCTGCAAAGCTGGTGGAGGATCGGCGTGGAGAAGCGCCCCGCCCCCAGCTCGAGGATCGGACCCGACGTGCGCAACACACAGTGAATCAAGGCCGGCAGGTGCGTCCCGTATCCGTAGCCCGCGCGAGTCATGGGTTCGCCCCCTCGGTGTTTGAATCCGCTTGCGGTTTCGCAATCGACCCCGCGCGTCTTGAGTTTGTGAAACCGCAAGCGGATTCGCTCTCTGACGGGAGATCGGGCCAGTAGCAAATCATCCTGGGAAGCGGTCCTTCGATGAGGCAATCGAAGCGGCCGGGCGTCCCGTCCGTCCAGGCGGAGAGGACCGACTCGCCGATCTTGGCATGGGCGCCGAAGCGATCGGGCCACTGCCAGGGCACGCTGATGATCGCCGACCGCGCGATCCGCTTGACCTCCCGGAACGCCTCGACCTGGCGGCCGTCCAGGTGCTCCCAGACCTGAAGCGCGATGAACAGGTCGTATGCCCCGTCCCTGATCGGCCAGGGCGTTCGCCTGGCGTCGTGGACGAAGGTCGGCTGGAGGTCCTGACGGATGTCCATCGTGTCGCATTCCGGCACCAGAGGGAGCTTGTACGCGCCCAGCTCCAGGACGGCCGCGAAGTCCTCCAGACCGGCGATCATCCCGCAGGCGGCAGCCATGTACGGCCAGCGCCCGGCGTAGTAGGGGTCGCTCGCCAGGACACGCTCGTAGTCGCTCTGCCTGATCGTCCTCATCTCAGAATCCCGCGGGCTTTGCCGCCAGGGCGCCGATGCGCGGCCCGCGCCTTCCCGCCGCGTGGTCGGCCAGCGCCACCGCCCAGAACTCGTCAGCGTGTCCGGCCGAATCGCTCATCGCGTCGTAGCGGACGTTGCCGGCCGACGTGACGGTCTTGCGGACCTTGTGAAGCGCCTCCCTCAGGGCGCGGTCCTCCTGGGGGATGCGGATGTTGCGGTCCTCGAAGCGGTTCAGCAGACCGATGGCCAGGTCCTCCTTGGTGTCCTCCGTGAACTTGACCTTCTCGACCCGCCGGCGGCCGAAGAGGAACTGGAGGTCCTCGACCAGGTTGTCGCCGATGCCGGTCGCGTCGCCGCAGAAGCGGCGGATCGGATGCGACCGCCAGAGCTCCGTGACCTCCGCCTTCTGGTCGCGGTACGGGGTCTTCTCCCACCGCTCAAGGGCGCGGAGGAAGAGCACGTTTGCCACCGCCTCAGTGACCGCCAGGACCGAAAGGTCGCGTTCGCGCCCGACGTCGAAGCCGGCGTACAGGGGCGAGCCGCCCCAGCGGCCGAGGATCTCCGCGGCCGGCACGGAGCACTCGCGGATGAGCTGGTAAGGCAGCAGCGTCGTCGACTCGCCGGAGGCGGTGCACATGTACTCGCGGAGCCAGGTCTCCTCGTCGCGGGCCTTGGCGCGGAGGTCCTTCAGGAACCGCTTGTGCAGCTCGGCGTCGGGCTTGCGGGGGTCGGTGCCCGCGATCTTCTCGGCCAGGCCCTGCGCGACTGCGTCGGCGATGGTGACGTGGTAGTAGCTCCACGCCGGCACGCCGTCGCGCTCCGGGTCGAGCCGGCCGGCCGCGACGCCCTCGGCCTCGGCCGAGAGCTCCTCGAAGAGGTCGCCCTCGGAGTTCGGGTTGGAGAAGATCGAGAGCTGCCCTCCCCACAGCGTGGTCGGCTGGACCGCGTTCCACATGCCGCGCTGATCGTCGTGGTGGGCGGCCTCGTCCCACGTCGCGTCGCCGCCCTTGGAGCGGAACTGCGTGGGGTTGGAGGTCAGCGCCGTGATCCGCTTGCCGTTGGCGAAGGTCAGACGGTGGATCGTGATCTTGTTGCGGTGATCGAAGATCTCCACGTCGTCGGCGATCCTCGCGGCGCGGCCGATGAAGTCCGCCCAGAAGCGGCAGTACTCGATGAACTCCAGCGTCGCCGTCTCGTCGGCCGAGCTGAACCAGTGATCGCGCTGGCCGCGCAGTCTCAGGAGGACCGCGCGGAGGGCCTCGCAGTAGGTCCATCCCGACCGGCGGCTCTTGCGCCCCAGCTTCATGGGCGATTCGTCGCAGACCCACTTCCACTGGTAGGGAAGGAGATGTTCGATGAGGCGTTCGCGGAGGACGTCGCCGACGACGGACGCCGAAGGCGACGCTTGCGGTTTCGCAGGACGCCGGCCGCGTGGAACCTTCTGCGAAACCGCGAGCGGTTTGCTTTGCGGAGTCACTTCGCCACCCCCAGTATCTGGTCCGCGAGGTCCTTCAGTTGCGTGCGGACGTCGGCCTTGGGTCCCGACGCCGCCAGCTCGCGGGCCTTCGCGGCGGCCTGGGCGGCCTTGCGCTCGACCTCGGCGCGGTAGCGGCTGATCTCCGATCCGGTCAGGCGGGCGAGCGTCGCGCCGAGCTTGCTCATCGCCGCCACGTTGTCCGCGTTGATGCCGGACCCGTCGGCGAGGAGGAAGTCGAGGACCTGGTTGGTGAAGACCTGTACGGTGGCGGCCTGCATGTTCGCCACGCCGCCGGAGGACTCCAGCTCCGAGACGATCTGACGCGCGGACTGGCCGGCGAGGGTCATCCGCTGGAGCCTTTCGGCGACGGCGCGGAAGTGCTCCGCGTCGCGCTGCACCATGCTGAGCGACGATTTGACGCCGTGGCGTCCTAGCCACTTGATGATGGCGGAGTACGTCGCCCCCTTCCCGCCGGCCTCGCGGGGCAGGCACAGGGCGCGGTACTCGGCGAAGCGCGTATCGCCGAGCGACTGAAATGCCTTGGACTGTCTGCGCCGCTCGCTCATCAGAACTGCTCGATCCGCTCCCAAGGCTTGCCCGCCTCGACGAAGCTCACACCCCGCGAGGTCAGCGACCAGCGGACCTCCTTGGCCTTGGTGAATGGGTTGGTATCGAAGGTCCGCGCGATGAGCTGCGAGTCCTCCAGGTACCCCAGGTCGCGCCGGACGTTGTGTCCGTGGACGGGACGGGGAAGGTCCAGCATCGAATCGAGGATCGCCCGCTCGGGCAGGCTGGCGGGATACACGCTGTTGAGCATGTCGAGGACCAGGCCGCGATCCTCGCGGGTCTGTCGTTGTAGCGCGCTAGGCTGCATTATCGCTCACTCCCCTCGCCGCCGGCGGGGCCGGGCAGCTCGGCTTTGTGCACGGCAGATCGTCCAGGCGGCCGTTGATCTGGGAGCCCAGGGCGTCGATCTTCTGGATGAGCGTGCCGAACTGGCGCATGGTCTCCCTGCGCGGCGGGTAGTTCTCCTTGAGGTCGGCCGAGACGGACCAGACGCGGTCCGTCAGGTCCTTGTGGGAGTCGTGCCGCGCCTCGCGCTCTGCGGCGATGGCGCCCGTGAGCTGCTCGATGCGGCCGCCAAGCGCCTCGGAGAGGTTGTCGATCCGCTTGCCGGCGGCCTTGTGGGCCTCGTCGTTCTGGCGGATGAGCCTGCGTGCGCTGCCGACGCCGAGGACCATCGCGATTGCCAGGACGAGGTTCACGAGGCAGAGGACGACGCCCTCGACGGTGAGCTCCCTCAGGACGGCGGCCAACGTCATCATGAGCTTCTTCCGTGCCTCATGGCCGTTCCAATTGGATTCCGCTCGCGGTTTCGCAAGCTCGGCGTGCCGGCCGCGATTGGGCCTTTGCGAAACCGCAAGCGGAGCCGCACCATTTCGGGGGAGCTCAGGCAGGACTGCCCCAGATCAGGGCGTCAGATTAGACCGCCGGAACCGGGCAGGTCAAGGAAATTCCCCAGACAACCGAAATATTATGGGCTAAGGGACGTGGCCCGGAGCTCTGTGTGGGCAGAAGCCACGACGCCGACCCAGAAAGACCCGGCCCGGTCAGCGGGCGGCATGAGCACCCATCGCATCAAGAGCCGAAGACGCGTCGTCGCGCGGGGCTTGGCCCATTCGTAAGAACCAGGACGCCCTGAGTTCATCCCTGAGCTTGGCAACGCCCAGGGCGACTGCTCCGAGACCGGAGCAAAGGAATGCAAGCGTTCCGTACACAAGGATGGCGAGTAGCACAGCTTCCGACATGAAACTGCTGTGCGCATCCAAGTAGCGGCCGATGCCCACCAACAAACCGAGCACCCAGAGCCCGGCAAGTGCGAAGCAGAATCCGGCGAGAATCTTCATTGTTTTCGTCCTCCCCAATCGCCCGGCGAGATGGCCCCGGGTGGCAGATGCGACGGGGCAATGACGCCGATATCTACAAGGACGGGCTCGACGGCCCGCATGATCACCTCTCCGAGGCGGTCGCGGATCGCGGTCAGGACGAAGTCACGACTGGCGCGGGCGGGCTTGGGCGCGGGATCGTCGTCGAGCCCGAGCAGCCAGGCCCACGAAACATCGTTCGATTGGGCTAGCTGGAGGTAGGCCATAAGGAGGCCCGAGCTGATGGCGTCCGTGACGCCCGTCTCCCAATTGCTGACGCTGTTAGGGCGCCTCAGACTGGCCATCTTGGCGACGACGGCTTGACTTACGCCGGCCGCTTCGCGCATCTCTCGGAATCGCTTCCGGATAACGGACGGGAGATCCCGCGGAGCCAGGAGATTTTTTATATTTTTCCTCATCGAACCCTTGACAACAGCCCGATTAGCCGTAGTATATACTCCCAATCGACAATTGTCGTGTGAGCCGATGCCCAAGAACGTAACAGTTTACACGAGCATGCTAACCCGACCGTCTGATCTTGTCAAGGCCCGATTCACCGCGCTGGGGCCGAGTCAAGGAGACGTTGCGGCCGAGGCTGGCATGAGCAGATCGCTTCTGTCTTCGCTGATCATGGGCCATCGACGCAACCCTGCAGCGCAGCAGATGGTTGTCCACGCGCTTCGCAGGCTTACCGGCTGCAAGGCGGTCACGCGCAAATACCTGTTCGGAGAGAGGTCATGACAACACGCAGGACTCGTCCATCGACCAAACCCGCTGAGCTGCGCTCATATTACAGCTTCGGTAGGAAGGTTGTCCTTCTGCGGGAGTCTGCCGGGCTCAATCAAGCGGCCTTCGCCGGCCTGGTCGGCTGCGACGCCCCGCTCCTGTGCCGGATCGAGGGGGCGCGTATGGGGAGCGTGGTGCTTGAGATCGCACGGCAGGCTGCGCTTCGCGGATTTGATCTGAACTGGCTGTTTGACTTTGCACTCCCGGGTCCGGCGTTTGGACCCGCAGTCGATAAGCCTGGACGGAAGGACCGCGCGCCCCGGCCGACGTCTGCCTCGGCTGCGTGGCCGAACGGGAAGAGGATCGTTAGGCTGGTCAGTACCCACACGGGGCGGTCGCTTCTGGAGCTGTCCGTTATGGCTCGTGTGCCATACCCGCTTACATCATCCCTATTCCATGGCCATTTAAAGGCCGGCTATCCAACACCCCTGGCCCGCGGTTATTGCCGCGCCATCTTCCGGACCTTCAACAAGTTGTCCGAGAAGAAGCTGTCGTGGTCTGATTTTTGGGGGCCGTTGTACCCCGAGTGGGACCCGGCCAAGGCGAAGGCGACGGACCAAGACAAGCGCCCAACTGGCTCCGACGAGAAAGGATCCCAGGCATGAGCGGTCCGAACTGCCGATCTCGGCCTGATCGGGAGTTGCTGGCGCAGGACGCCCCGACGGACACTGGTCGCACACGTCTGGCGGTGACCGGATCGCTCAGGCCTGGGTTCATCCTCCACTTCGCGGGCGTCGATATCCAGTACAGTGGCGGCATCCTCAACGTCCGCTCCGGCAGACACGGGTGGCTGGACATCATGCCGGAGCATCCTCACAAGGCGCATCTGCTCTGCCTGCCGGCTGACGCCGACTCCGCGCCGGCCATGACGGACGATCGCGGCCGCCTCCGACCTTGCGAAACCGCGAGCGGCGGCGTCTGCGACGCCGAAGAATCCGCAATCCGCAATCCGAAATCCGAAATGGCGGCCGATCCACCCCTGTGCGTCTTCGGTCCGGGTGGAAAATACATCAGGACCTGGCCGGCGCCAAGACCTTGCGAAACCGCGAGCGGCGCCGCCGAGGGCGGCGACAATCCGCAATCCGCAATCCGCAATCCGCAATCGAATCAGGCAGCCGATCCCGGTCCCGGCGCAGGCAATGTCGGCGCCAGGGAAGCGCGCCGGCAGGGCGGGAGGGATCCCGCCTCGCCCGCCGGGCCGGGAGTCGGTTTTGCCCAATAGACCAAATAGTTGCCTGTGTGAGTAAATAGGAGACGTGGCCATGCCTGAGGCCGCAGCGAATGCTGACGCGAAGGACGAACTGCGAAGGCTGAGCGAAGTTCCCCAAGGATGGATGGCCGTGAGCCACGCGGCGATTCTGGCCAATACGGCGCGTCGAACCATATACAACCGCCTGGCGGCGGGCCGCCTTCGCGGGGCGATGTGCCCGACCCCCTCCGGCAAGCTTCAGGTCTTCATCGATCCCCGCAGCGACCCGGACCTGGCGGCGCTCGTCGCCCCCGACGCCGAGGCCCCGGCAGCCGGCGTCGACGCCGCGCGGCTCTCGCAAGCCCAGCGCAACGCCGCCGCAACGCGCCTGAAGGCGGTGGCCTCATGGCGGGCCGCCAGGGACAGACTGCCCGACGGCGCGGACGTCCTGGCGGCGTTTCGGGCGTGGGCGCACGAGCACTACGCCGAGTGCGGGCTGAAGCGGCCGCCGAGCTGGAGCACGATGTGGCGGTGGGCCAGGGCCGTCCAGACCGGTCGCGGCGCGGCGGCCGTCGCACCACAGCGCAGGGGACCGGCGGCCTCCGAGCCGTCGGCGCAGGGGTGGGCGCTCTTCCAGTCGCTCTGGCTCGACAAGAACAAGCGGACCGTCCGCGACTGTTGGCGACAGGTCCGGGCGGCGGCGCACAAGAACCGCTGGGAGTGGATTTCCTACCCGGCGTGCCTGGTCAAGGTCCGCGACGAGATCCCCAAGGCCACCAAGGTGCTCTACCGTTACGGCGAGAAGGCATACGACGATCAGTGCTGCCCGTTCATCGAGCGCGACTACGAGTCGATCGCGCCGAACGATTGGTGGGTGGCGGACCACAGGCAGCTCGACGTGGCGTGCCTCGGGCCGGGCGGCAGGCCCGCCTTCCCGTGGATCACGCGGTGGATGGACGTCCGCAGCCGGAAGGTCGTCGGGCGGGCGATGACCTTCGGTCCGGACACGGACATACTGATGGCCTCGCTCCGCAGGGCGATGCTCAAACACGGCGTGCCGCGCAACGGCTACTTCGACAACGGTAGGGACTTCAAGGCCAAGACGTTCACCGGCGGCTCGCGGCGCTTCCGCTACGAGGTCGACGAGCAGCGCGTCCGGGCGGCACTGGCCCACCTGCCGATGGAGGTCCACTTCGCCCGGCGCTTCAACGCCAAGGCCAAGCCCATAGAACGCTTCTACGGGACGATGTCGTCGCAGTTCGACAGGCAGTTCCTTACCTGGCGCGGCAACAGCATCCCCAACCGCCCGGAGAAGATGGGCCAGTTGATGAAGGCCTACCGCGAGCAGAACCTCCTGCCCACGGCCGCCGACCTGGAGGCGGCCTTGATCGAGTGGGAGGACGAGGTCTATGCCAACACGCCCCATCGCGGGCAGGGCATGAACGGGCGGACGCCGAATGAGGTTTACGGTGATGGCACGGGGCCCCGGACGGTCACGCGGGTCTCGGAGGACGAGCTGATCCTATTAATGATGCGGACGAGCGACACGCGGACCGTCGCCCGCAACGGCGTGAAGCACTGGGGACTGTACTTCAACTCGCCCGAGCTGATGGGCATTCAGGGCCGCAAGGTCTACCTCCGCTTCGACCCCGCCGAGATCGGCCGGGTGTACGTCCACGACCTCCGCGACCGGCTCATCTGCGTGGCGCAGAGGACGGACCTGCTCGCCTGGGGCGCCTCGCACGACGACATCAAGGCCCGCATGAGGCTCAAGGCCCAGCACCGCAAGTCGGCGGCGTCCTTCCGCGAGACGCACGAGGTCCTCGCAGGCGGCCAGGCCGACGCGCTGAAGAACATCGCTCGCCAGAGGCAGGCCGCCGCCGAGCGCGGATGTCCGCCCCCCGACGGCGGCGGCGAGGGCGCGACCGTGCGGTACTTCCGCACCGCGCTGGCCGACACGGCCGAGACGCTGAAGCGCCTGCCACGCGCGGTCGGGATGGAAGGTTCGGATGCGAAGCCCCGTTGTGTGGGGTCCCGTGGACCGCTGGCGGTTTCGCAAATGTCCGCCCGCGAGTTCTTCACCGGAAAGACCGCCGATGATTCCGACCTCGACTTGAACGCCGCCGCCCCCGACGCGGACGACACCGACGACGTCTTCGACAACCTCGACCTCTAAGGACTGACCATGCCACAGACAGCACGGAAGCAAGCGATGGCGGACGGCCTGGCCGTGCCCGAGACGGACGCGCTGATGCCGTCTGCCTCGCGGGTGGTGGAGCTGCTTAAGGAGCACCGGCGGCAGGCCGAGAGCGACGCCAGGGGCAAGGGCCTCAAGAGGCCGGGCATCGTCGGGGGCATGGCCCGCGCGATCGGCGTCAACATCGGCAACCTGTCCAGCGTCCTGAAGGGCACGCGCCCCGCCGGCCAGTCGTTCTGCCGGAAGGCCTGGCACTGGATGCAGCTCAACGCCATGCGCGAGGACGACGACGCCGCCGAGGCCGCCCAGGCACAGGGCGGGACGATCGTCGCGTCACCGCGCACACCGATAGTCGAAACGTCCGTCACGCGGCGGGTGGGGCGGCTCTGCCAGCTCTGCCTGCTCGAACGGACGATGGGCATGCTGATCGGAGAGGCCGGCAGCGGCAAGACGTTGGCCCTGAGGGCCTACGCCGCCCAGAACCCCGCGGCCATCTACGTCAAGGCCAACAACACCTCCACGGCGACCAAGCGAGGAATGCTGGACGCAATCTGGCGCGACAGCGGACTGCGCGGCAAGCACACGCTCTCCGAGCAGTGGCGCCGCCTGGTCAGGTGGCTGGCCGGCGGCGAGCAGACCTCCATCCGCATTGTCCTCGTCGATGACGCGCACCTGCTGCCGTACAGCGTGCTGGAGGCGATCCGCTGCCTCTACGACGAGGCGGACGTGGGCATCGTCCTGGCGGGCACGACACGGCTACAGAGTTCCGTCACCGTCTCCGGCGACGCGCATCAGATGTACGAGCAGCTCCGCAGCCGCATCGGGATCGTCCGCGTGCTGGGGCTGCCGATCCAGGCGGACGTAGCGGCGGTGGCGGCGTCCGTCCGAAAGGGCCTTCGGTTCACGCCCGAGGCGAGCAGGTGGCTCGCCGAGCTGTCGCTGAGCCTGGGCGGTTTCCGCCTGGTCAGGCGATGCGTGGGGATCGCACTGCGACTCGGCGGGGCGGACAAGATCGACGGGACCATCGACGTGCGTCACCTGACTAAGGCCTCCAAGCAGCAGGGACTCGGGCTGGTGGTGGCCAGAAGGAAGGCGACGTAGATGGCCTTGCAACGATGGCAGCTCGGGTTGCTCCACTCGGTGCCCACGTCGCTGGACGTGGACGAGGACACCAGGCGGCTTGTCCAGCGGAACATCGGCGGGGCCTGGTCGGCCGCCGAGATGACGCTGGCCGGCTTCATTCGCGTGATGGCCTTCTGGGAGGATCGCGGCTGGCTCGATCCCCGCAACGGTCCCGGCTACTGGGCCGCCCAGGCCCGCTCGTCGCACCTGGCGGCCCTTCGCGGCAAGGCGGTCAAGATGGCCGACGTGATTGGCTGGACCCGGCCCGACAGGCCCGTCGGGCGCGACGTGGACTTCCGGCGCCTAGACGCCTTCGTGGCGCACCAGTTCAAGGGCGCCGTCGAGCACCTCCGCGATTGCAACCGCCACCAACTGATGGAGCTGATCGAGGCCCTCAAGGCGATGTCCGCGCGCAGGCCGGCTTGCCAGGGCGACGCCGAGGCAAGCCCGGCGCAGAGGGGAGGCGCGGCGTGAAGAATCAGGGACTAGGGACTAGGGAGCAGGGAATAGAGCAGGCCGTGAAGGCCGGGTTCAGGTTGGGCCTCACCCTGGGCCTGCTCATCGGCGTCTTGGCCCTCGTGATCCTGTGGTGCATTCTGATCTTCGCCAGGCCAGCCCAAGGCAAGGTTCGTGAAACCACAAGTGACGCGGCCTCCGGCCGCGTGAATCCGCAATCCGCAATCCGCAATCCGCAATCGACGAGCCTGTTGGACGCCGGGGTCCCTGAGCAGCCCCGGCGCGATGCGAAGGCCGGGTCAATGGCGCGGGTCTCCCTCCGCCCGCGCCGACCCGCCTATACCGGCTGGCGTCGCCTGGAGTACTCCGTCCTGGACGGGATCTGGTCGGTCGAGACCGAACGCGGGCGCAACCTCCGGCGCGGCGACGGCGGGAAGGCGGCCGGACACGTCCAGTTCCACGAGGCCGCGTGGTATCGAGGATGCGAGTACCTCGGCGTCGATTGGCTATGGCCCGAGGACGCCTACGAAGTCGAGAAGTGCTTCCACGTCGCACGTGCCAACTGGTATCGCGACCACATGCCCTGCGTCGTCGCAGGCGACGTGGACGAGCTGATCCGCAGATTCCGAAGGCCGTTCGATCCGTACGGACCCGGCCAGGCGGGGTACGTCAGGCGTGTCAGGGCGGCGATGGCTGAACCACAGAGGGCAGTTGGCCAGTGAACCAGTTAACCAGTCAACCAGTTAACCAACCCCAGCTCAGCCTGGGGCGTTACCGCGTCGAGATCGCAATGATGCGAATGCGGAAGCCCTTCGACAGGCCGCTGCGGATGGGGGACGAGTTGCAGATCGCGGCGCTGAAGCGGATCAACGGCGACGGCCTCTTCTGCTCGCACTGCTGGCACGATCCGGACCTGATCGGTCGGGACGAAGAGGCGGAGATGCTGTCTTTGATCGGCGAGCGATGCGTGAGCTGCCGCGAGGGCATCTACCTGCCGGGCGCGAAGCTCGCCGCCAGGGCCAAGCTGCAAAGCCAGCTCGAACCAAGGCCGCTGCCGGCACTCTTCGCGGAGGTGGCCCGATGAACTGGCGCAAGCGGCGGGACAGGATGGACCGGCTGGTCTTCACGCGCGACATGCTGGCGGGCCGGCTCCGGCGCCTGGATTCCGAGATCGGCCGCGCCCGACGCGACGTCATGAGGACGGCACTTGAGCTCTCGCGGGCTGACGGCGCCGAGGTTGAGTCCCGCCTGGGCGCATGGCCGGATGAGGAGGCGGCACGATGAGCGGTGGGTACGCATGTCACTGCCGTCCCAGACAGGTCATGGTGACGGATGACCATTGTAACCATTCAGCCTTCAACGGCTACCGATTTGCGCCCTCGGATTACTCGGAAGTGGTGTGTCTGATCTGCGGTGCTCGTTGGCGCACGAAGGGGGAGTACGTTGAGCGATCGCCCCGGGCACCGAAGGACTGGTTCAGGGTTCATGACCCGGCCAAATGGAGAGAGATGATCGCGTCACGCGAGGCTGCCAGGACGAAGAGAGCGGAGGCAGCGGGATGAAGCACGCAAAACACATAGGGCGAGCCGCCCAGATCGGGGCAGACTCCTGGGAGCTGCTCGCTTTCACGCAGCTACGAGCGAACGCTTCGGCGGCCAGCCAGATTCGGGCCTTAACCTCCGACGAGAAGTGGATAAGGGACCATACCGAGGAGGTCTGCGCCCGGATCGATCTTCTGATCAAGGACATCGAGGCCAGCGCATGAACCGTGGCAACGTCGCCAACCTGGAGGCCCACGCTGCGGAGGTCGTCGCGGCGTACAGGCGCGGCGTGCCCATGCGGACTCTCATGCTGACCTGGGGCGTGGCGTGGCACCCGCTCGACCGGCTGTTCAGGCGCCACATGACGTCAGACGAGCGGCGTGAGGCCGGCGGGCGGATCAAGGCCAACGCCGCCCGCAAGCGAACGGGCAAGCCCCACCACCGCCAGGGGCCCCTTCACAGGCGGTCTGAGGTCGAGGCCAACAAGAGGCAACTCCGCAAGGAGCTTCGCGGGCGCGAGCTCTGGCAGTGCCCCGCCTGCGCGTACGAGCTGGCGGCCAGGCCGCGCAAAGGCTGGCGATGCCCCAAGTGCGGCGGGTTCGCAGTCGAGCGGATCGAAGTCCCGACGAAGGCGGCGTAGAACCACAAAGGACACAAAGATGAACGGATTCCGCGATGGCCAGCGCGTGAGGGTGGTTGGCACAGGTCACCCCGTCTACGGGAAGACGGGCGT
>Ga0307377_10005818_pt1 | contig 13087 bp, 21 predicted proteins | sample TR3MG_FD_202535 | JGI IMG/M metagenome (GOLD analysis project Ga0307377, IMG submission 202535) | Soil microbial communities from Risofladan, Vaasa, Finland - TR-3 | ecosystem: Environmental > Terrestrial > Soil > Coastal area > Acid sulfate soil | place: Finland: Risofladan, Vaasa | collected... | reverse complement strand
TGTTTGTGCCAGGAGGCCTCGTCTTGACAGCCTTCCAGAGCAGCGCTGCCTCGTCATGGTTCATCCAGATCAGCCCAGAGGTCTTCTGGTCCTTGTAGTTGAACATGAACGTGCAGTCCTCGAACCCTTCTATTTTCTCCGGGAACCCCTGTGTCTCGGCATCAAATCTCGATGGCAGCGGCGTCATATCCAATCCTCCGGTGACCCAAAAAGCTCCCGGGTCCAGCCTGACATCGACCGGATGTGCGGGGCGAGTTCATCATAGTGGTTCTCCCACGCAGCACGAAACGAGGTTACGAAGGACTGGTTGCACCGGATGCGCTCCTCCTCCTGATCCTCGAACTGAAGAGAGGTGTCACCCTCAAGCGGTATTCCACACAAGAGCAGGCGCTGGTAGCCGAGACTGAGGGCGCACTCCACGGCAAATAAACCAGAGCTTCCGCTACCCATGCGTTGCTTTCGCTGGGTGATCCTCGTTGGGGTGGGCACTTTTCGGAGCTTTCGCCCCTTTGGAACAACTGTGAAGGCCGTGAAGCGCATCGTCCCACCGGCCTCTTTCCGCAGGGGGATGGCCTTGTAGAGGAGTCTCCGGTGGATGCTCGCCCAGAACTCGATAGGGCCCAGATGCCTGAGCCCCGCCCAGTTCACGACGATCTTCGGCCAGTCCGGGGCGTTGAAGACGTCCTCGTGGACGCACGGCGCCGAACCAATGACGATGGCCTTCTTCATGACAAAAAACGGCTACGGCGGCGGAACCCGGTTATTCGGAGTTCTCGTTCTCGGATGTTCTCAGTTCTAATAGTCCCCCCCGGTCTCGGAGGCCAACCCGATTCACGACCGGGCGGTAGCATTCGGATGTTCAGAATTTGGGTACTCGGGTAAACCAAGTTCAGGGTGTCTAGGTGCCCAAAAAATGGACAGTCCAGAAACCGGGACTCGAACCCGGAAAGCCAGATTATCAGTCTGGTGCGTTTACCAATTACGCCATTTCTGAGGTACAAATGCAATCGACAGAACCAGTTCCGCCTATCTGGATTGAGAGCGCCAGATGCCCCGCTCAGTTCCTCCCCGCCAATAGCCTGTCCCCTCTCCCACCAGGGAGGTGTCCCGAAGGATTGGTGGTCGTAGAGGGGAGTTCTCAATCTAACCTCCCTACAGAGTCACTTCTTCTTTGGTCAGGGCCGGGTTCTCGACGTAATCTGCCATCACGTCGTCGCCGACTGTGACCATGGTGTCCCAGTTCGCCCGCTGAATCGCCGCGTCACACAGCCGGAGCTGCTTCGCGTACCAGTCATGGGCTGCCGTGACCTGATTCATCGTAACCTTCGGAACCTGCGCCTTGATCTCATCGAGACCCTCGTGCGCCTTCACCCGGTTGACGAGGAACTGGGTCATATCCCCGGTCTGGACGGTGTGGAGCTGCCGCACCTTTCCTTCCAGTTCCTTTCGCCGCAAGAGCAATTCTGCCAACGCTGCTTCCATGTGCGCCTCCTTTCGCGTACAACCAATACATTACACGTTAAGTTTTGGCTTGTCAACCCCTCTTCCCCGGAAAGACAGCCCCGAGACTTGACAGGTAAAGGAAAAGACGCTATATTGGGAAAGTACGAAAGGGGCACATCATGAGAAACAAGGGATTCACGTTAGTCGAAATATTGGTAACTGTTGCAATCATTGGGGTTATCGTCAGCGGGGTCGCCGTGTATAATCACGTCAGCGAAACCACACTTACGGCTTGTGCGGCAGATCTAAGGGCTCACGCTCAGATCGTCTATCAGGCAGAGGAGAGCGGTCCAGTGCTTGAACGAGATCTGGTTTATCAGATCGCAGGGAGCCGTTGGAAGCCTCACTATCATTACGTTCCAAACAACAGCGATGCCAACAAAGGTCACGGCAATGATCTCGACCTCTGCGACGAAGAGAACCCCGGGAAGAGCACCGAAAACCGCGACTGCCTGGACATCCGGTGGATCATCGTCTGCGACCACAACCACAATGAAATGGCAAAGTACAACTTCGTCGATGATGACCTCAACGTCTACGTGGTCGGCGGCGACCAAGACGAGTTTGCGCGGGATCTGATCCACTGGGGTGGGAAAGACCCGAACCTCCAGAAATGGATCAACCGATGACGCTCGTGAACGCCATTCAGAATCTCCTCAAAAAAGGAAGGGCGAAAATCCCACAGATCTCGTGGGAAAAACGCCCCCTATTTCAAGAGTCGTGGTTCCAGGAGACCGAGGAACTCGGCCAGATTATCAACGAGGCCGCGAAAGAAAGGGGAGAGAAATGAAGCGAGTGAGAGACTGGACCGACGAGTGGCTGGCGATTGCCCTTGTGACGTCTATCGTCCTTGGGGTGTCATCGTTCGCCTTTGCCGATTTGACGAAGACCGACCCGGGGCCCCGGCGCGTAATGCCGACCACCAAATGCAACAACGAGTGCAAACGCGACCTGATCGCCGCCCAGACAATCGACGTGGGCGAGGTCATCCTCCATGAGTACGACGACTACTTTTTGGTCGAGTACAAGATCGACGTCCCAGGGTGGGAACTCCGCGAGGTTCACTTCGGCTGGTTCTACGGAGCCCTGCCGTCCCACGCTGTCCCCGGACAACTCCAGTTTGGATTTGAAAATCTGAGTGGCACCACCTATTCCTGGAAGATTCCGCGCAATCTTGTCTGTCCGCACACCAAAACCACGCCCGTGGTCAAATGTGCCTGCCAGTTCGCGGCTCACGCAGTTGTCCATAAGTCCGGATGCCCTGAGCCCGAGAAGTCAACAAAGACCGTCTACAACGAGAATCTCGTGATTCCTGAAGAGGCAATGTTCAGGGTCTGGCTCGGCGGCTCTGCTGGCCGGTTCCGCGTTGAAATCGACGATGGCGGAGACCTAACCTATAATGGATTCAGTGGTTACTGCCTCGATAAACAGGCCGACATTACTGCCGGATACTGGTACGGCGCCCAGATCATCACGGACTGGGACAAGCTCGAAGGGGTCGTCGACCACCCGGAGAATATGCCGATGGTCGAGTGGATCATCAAGCAGAACTACACGAACACTGGATACCTCTGCGGAGAGGTCGTACAGCGCTGGCACGTGCAGCAGGCAATCTGGAATCTGATCGACGACCCGCAGATGAGCCTCGGGTGCGTTGGAAACAAAATTGTGGACGCGGCAAAATGGGCTCACCGCCGTGGAGAAACCAAGAACATCGTGAGCTGGTGCTGGGACTACGCCGCCGTGTGGGTCCTTGCCCCGTTCAACCTGTGCTGGGACGACTGGGAAACAGGGGGCGATTGCACCAACTACCAGCCGGTGATTTCCTGGATGAAGGAGAGAGTAGAATGCCCGACGCCAACACCGACAGCAACGGCAACCCGTACCCGCCCGCCAACTTCGACGCCTACGTCGACTCCTACAAGGACGGCTACAAGGACTGCTACCGCGACTCCAACAGGAACCTACACGCCACCGCCGACGTCAACGCCTACTCAAACGGCTACTTCGACGCCTACATCCACAAAAACGGCTACGGCAACAAAGACACCCACTTTGACCCCGACGCCCTGCCGTGGGCGGTACGAGACCGCCTGGGCGGTTGGTTGCACTCCTTTCACGCAGAGCTGGGGGTATTTCTTCCAGTGCGGGTGTGAGGACCACTAATGCGCCGCCCATCGCTCGGCCCGAGGATCTTGCGTGGTCTGTACCTCGTCTGGAAGAAGACCATGCTCAACATCGACCACGGCTACGTTCCGTTCGAATGGAGTCGCAGGGATATCGCAGACGCGAATCGGGCCTTGCGGTACATAGGGCTCCTGATCGACTGGTACGAAGACAAAAGAGAGGAGGGGGAAGAAAATGCCCCAGCCGAAGAGATCGTTTCTTGATAAACTTTTCGGTCCCAAGCGCCGAGAAGCCGTGCCCCGGACATTCAGGGACGAATTTAAGGAAGAGATGCCAACCCCGGCGAAGGCCGAGGAGCACCTCGTTGGCTCTTCCCCCTCCGTTAACTACACGGAAACGCACAAGACGCTGGAGAAGATCTCAAACGAGGACCACGAGCAGGCGCTCAACCATGCCCTGGAGCAGGAGAAGGCGTTCGTGTACGGGCAGATGGCACAGCAGCGACCAACTGCGAACGGAGGAATAATGGCGCAGCAGGCCGGTCTGCAACAGTCGCAGATAATGGGGCGGCAGATGGCGATGCGGCAGCGACAGATGAACAATATGCTCGACCAAGCTGCTCGCATGACCGGGGCCGCGAACATCATGCAGGGCTCGGACCCTGACCCGAGGCACTTCCTGCCGGAGTGGAAACGACTCTACGGGGATCTTGGACGAGGAACATTCAATGGAGGTGGGAAATGAAAGAATTCAAAACAGTCGCCACGGTGGCGCTTTTCGTGGTCATGGTCTTTTACGTCGTCGGGATGGCCTTCGTGAACATCTCACAGTCCATCAGTATCGAGAAGCTCGAAGAGAAGGTCAACGCAATCCAGACCTACACCGAGGCTGACGTGAGGCTCTTCGATGCACAGGCCGATTTCAACCACGAGGTCTCCGAGGCTATAAAGGCTCTCCGTGAACAGCCTGAATGAGGTCGTCGGCAGGATCACTCAACTCTACGGCGTGAAGCAATACGGGGTGAAGTTCACTATCCTGGGCGGAGTCCCGCACGTCTCGAACGGGAAGCGGCCCTACGTTTGGTATCCGCTGAACCGCTGCGCCTCCTGCCTCGCGGAGTTTGATGACCCAGACGACGTCGTCCACTACGATGAGATCAACAACAGGGTTCTCTGCGAGCGCTGCCATGGCGAAGCGTAGACACGGCATCTGGAAGTGCCTGGGGTGCGGCTGTGAACTCATGGCCCGCCCCACGGTTCGAGGGAAGCGCCTCCACGACCGCCTGAAGACGTTCGCGCCGAAGGACAACGTTCATCGGTGGGTCTACGAGTGGAAGAACGACCGCTTTCTGCATCAGCACAGAGGGAAGATCGGTCTCCTGAAGGCTGAGTTTTTGGAGGATTTCGATGCGGAGTAACGAATCGTTTCGTGAGTTGCTGGAGAAATCCAAGGACGTCGAGCAGTTCTGCCACCTTGAGGAGGCGACGAACCACGCTCATACAATGTTCCTTGTGATTGAGGAGCTGCGAGCCCTTCGGCGCGAGGTCTGGGAGAGGAACCGGAAGCTGAAGAGCGTCGAGACGAAGGTGAAGAAGATCATCGAGAGCGTCTCTGAGAGTCTTGACATATGAAATATCATGGTTTATCATGAGACATGAAAAATTATACTGGACTCAACCTTGGTAAGCCTGAAAGATTTTCAACACAGATTCGCCCAGAGATAGAGAAACTGCTCAGGGAAATGGCGGACTACTACGGGGTTTCGATAGCGCAAATAATTGAGGACGGGATTCTCTTGTTCGCTGGGGAATTCTACATTGAACCGCCGCCTGAAATGTTTTTTTCAGGACCTGGGGGCGGCATAGGCGTTGCCCTTGATTATCTCAAAGAACGAGGTGCAAAATGAGGTGGGGGCCGGTCTTTGCAAAAATGTTCGACGGGAGCCTGTTCGGCGCAGGGGCCCATGTCCACGCCACCCTTACCTATCTTGTCTCTCGCGGGTATCCAGACGGAGTGATTACGGCGAGCCCCGCAAAAATAGCCGCAGCGATTGGAGAGCCTGTTGAAAAAATAAATGAAGCCTTAGACAGACTGTGCTCAGAAGACAAGAAGTCCGACAACCAAGATGAGGGCGGTAGAGCGATCATTCGGGAATCACCCGTCAGATTTAGGCTTGTGAACTGGTCTCATTTCCAAAAACTTATGGTGTATGAGAAGAAGCGACTACACGACAGAGAGACAAAAAGACAAGAGCGATCACTGAAGAGCGAGAAAACACCCGTCAGCATTGATTCGTCGAGTCCTGTCGAGTCCTGTCGAGTTTTGTCGCATATAAGAGAAGAGAAGAGAAGAGAAGAGAAGAAGGGATTTCAAAAGCCCTCCCCAGAGGAGATCCAGGCCTATCTGGATGAGAAGAAAGAAACCAGTTTCTCTGGTCAGTATTTCTTCGATGCGAACGAAGGTAAGGGGTGGGTAGTTGGGACCACAAAAACCCCAATGAAAGATTGGAAGGCAGTCGTGCGGACTTGGATTAGCAACAGGAAGAGCAATGAGACCCAGTCTCAACAAGACACGAAGGGCATGTGGGGAATCCCGGGCAGGGACGTTGAGAGATTTGTAAATTATCATGGCCGGACCCCGATCAGCGTAGAGGAATTCACAGAATGGAATAAGGATGTGCCATTTTGATACAGTTCGAACACGACGCTGAAGCCGAGGCTGCTCTTCTCGGGGCCATCATGGCTGAGCAAAACCTCATCTGGACGACGATGCAGTCACTGAAGGTTGAGGATTTCTACAAGCAGGAGCACAGGGATGTCTACGGCGCCATGGTCGACATCGCTGAAAACGGAGACGGAAAGATCGACATCATCAGCCTGAGCAGGATTCTCAGATACCGCAAGGTTCCAAACCATGCAACCCTGCTCAGCTCATTCGATGACGCACTCCCTGATGTTGGGAACGCTTCTCATTACGCAAAGATTATCAAGGAGTGTTCACTTGGCCGAAAGCTGACGGCAACTGCCACAAAGATTACGCTTCAACAGGGGGACCCGCGTGACAGGCTAAATCTTGCCCTTGATGATCTGATTCAGCTCGTGTCAGGCGGTGGCGGCGCGGATAGCTGGACGCTCCCAGAGGCAGTAAAAATCTACCGTGAGAACCAAAATAGCGGGGCCACGGCTAAGGTGTTTGATTGCGGGATGTCAGCTCTCGATTCAATCGTTACCTTTCGGAAGGAAAACATGATTGTCGTTGCCGGTCATCCTGGAACCGGGAAGTCATCTCTTGCGCTTCAGATCGCCATGAACGTCATGAAGCAGGGCCGGGTGCTCTTTGTTTCGATGGAAATGGGACGCGATGAGCTTGTAGAGAGGGCCGTCCAACTCAAAACAGGATGCTCTGCATCGGTGATTGATAATCCGACCTATCAGGCAGAGGGAATCCGTGAGAAGATAGAAATTGCTTTCAACGAACTCCAGCAAGGAGAAAGCACCCTGGAGGTGTTCGTCCCAAATCGTTGCACACCACAAGACGTTCTCGGGAAGGCCATGGAGATAAAGGCTAGATTTGGAGACCTGTCCCTCGTGATTATCGACTACTTGCAGCGCGTTCATTGGCCCGTTCCAGGGCTCGGCGCTGTTCAGGAGACGACAGAGAAGAGCAGGGCTATGAAGGATATGGCCCGTGCTGCCGGTGTCCCGGTGATGGTCCTGTCGCAGCTCAGCCGCAATAGTGCGAGAGAGGGGAAGGAGCCACAGCTCCACGATCTCAGGGACTCCGGCGCCATCGAACAGGACGCAGATATTGCGATCTTCACCCACAGGCCAAGCGAAGACACAAATGACGCTGTCCTTCTCGTGAGGAAACAGCGGCACGGCCCGACAGGATCGGTGAAATGCGAATTTGACAGAGCGCGGTGTCGATTTATTGAGAGAGTAAGGGGTTACTAGGTTGACAATACAGAGGACTGGGACTATGTTGTATCATAATGGGACACCAAGTGATGTACTTCGAGACCGACCGCTTGCGCCGAGAGGCAATCCTGGAGGGTTTCATGCCGACTGAAACCATCAGGTGCAGCCGTTGTGACCGGGTCATTGTCATCGTCGCCAAAGAGGGCGATGAGAAGCCGGTAGAGTGCAAGTGCGGCCACAAGATGATTGTGGTCATCGAGAAGGCTGCGGCTTGACGACGCAACCTTTACGGGTTAAGTTGTATCTGGAGGCATGAATGGTACGACCCACCCACCGGAAGCACGTCAAGACAATCGAGATACTACGGGCAGTAAGGATGAACGAGCCCGTCACCGGGCCCAGGCTGGCCGAGATGTTCGGGAAATCGCGGCAGGCCATGTACATGAGGCTGAAGACGCTGGAGAGAAAAGGATTCCTTGAAAGAGTGATCCCTAGCCCAGACGCCCCACTCGTCCCCGCCCTCTACCGCTGCAGCCAGAAGCTCCGAGACGCCGAGCGTCGTCTTGCTGGCAAGGAGTCGGATTGAAACGTTCCTCAATGAAGCGCTAATCTCTGAGGTCGCAATGACCTTCAAAAAACTCTCCAATACCAACACCCTCAAGAAATGGATTCGGGCGTTCGACAGGGACGTGACTCAGCTCCACTGGGAGCATGATTTTATGATTGAGGCGGCACTCTACGAGATCATTTCCTTCATCGCCCGCAGAGACTCAAGGATCGCAAGGAACGCGGCACTGATGCTAGATCCGTTCTGGATAGACCTTGAAACTGCGGAGGATTACCTGCTAGTATTTGACAAGACATGATTCCTGCCCCACTATTGGACAGGAGGCCAAAGTATGAGAACTGCCCAGGATACGGTTGAGTTCCTCCGGGCCCTTGGTGTCGAATGTCGAATCGACGACGAAGTCTACCAGCTTATGGTGGACGCAAACCCCACAGTTAAAGCATTTGTGGCTGGTGAAATCAGTATTCACGAAGCCCTTTTTATTGAGGCCTACCTTTCGAACGGCTTCAACGCAGCCCGCGCCGCTAAGGCCGCAAAGTACAACGCCATGAAGGCCGGGGCTCTTGGGAACATTGGACATCAGGTTCTAAAGCGCCCAAAAGTCAGGGACATCATCGCGAAAAGGATTGCCGATAAAGCCCTGTCTTCGGACGAGGTTCTCGCGGAATGGGCGGAAGTCGCGAAGGGGGACATGACCGATTTCCTAACTCTTCAGGAGGTTAATCATCCCCTTTCTGATTACCCGATCACGGTCGCTGTCCCGGATATGGCGAAGGCTGCGGACCTCGGGAAGCTCCATCTTGTCAAAAAGGCGAAGATGGACGTAAACGGAAACTTCGCGATTGAACTGCGGGATCAGGATCAGGCACTCAACCAGCTCGCCCGCCACCTCGGGATGTTCGAGAAGGACAACGTGCTGAATATTCCGAAGGGGCTGGTCGACCTCATGAGCGCCTCGCCAGAAGAGCGGCAGAAGGCAATGGAGACCTACAAAAAGCAGCTCGAAGAGGATGAATAGTGCTCTTAGACCGTGAAGAAACTGCGGCACTCCTGGCCTATAAGGAGGAGCTTGACTACGAATATTCCAGGAATCCCTGGAAGTTTTTCTGTCAGCAGATCATCACGAAGGACGAGTCCGCTGAGATCACAGAGGCCAACACGGACAGGATGTACGGTTGGCCCAAGGAGTGGAAATACCTAAGAGAGACCCTTACGGTCCTCCAAAACGAGCCGTTGGTGGCGATACCAAAATCTCGACGGATGATGGTGTCGTGGTTACTGTCCGCGTTCTATGTTTGGGACGCCCGTTACCACGCCAATGGAGCACTTTTTTATATGTCGGAAACGGAGCAAAAAGCGGCGTTCGCTGTGGACAAGCGGTGTTACTTCATCGAGAGAAACCTGAGAGACCCCGTTTTCCGCAAAGATCCTACAACCTCGAAGACCAAGACCGGGTTGATCGGGCACATCACCTACGACAACGAGTCCTACATCTGGGCTCTTGCCAGCGGCGGTGACGTGCTCCGGCAGTACACGGCGACCAGGATCTTCCTCGACGAGAGCGAATTTCAGGATGAGGCGCCAGCAGTCGTCCGGGCAGCACTGCCGATGGTCGAAAATGGCGCACAACTGATTCTCGCCTCCTCCAGTGGAGGTCCCATCGGGATCATGGCCGAGCTGGCCGATTCGATGGGGATCAAGAGCTGGAAAGACGTAAAAAGGCTGGTGGCATAATGGGTGGATCAGGTGGCGGTCAAGGTGGACCGAGGTTCGGGAACACAGCTCAGGCTGCGAACCCGCAGATAGCGGACCCGATGCAGAATCTAAACAACAGCGGAGCGCCGAATTTTCCGAGGCAGGGCGGGATGCGCCCGCCCCCACCGCGCACAAACAGCGGCGAGGGAATGCCAGGGTTTAGGCCGATACCACCGCAGGGCATTCGCGGGACGATGCCGGGTGGGCAGATGCGTCGGCAGCCGATGCCGAAGGGGCCAGGATTTCAGGGCGCCGGGATAACCCAAGGGTCATTGCCTCAATTTAGCCCAGACCAAATCAAGGCATATCAGGAAAGGCTAGCGGCAGAGAGGGCGCGGTTTGGGGCAAGACCTCCAGTCGACCCGTACATGAACAGGGGCCTTGATCGAATGGAGAACCAAATCAGAACCGAAGGCCAACTCGGCAGAATGGGGACTCCTCTTCCGGTGTCTGGGGGCGGAGGAACCCAAATAAACGCGCCAGAGCAAAAGCCTCAAATTGGGCCAGACGGGAACGCTTATATGATAATTGGCGGGAATCGAGTCGACCTTGGTCCGCCAGGGTCGCAGAAGTACAACTCGTTCTTCGAGCCAATCCAGCAAATAGACAACCTCCGGCCCTACCGCCCCATTGGAGGAATGCCTCCGACCGGAGGCGGCAGTATTGATATGCAACAGCCGGAGCGGGAGCGTCAGCAGAGGATTCAACAGTTAATGTCGAGCCTACAGGGCGGCGGCGCAGGCGGGAAATAGGAGATATCATGGGTGGATCAGGCGGAGCGCAAGGCGGAGGAGCCCAGGGCAGTCAGGCCCCGATGGGCGGCGGACAAAAACCATTAGGCACTGGATTCGCAACAGGATTCCAGGGTGGACAGCACCAAGCGGGACAGCAGCGCCAGCAGGCACGGCAGCAGTACCGGCAGGGCAACCGACAGATGATGCAGAACGCTTTTGGCAGCACGAATCCAGTGCAGCCGCCGCCACCGGCAGCCCCGCCGACCGACGCGGTCGGTGTACCGCAGGCGCCGCCAGCGGAATATCAACACTATCGGCCAGGGGATTCCAGGCAGGGGATGACGTTCGACCAGAATGCCCAGGCCCGGAAGGACTTCGAGCGCCAGCAGTTCATCAATTCCGGTGGAGACCCAAACGCATTCAAGGCATGGGAAGACAGCGGTATGGGAGGGCAGACCTGGGACAGCTTCGAAGACCCAGCGGCCAGAAACGCAGCGAGGACGAAGTATTACCACGAGCAGTTCCAGGGCATTCAACAGGCTCCACCGAAGACGGAATCGACGACCGGAGGAACCCCACCGCCGACAGGCGGAGAAATGCCCCCTCCGCCACCAACAGCACCGCCCCCGGCCCAGGTTCCTGGCGCTGGCAACCTCTCGCAACTCTTTCAGAACATGATGCAGGGGGGCGGTAAGTAGTCATGGCAAAAAGAGTCCCCATGTCAGGGGGCAAAAAGATGCTCCCAACGAGGGAGGATCTTGAGCGGCAGCCACTGTCGTTTTTTGCGTCTGGAAAAGCGAAGAGGGCGGCATCGAAGTACACCATCTCTGGTGTGATCCAGGACGACGAGGGAGACCCTGTCCCCGGGGTTCTCGTCACTCTTTCTGGGGATGCAGACGACACGGTTTTGACCGGTGTTGCCGGGACATTCTCGTTTGCCGACCTCCCAAATGGTGACTACACCGTCACCCCAACGAAGTCCCAGTGGGTGTTCACGCCGGTATCTCGCAGCGTCACTGGTTTGTCAGAGGACACGGCTCTCGCTGCCTTTGAAGGCGTGGGGTCGATCTACAGCATCAGCGGGACGATTTCCGGAGACATTGCCACTGGCGTGACCGTTACTCTTTCGGGCGACGCGAGTGATTCAGTAGTCACCGGAGGCGATGGGACCTATGTTTTCGAAGACCTGCCGGATGGTGACTACACAGTTACGCCGTCTCTTACTGGATATACATTCTCCCCAGCCTCGACGAATGTCACAATCAACAACGGGAACCAGAGTGGCAAGGACTTCACCTCATCGGAGGTCACCTATGCTATTTCCGGGAACGTCATGGATTGGGAAGGTGCGGACCTCGAAGGAGTCCTCGTTTCCGTCACTGGAGATGCTACAGACTCGTTCACGACTCTCGCGGACGGGAATTTCTCGTTTGATCTCCCAGACGGCTCCTACACGCTGACCGCAACGAAGGCTGGGGTAGTTTTCACTCCATTGACGATTGCCGTAACGGTTGCTGGATCAGCCCAAGCAAACAAGAACTTTTCTGAGCATACCTTTGCCGTTACCGGGGCCATCACCGATTGGGAAGGTGCCGACCTTTCTGGGGTGCTTGTCACCATCACGGGGGATCATGGGACAACGGACACAACCGGAGTGAGTGGGGTATGGGGGGTCGTGCTTCCTGCCGGTTCGTATGTTGCGACCCCGACGAAGGCTGGAGTGACGTTCAACCCAGCAAGCCTGAATATCACTGTTGTAGCTTCGGCAGTGTCAGGCCAAAACTTCGCGGAGCAAGTCTACGCGCTGTCGGGCAATATCAAAGATTGGGAAGCGGCAAATCTATCCGGTGTGCTCGTTTCTGTAACTGGAGATCAGACCGCTTCAGATACCACCGATGCCAGCGGAAACTATTCTATTGATCTTCCGAATGGCTCTTATACTTTGACGCCGACGAAAGCCGGCGTGACATTCAATCCCGTAAATGCAGCCGTGGTGATCAATAATTCAGCACTCGCCCAAAACTTCGCAGAACAGGTCTACGCCGTCTCAGGGACGATCTACGAGACAGACGGGACCACTCCTCTTTCTGGCGTCCTGGTGTCGATCACCGGGGACCATACCGATTCCGCCACGACCGGCGCCCCTGGAACCTACAGCTTTGATCTGCCGAATGGAAGCTATACCGTGACGCCGACCAAGGCCGGGAGGACATTCACGCCGTCCAGCAGAGCCGCTGTTGTCTCTGGCTCTGCTGTGGCAGTCGATGACATCGACGCAGAGGCTCTGACATACACGCTTTCTGGCGAAATCCTTAATTCATCTGGTACTGGAGTAGACGGGATCACAGTGGTTCTATCCGGTGATGACTCGGACTCGACTGTGACTGCTGGCGGGGGACTCTACTCATTCACCCTGCCAGATGGCAACTACACGGACACTCCTACGAACGCAGCAAATCGACTGGTGCAGCCCGCATCGGCGG
>Ga0307377_10005817_pt1 | contig 13087 bp, 13 predicted proteins | sample TR3MG_FD_202535 | JGI IMG/M metagenome (GOLD analysis project Ga0307377, IMG submission 202535) | Soil microbial communities from Risofladan, Vaasa, Finland - TR-3 | ecosystem: Environmental > Terrestrial > Soil > Coastal area > Acid sulfate soil | place: Finland: Risofladan, Vaasa | collected... | reverse complement strand
GACGCCAGGTCAGCCGCGTCCCGCTGGCGCTGAGCAACCTGCTGGGTTTTCCAAAACGCAGAAACGCTACGACCCCGACAGTAATCGTCTTCCGGCAGGCTTCGCAAGACAGCGATGGCACCAAAAGCATGGCCGCCTTGCCCGAGGATGGGCAGCTCCGCCTTCTGTTCCATGAGGAGCGCCGCGAGGTAGTAGGAATGCGGTGCGAGCGCTGCGTCGAACGCCGCGATACCCATTGCAGCCAGTCGCGAACGGCTGCATTGCGGCAGGCATCTCAGGTGACTGACCGTCTCTATCTGGCCGACAACAGACGCTGGGGCAGGGCGATTAGCCAGTGTTATCGAGGGTAGGGCAGGGGCCACAAGCTAGAAATCGAGGGTCTCAGGTGGTGAGACTCAGCCGTGTAATATTGAACGTATCGGGTCCACGCCTCGCCCGAGGAACCGACCGCTTGAGGTGTCATCGGTTGAGGAATCGTTCAAATGGCAAATGAGCACGAACACCCTGCGCATCCAGAACACCCCGAGCACCCCGAGCACCTGGGAAAGCCTCCGGGGCCACCCGATCATGGCAAGTCGCCGCATAACCCACCGTCACCCCCCGGTCACCGACCGGTAGGTTGACGGTGATGGCACCTTGGTGGGAGCGTTTCCCGGCTCGATGGGAGCAAGAGCAGCAAGCGCTTCGCGACCGAGGCATTTCGTTCAAGATCGACCCGGCAGCGTTCGCTGCCGGGCAATTGATTCTGCACCTGACTGCCTTTCCTGCAGAACAACCCATAGAACTGCGCTGCACCTACCCGGTCAGTTACCCTTACTTTGCTCCCATGGTGGTGGCGCCGAACCTTGAGCTCCGAAGGCACCAGACGCCAGGCACTAAGCAACTTTGTCTTCTTGACCGCGGCGGCGACCGCTGGTTACCGGCGACGGACACCCTGGCGAGCCTTCTTGCTGAGAAGCTTCCGGAGGTGCTCGCCTCCCAGCCCGGCATACCCGACGGCGACCAGGTTTTCGAAGCCAAGGAAGGGGAGCCGATTACCGTCTATCTCATACCGGAGCCCGGCTCATTCGTGGGCTTTCCGGTGTTCGCTCTCGATGCGCTGGGGGCACGCGGCATCTTGCGCGTTGGTGTGGAAAATTTTCGCCCATTTCGTGCGACCACACTGGAGGTCACCAATGCCAATGGGCAACTGGTCGCGCTTTCGGACGCACGTCAGCAGGCATCCTATCCCGGTCCGCTGGTCGCTAAAGGGCGCTGGATCAAACTGCCCCGGCGCCCTGGTTTTGGTGATGCGGCGCTCTACTACCAGCTGGCCCGTGATTTGTATCCCGACTTGGAGCGGCCCGATTGGCAAAGACCCTGGGGGGAGAAGGGGCCTCGCATCGACCTGGTCGCGCTACTATTTGAAGACGAAATGGCCTGGCGCGGCACGGCCGGAAACGTGATCTTCGTCGCCAAAACGCAAGAGTGGGGTGCTGATGGCAAAAGGGGCAAAGTGGAGACGCGCCTTCTTCGTGTGGAATTGGAAAGTCGCGACAACTACTTTCTACGCAACCCCTCCGCAAGAAGTTTGAATCAGGGAGTGGTCTCCCTGGTTGGCACCGGCAGCATTGGCTCACCCGCCGCGAGGTTCCTGGCACAGGCTGGCGTGGGTACATTGCGACTCGTTGACGGCGACTTTCTCGAGGCCGGCAACACCATCCGATGGGAGATCGGACGCACAGCGGCAGGGTACCCGAAGGTCCACGCCTTGCACTCGCTGCTTGCCAACAACTTTCCGTACACGAAGGTCGAGTCGCAATTCATGAAGATTGGTGACCCGAACCAGGATGCGGCGAATAGCGCCCAGTTGAACGCGGCGATCTTCGAAGGTTCGACCTGCATTCTTGACGCAACGGCATCCACGCGTGTCAATCAGTACCTCGCAGACCTAGCCCAAGTCCACCGTGTTCCCTATGTATGGATGCACGCCACAAACGGAGCGTGGGGAGGACTCGTAGGAATGGCCAGTCCCGATCCCACCAAATGCTGCTGGATGTGCCACCTGTATTACTTGGAGGACGGCACGATCGAAGCATTGCCCCATGCGCCAGAAGATGATCTTATTCAGCCGCCTGGTTGTCTGGATCCTACGTTTACGGGCTCACAGGTGGACCTCACAGAGACCGCATTGCAGGCCACTAGGGTGGTCATGGATCAGGTCACGGCGAGCGTGACCGGCGGGCAGCCCGCATATACATGGAGCATCGCGACGCTGCAGTTGCGCGACAAGAGCGGTTTCCCACAGCTTCCGGCCTGGAAGTCCTATACGTTGCCACCGCATGCGAACTGCCCAAATCATTGACAGCGTTTGGATATCCCGGACGATTGCGCGCAAGCTGGAAGAGCTGGCAGACGAGCATTTCCCTCTCGAAGTGGGAGGCATCCTCGCTGGCTACCTGAGTAATGACTCAGCAGTGGTTACCGAAATAGTCGGGCCTGGCCCACAGGCTCAGCATCATCACGAGACATTTTTGCCTGATCACAGTTATCAAACGGAGCAAGTGCACCGCATCTTTTGGGAATCAAAAGGGAGGATCCTCTACTTGGGAGACTGGCATACCCACCCTCAAGGTCCACCGGCCTTAAGCCCGCTCGATATACGCACGATGAGGACTATTGCGGAAAGTCCCGAAGCCCGTTGCCCGAGCCCAGTCATGATCCTCCTTGCCCAGGCGAAGACCGAGTGGATGATTCGTGCATTTTGTTTGGCGAATCCACGGGAGTCGCTACCGAAAGCAAAAGCAGTACGCATTCAACTGTTCTGAGTTTGTGGCGGTGCATGAGAACGAGCATTGGTTCACCAGCTTGGCCCACGCCCGGATCGTGATTGTGGCATGACGCCAGGAATACAACGAGGGGCGACCGAAGAAAGCGCTGGGCGGGCTGACGCCCGCCGCCTATGCAGCACAACTGGCAAACAAAGCCGCTACAGCGACCGTCGGACTCTAAAACCGACCGCTTCTCAAAGCGGGGGGACGTCGAGCTCACAGTTAATCCATTGACTACCGCCAGCGTCGCCGGTGCCTCTTGCCAGCCTGCTTCAACATCGCCTTCTGACGTACGTCAGCGGTCTTGCAGTCCGTGCAGACGCGCCCGTGACCGCCGGCGCCGTTCTTGAGCGACTTATCGAAGAAGGACGCCCTGTCTTTGATCTCGCCGCAGCGTGAACAGGTTTTCAGGTCACGGTTCGCAAGGCCCTCGGCGATAGCCGTGACAGTCGCGACGGTCGTCGGGATCTCGTCGTCAAGGGCCATCTCGATCAGGCTGCGAAGCCGCTCATCCAGCGTGGCAACCGGATCACGGCCGCAATTGAATCGGTTGATGCGAAGAAAGCGGTAACCGTAGCTTTCGAGTGTCAGCTGACGCTCAACGTCTGACTCCAGCAGGTAGCGTTCATGGTTTCCGAAGTGCACATGCTTTCCCTTCTGGAAGTGGTATTCGAAACCGTCGTACTCGATCACGATCTGCACGGTGCCGGTTGGGGCGTGATAGGTCAGCAGGAAATCGACGCGCCAGGCCGGATGCCGGTAGGTCGGATCCAGCTGACGCAGGTACGCGCCCAGGTCAAACTGCGCGAAGATATCGATACTCTCTTTGCGCACTTGGTAGAACGGGGTCTGGGACAGCCACGAGAGGACCTTGGCCTCCATCGGGCTCTCGACCTCGCCGCTGTCAGGAAGGTCGGCGCTGGATTCGAGGACGTTCGCGTAATGCCGCATGGCGTGGCCGATCGCGCCGCGATACGACTCCAGCGGCATGGAGTGGACAAACCAGATCATTTCCTGGGCGCGACTGAATCCGACATTGAGACGCTGGAACTTGAGCTTTTCTTCCACTGCCTGGTCGGCGTTCTCGAAGGAAACCGGGAAGACGTAGTTCAGCGCGTCATTGCCGGGTGTGGCCACCATCGAATAAAAGATCAGGTGGCGCTCTTCGCCCTGGCAGCTATCGAACGTCATCACTTTGAGCCGCAGTTGGTTCTCGAAATCTGGGCCACGGGCGTGCGCGAACAGTAACTTGCTCAGGTAGGACTGTTGCTCCCGGAACGGGGTGATCACACCCACGGTGGGCCTGTCCTCGTCCTCGAGCAGGTCCAGCAGCTTGGCGAGGATGAACTGGCCCTCCGCTTCGTTCACCCCACGCGTCGCTCGCAATCCTTCACTGGCCACCTGGTCGAAGCGGATCACCTCTTCCAACGGTTTGGCGCGGATTTTGATCGCCTGCAGGTTGTGGTTGTAGAAGTTCGCGCTGGAGTAGCCGATCAGCTCAGGGTAGGAGCGGAAGTGCTTGAGAAGCATGGCCTCGTAGGAGGCGGTCAGGGTCGCGAAGTCCAGCACCGACCGTTTGATGTCGAACATCCCAAGGCGTTCGAGAACATCCGCCTTCTGGCTGACGTTGGCTGTGAAGTAGTGGTTGAGGTCCGACCGGTATTTGTCGTTCAGCTCGTTGCTGGCGTTGGAGGACTTGACGTTGGAGAACTGCTTGTCGTCACCGAGTACCACGATCTTGCGGGCTCGCAGCAAGGCGGGCAAGGCTTGGGCGACCGACACCTGGGAGGCCTCGTCGATCACCACGACGTCGAACATGTCCGGCGCGAGGGGCATGAACTCGCCGAACTCACGAATGCTGGCGATGATCACTGGGAAGGCTTCGCGCACTTGGGCGAACTTGTCCTCGGGAAATTTCTGGCCGCTACTCAGGACACCGGCGATCGCCTTGGCGTCAGATCGGTTGTTGTCCATGAACGACACCAGGCGCTCATCCACATGGGCGTTCATGACGGAGGTATTGAGGCCTTCCAGTTTCGTCTTGGTGCCCACGTAGTCGATCTGAGGGGCGCTTGCGAAGGCGGCACGGGCGGCATGCTGACCGATTAGGTAGCGGACTGCGAGCGACCAGAGGGCAGCGTCCTTTGGGGTGTTGCCGTCCAGCAGGGACGGCAACAAGGCGCTGTCGACTAGTTTCAGGGCGGCCACGAAAGAAAGAACCACCTTTGCATCCGGATCAGCGGCCTGTCCTCCGGCGATGGCCCGGTAAACCTGCGGCATGGCGGCGTCCGCCGGGATCGCCGCGAGCCGGCGGCGCAATTCATGGAATTCCTCCACCAGGTGACTTAAGTCGTCGGAGCGCTCCTGAAGCACGAGCGGCTGTGTCACCGGAAGGGCGTTAAGTTGTCGCTCCAGCGCGTGGATCGCCTCGCGACGGAACAGGTAGCCAAGAATCGGCCGACGCAGCTGCCGGTAGCTGAGCAGGATCAAAGAGATCGCGCGGATCTGGTCGGCATCGAGGGACTCGAACAGGTTCCAGCGCGTCGGCGTGTGCTCTGTCAGGTACTTGGCGACCGCCGCGTCGCGCTGGCAGCGCATCATCAGCGACTCCGGCGTGAAGGCGCCCTCGCGCAAATAGCGCCCAAGCGAGCGCTCCACCCGAGGCAGGTGGTCAAGATAGATATCAAGGGGCGGCACAGCGGAGGCGTTGCCGCAGCCGGACAGAAGGCTCAACACTTGAGGCGCTGCTTGCTCTAGCTCAAGCTCAAACTGCTGGAGCTGGGCGATGTCTTCGAGCTTAATCGCGCCAAGGGCTTGGACCGTGGCGGCGATATCGCCCTTGAGCGCCTGGGCGGTGTGCTCGCGGTCGGCCTCGATCCGCGGGCGGTTCGATTTCATCGAGTTAACGTAGGACGTGACCTGGGTGAGCGTCTGGGAGGAAACCAGGCGCTTGAAGTTGGCATCCTTGCGGCCCAGCCGCAGCAGCGGATTGGGGAAGTTCTCGTCGTGCCGCACCCGCGACATCGCGGCCGACAGCTTGTCATAGACGACATCGAGCGCCTCGGTCTTGTCCGAGAGCACCAAGCACGAGCGCTGGTGAAAAGCGCAGTCGGCTGCGATCGCCACGATAGTGTGGCTTTTGCCAGTGCCAGGTGGCCCGGACACCTTGACGATACGGCCCGTGGGCTGACGCACGGCGAGCAAGACCTTGCGCTGTTCCTCGTTCAGCGGGATCGGCGAGTCGTACACGACGCGGTCGACCATCGGTAGGCCGTCCCAGTCTGCCTGCACGGCTGCCTTGATCGAGAGCGGATTGCTCATCAGCACGTCGCCGACGATCCCCTCGAACAGGTCGACGATAGCGGAGCCGCCGCGGCGGGCCATGTCAATGATCTCCTCGTAGTCGTTCACGAGGGCCTCGTCGTTGCGTTCGGCCGCAGCTAGGTACAGGGCGGAGGACAACTTGACCCGGGCGGTGCCGGCATCGGTCGCCGCAGCGGCAAAGTCGATCTGCCCACCCAGATCCATGGCCGCGGCGACCAACGCGAAAAGGGCGCGGGCCTGCTCGTAGATGGACTGCTCCGGGTGGAGGTAGATGATTCGGTCGCTGATCGGCGTCATCCAGGCCCGGCGATGCTCTGCAGCCAGCGCGTTGAGCACGTAGTCGATCGCACGCCTGTTGGCGTAAAGCGTGTTGGTCAACTGCAAGGCGTAGGTCTGACCATCGGCGGACTTTTCGACCGTGACTGGCATGAAAAACAGCGGATACGTGTGGGACTCGTGACGCAGGGCGCCGAGGTAAAGGTAGACCTGCAGTCCTTCGGACGTGGCCACGTACGTGTCCAGGTCGCGGAACTCCAGATACGCATCGGACGAGGCAAACCCCTCGAAATAGCTCAAAAGCGCGGCCTTCGTTCCGTCCAGAGTCAGAAACTGCGGCAGGACCTCCTCCAGCGGGCGGGTATTGCCGCTGGCCAGCAGGGTAGCCAGCGGTTGTGGCAGCACGGCGGAGAGATCCGCCAGACAGCGTTCGATCAGTTCGATCTCGGCCCCGTAGAGCGAGTCCATGACCTGATAGGCCTGCTGCCGCATCGGGCCATCGAGGTGGGCGATGAGTGGGCGAATGACGAAGTCGGCCATCGCCGAGGCTAGGGTGGACTGGATCTGGCCAATCCACGCCTCCGGATGCTTGATGGCTTTGCTGCGGCTCGCGACGGACTCCTGTAGCACGGTATCGCGCACGCGTTGCAGGGAGTCCGGCGAGATCACCTCGACATGGGCTCTGATCACCTGCAGCATCACCGGGCTGATCGCGCGGGTGTACTTGCGCGGTTGGATGGTGATGGACGGGTTCTGGCCACAGGGGCGCCCAAGCTGCGACCACAAGTCCCGGTCGAGCGAGGGATAGTTCGACGTGCGCAGGCCGCAGCGGAATCCAGAAGAGGTCGTCGTCTCAATGCGCCGCCGCGGCAGCTGCTGACGCTTGAAGTCCGTTTCAAGGAAGTCTCGAAAATACCCGCACACCCGGGTCGCGACATCGCGCAGGACGGTGGGGGGCATTTCCATGTCGAGGCAACCTCCTTACGTCAGCGACTCAGCTACACGATTTGCTCTTGCTTGCAGGGATAGTAGCGTCCCTTAGCCGCTCGTGCTCCTAGGAGATGCCTGGCTTTAAACAGAGTTCTACTTCGTCATGTCGCGGATTGGCTAAGCCTTTCCTGGCCGTTCCACCACCGCCACCAAGTCGCAAGGAGAGCCAATCTTGCATGTGCACTCGGCGTGCGGTAGCTCGGGAACGGATTGAATCTTCATTGCTGTTTCCACCCTGTGCTTTCTGCCGATGACTGAGTGTCTGTTTCGCCTGTGACTGCTGGCACAGGCTACCCTCGTTTGGGGCGCGAACTCCAACTCGTTGCCCGAAAGGGTGGTATCTCGCTGGATCGCTCGCTAATGATGAGCACGCCGCCACCTGGCGACCTATAACAGTCCGGTTCGGCGGCCGTGTAGCGCCACTCAGCGGCCGCCAGATCGATGCCCATCGAGCCGCGCGTATTTGAGTGGCCGTTCATGGCCGGTCAGCGACCTTTGGTTGGAGGGCGCCGACTGGTCGGTTGGCGACGGTAGCCCGTATGGTTTCGTTTGCAGCGTGTCACGAAACCCACTAAGGGGCGGACAATCAGTCGCAAAAAGAACGTGCGCACCGGCGCCGATGGGTGCGCACGTAACTATTCAGTTCAATGCTCATCGTTGTCATCACCATCGTACCGGTGATGATGCCAGTCATGGTCGTCGTGATGGTGCCAATCACGGTCGTCGTGTTGTTCCCAACCTTGCCGCCAGTCGCCGCGCTGTTCTTGATCCCAGCCGCGGTGCCCGCGGTGGTCGTGCCGGGATACTTTCGCTCGGTCACGTCATTCCAGCCCGGTAGCCGACACTGGTAGCGCATGGGTACCACGATCCGCTGGCCCTCGTTCTCGATCATCACCGTCGCATAGCTGTCCGGATAGATGCGTGAGTCGCGATCCACCAGCTCCGTGCGCTGAAGGTCGTCAAGATTGCGTTGTCCGGCCTTGATCTTGTTCGTGGCGATGCGCTGATCGTCAGCGGCCCTCTTCGTCGGCCTGGAACCAGCCAGCACGGCCTCGGCTTTCCCCAGGCGCGCGGTTTGGGCGCTCAGCTCGGCCTGATACCGCTCCGCCTGCTCTCGATCGGCTTCGGCCACCAGCTTGGCCAGCGCGAAGCCCTCTTCACCCTCCGGCCTGCGAAAGGCCTCGCGCATGGCCTTGGGGATCTTGGTCCACTGACCGTCCTGGCGCTTCGCCCAGAACAGCTCGACGAACCGCTTCATGCTGACGGCCGCGCCCCATTCGCGTACGAAGTGGTGGTAGTCAGCCTTGATTTGAGCTGAGTAGCACATGGGCGACGCCCTTGACTGGCCAGAAGGCTGAGCCTACACCGGGCGTGCATGAACGGCAGTCAGGCAGCACAACACGGCCTCAACCTTGCCTTAACCCGCGCGACCGCAGGCTGTCGCTTCCGCTGAGATGCATCGTACGTAGCCTGATGGCATGACCGGACGTCCCCTTAAAAAGTCATTCACCCTGACCATCGACCTGCTGGGCGACTGGCGCCCCTTGGCAACGGCACCGCCTCCGGCGTCGAGCGATCATGATTGGCGCTACTTCGGCACCGTCACCATCAACGGGGTGAGCGGCGCACTGGCCTGGAAGTCGGGCGGCTATGGCCTGGCGGTCGGAGACAGCCCCGTGCAGCCTTTCGGCCTCTGGGAGCGGATCAGGGTCACCGAAATCATGGAGTTCGAAAGCCCGCCCGGCCGGGAGCTGGCGCCGCGCCGCCAACCCGCTGAGATGTGGGGCTCGCACTTCTTTGCAGGTGCCTGAGCGGGCGATCCTCATGCATGCCCCACTGGCGCGCGACATGGGCGGCGGTGTAGGTCATCGCCTACAAGCCGGCACTTCCTGCCCCGATATTTCGTAGCGCATGGCTGGTGCAATCTAGCTGGGCCCCGCACGCCGCGACCCACCGACAGGAAGTCCGGAGGAACCGGCGCGCGGGGCACTTCTCTGCAGGGATGCCAGCATGATCGCCTACACCCTCAAGCAAGACGTCGACGGGCAGTGGAGCATCCGCTGCATGGGCTCGACCTTGGCCAGCGGTCTGCCACTTGAGCCAGCCCGCAGGCAGGCATACGAGATGGCCCATGCCGCGCGCGTGGCTTCGGGGCGACCGACGTGCGTCGAAGTCATCAGCGCCGGCGCCAACCTTCACGTGGCAATCGAAGCGCAGCCGGAACCCCGCTGCCGCTTGGCCACGGCATAGGCGATCGCACATGGGCGAGACCATCAATCTGCGCTCCTCGCTAAGCCGAGCGCACTGGTGCGGCAACTTCAGTTGCAGCGATGAGGAACTCATCGACGCCGTGCGCGCCACGCACAGCACGGAGGTCGGCGTGGTCGGGCTCTACCTCGCGACCCGGTACGCACTGGAATCCTTCGACGCGTCGGGCCCGGCGTAATCCATCCTGATACGGCAGACGGGACGACGGGGAGGCTTTTCATGCCCCTTGTTACGCCCGTGTCGCTGATGGATGTGTGCACGCTTCCTCTTCGTGACCGGTCTGGCCAGGTCCGCATGGCTCCCGAGCGACAGGCTGGCCGTCGACACGGGCCGTTGGTCGGCACGTGCTCGGATGGGATCAGGCTGCCGAACCAAGGAATGACCACGGTTGGCGCTAACCAGGGGTAGTGTCTTGGGGAACTTATTCCCGTACACTCAGTCGAAACGGGTGTAAAGTTAAACGTATAGTTCCCGGGGAAGAGGTGCCATGTCGAGCTGCCAACCGCCAGTTTTCTTCACGCTCGTTGTCATCAGACATGAGCCGATTGCCAAGCTTGAGAAATACATACCCGACGTCCAGGACGCGCTACGCAAAAGTGGCTTCACCGGTCAGATGATGCGCTTCGATGTAGCACAGCACTCGCATCCTAGCCTAGCCGTCTCGCCTGCAGCTCCTAGCGACGACACCATAACTGAAAGGAGCTACCGCATCTTCACTGCTGACCAGCGGTCTGCGTTCACCTTCAATGATCAGGGCGTGTTCGCGTATCACACGGCGGCCTATACCACGCAGGCCGCACTATTTGAGCGCGTACGCATGGGCCTTACGCTGTTTCACGAGATTGTCCAACTTCAACAGGTCAACCGTGTAGGCATCCGAATGCTCGATCTCATTCGGCCTTCAGATACTCAGCACGAGCTTGAAGAATTCGTACAGCCGAGCCTACTTGGCTTCAGGGGCATCGAATGCCCCCAGGCTGGGAGTCCAATGATTTCCAGCATGGAGCAGGTTTTCGCCGGTGAAACGTGGGAGGCGCGCGCTCGCTTCGACTGCTTGCCGGATCATTTCGGTCTCAACACGGGCCTGCTGCTCGATATTCAGGGCTTTCAACTCTCAGAAAAAGTTGTTCGGGGCGGACACGTCTTGCATGGCATCCTTGACACGGATAGTGGGAGTAAGAGCGGATCAAGCTCAATGTACGATTTCGATGTTGATCGCGTCATGGAGGATTTGTCTGAGCACAAGACTCGGATCAGTCAACTTTTCCGAGCTGCTGTAACACCGGTTGCACTCAGCGCATGGGGTTTGTTATGACCGCGATCACATCATGCTCGGTTCCGCGAACATCGCGCCGCATGCCCCTACTCATGACTTACGCGGCGATGGCTCCGCTGGTTCTCTTGGGTGCTCCTGGTACAGATTTGATGACTCATGTGGACCTGCGTCCACTTCAGAGGATTGTCCCGTCGGAGCGCGCGCTGCCTGAATTGCAAATGTCTGGAGCCTCATCGCAGGCTCAGATTATCGAGTCTGTAGAGATGCAGCTCGGTCTCAGCAAGGCAGCACTCGCAGATATCTTGGGCGTGACGCGCCCGAGCCTTTACGCGTGGATGGCGGGCAAGCCGATACGTCCGCAGAACGCTGCACGCTTGGTTGGTCTCAAGGACGCGGCCGACCTTCTGACGCGAGCTGCGGGCGGCGCGTTGCCCGCACTCTGGCAGTACCAGACATTGCCTACTGGCCAGTCCTTTGCGGAAGGTGTGCGTGCTGGCGGCAATCCCATCGAATTTGCCAAGACGTTGGCGGACCAATGGCAACAGCATCGCGCCGACTCGGTGCGACTGTCCACCATCTTCGGTGATTGAGCCTAATGGAGCGACTTTGGCGGCAAGGCGATGTGCTTCCCCCTGAGGCCGTCGAGTCGCTAGGTTACGATTCCTCCAAGGAGCGGTTGCTGATCATCTCGCATTCTTGTGATCTGCAGCGGATGACGGGGCCGAGGCTTGCCATCGTCTCAGGTCAGTTAGGAGACCACGCTCAAGGAAAGCGCGGGGCCAAAAGCATTCGGTGGTTGCAGCTTTCCACGCACTCGAGCCAATTCGTTGATTACGACATCGACACCTTCTGCTTCGTTGATGCGTCAGTGCTCAGTAGCTACGCTCCGTGGGAGACCGAGCACCACCGTGATCAAGCATTGGTGATCGGGCGGTGGATAGGCCAAAAGTACGATCGTCTTGCATTGCCCGATTCAGTCGTCGAGGCTCTGGATGATTCGGGCGTAAGCGAGACGTTGGAAAAGGCGCTCAAGCGCTCCTCGGACGGTATTCTTGATGTGCGGATTTACTTGGATGAAAAGGTAAATCCCCCGGTTTTGACCTTTCTGGTTATCCACGACGCCACTGGTCAGGCTGAGGCCGCCGATGTATGCGCAAGTGTAGAGAGGCGCGCCACTGCAAGGCCTCGTGACCTCGATGGAAGAGTGGTCGTAGCGGGAGCGAGTCCGATCAGCGAGGACGTATTGAAGTACGCTCAGTGGCGCAAGACTCAACCTTGGCGCGTGGAATACCTATCGTTGCGCGAGACGCCGCCCGCAGAGCCTCCAACCCGTTAGACGCGATTTCATGCCTCTCCGTACGGGCTCTAAACCGGCTCTGCGACGAAGGGCCAAGTCGATCGGACGCCCCGCCACAACATCCGACATTGGGCAACCTCCGGCTGCTCTAGGTTCCCCGGGCGTCATCGGAGCTGTAAGGGCCGGAATTGCTCAAAGGGTGCTGTTCAACTGTCGGCAGCCTCTTGCCGAGTCGCTAGGGTGCCTGTCGAAGTGCTTCGAGCCGCTAGCGCTGCGCTTTAGGCTGGGCGGCAGACGTTCGAGGTCAAGATCGGTCTTGAACTCGCTGTGGAATTGCTCGTGCGTGCCGTGATCGGCGTACAGCGCGATCACCTCCTCAACCGGTTCGGTCAGCGTTGTTTCCCAGCCGTCGATCACGACTTCCGGGAGCAGCAACAGGGTGCCATCTACCGTGATGGTGCGCTCGGTCAAGCGCAGGACCCGCCGCATCTGCACCGTACTGCCATCGGCCAACGCGATCATCCGGCCAGGGGTGTTGGCGCCGACGTCGAATTGCGCCACTTTCGGGCCCTGTGCCGACGACCCCGTGAGCCACCTTGGCCCTCCTCCGAGCCGCATGCCTGACGGACGTCAACGCTGACCAGGTGGTGCAGTAGAAGATCGGCGCGGTGAAGTCATCGCAATCTCCTGCTGTGCGCGCGACAGCGCACTCTGCCCACCAGTTTTTCACGATCCACGCGCTGCTCCGCTCGGCTCAGGAACCGAGGTGTGCCACCACCCACTGGTTGATCGCACCGTAGTACAGCTCCCGGTGTACCGGATCCTGCGGCGAATGGTGGCCGCCGG
>Ga0307377_10005816_pt1 | contig 13088 bp, 7 predicted proteins | sample TR3MG_FD_202535 | JGI IMG/M metagenome (GOLD analysis project Ga0307377, IMG submission 202535) | Soil microbial communities from Risofladan, Vaasa, Finland - TR-3 | ecosystem: Environmental > Terrestrial > Soil > Coastal area > Acid sulfate soil | place: Finland: Risofladan, Vaasa | collected... | reverse complement strand
ATGGGAGAGACTGGCCTAGGCCAGCTCTTCGGGGGGTAGGAGTTTCCTTCCTTTCGCCTGCCCCCCAAAGGATTTAATATGAAGTTCAAAGAGAGACCAACAGAGCGGGTGCGTGAGAAGGGCAGCAAGCAGGGTAGATACGAGAGAGGCCGAACCTTCGAGGATGACGGGCGTGAGGAGCTAAAGATCCCGAGGCCGAAGAAGTCTCCGACGCTCGGGAAGATGTGTGTCTATTGTGGCAGGGTTTACCCCTGGGCGGAGGGCGACGACGAGCTTATTTGTCCGACTTGCGCCAGTCCTTCCGCAGATCCTTCACCCGCCGCCTGAAGCCTGGACCATACTCGCCTGGGATATACCCTGCTTCTTCAAGCATGGTGTGGATGTCCTTGTAGTTGACAGTCTTATTGTTGTTGAAGTAGTCGATGACCAGCTCATCGCCACGCTGGGTGGCCCTTGGCTTGTGATCAAACTCAAACTCTTTGGCCTGCATGGTCTCGACGGTGCCGTTGATGATGTGGTCGATCTCTCCTGACCTGAGCTGTGTGCCCTTTAGGATGGCCCGGATCTCAACGTCAGTGAAGTTGTCCATGCTGACGCTCCTGAACCTTTCAACCTTTTTCTCCATGGCTTTTAGCATTGTGTGCCAGTTCTCCCTGGCGCGCTCAGAGTCAAGCGCCTCTGCCTTGGTTGCCCCCTGGATAGTGCGTAGATTTTCACGACCAGCTTCGCCTGCCAGCCACTTCTCGTTCTCGTAGCCTTTAAGCTCACCACGAATCATCTCAAGCAACACGCGCTCCTGTGTGCCCTTGTTCCTGTCATACTTGCGAACCATCCTGAACATGATGTCTTTGACATCGGTCCAATCTGTTGTGGATAGCGCTCTCCCCATCATTGGATCTTTACCATAGGCAACCTCAAAAATCTTGTCCAGCATCCTGAATGCCTGACCTGGAACAAATGACTCACCTATAAAATCATAGAATCTGTTACCAATTATCTCGTCGGTGTTTGACGCCATCGGCGTGCCGGTGCGCTTGGCTCTTGCATAGTCGCTTGCCACGTCAATCAGCCCAGGCTCTTTGAATCTCGGGCCAATAATACTTTCGTTGCCAGTGAATAGCTTGTACAAATTCTCTGGCATCATACCAATGGCCAGCGGCGAGGCATTGTTCAAATTGTTCCACAGCGTCTGGCCAAAGTTGCGGTCTGGGTCTTGCGCTGATGACTGCAACGCGCCAAGGATTACATCCTCAAGCGGGAAGGCAGACAGGTTGCCAAGCACCTGCCACTTGATTGTCCATGTCCCATCTTCGGCAAGCTCATACCACACGGCAAGCGGCTGATCCCTGTCGTGAGACGGCAGCGAGTAGCGGAGGTCGGTCACCTGTTGCGGTGTGGCAATCTTAAACTGCTCATCATCGTCGTCATCTTCCATGCCGATCAGGGCCAGCACATTGCCGCCGAAGTCTGCGGCAAACTTCACAGTTGCTACTGGGAACGCGATCTTGAATGCTGTACCAGTTCCAATCCTGAAGAGAGGAAACGTTAGTCTGATCATCAGCCCGAATAGCGGCCTTATGTTTCCCTTGGCGCCCTGTTCGACCATGTTTTTCATCTGTTCGATGAGGATTCTTGACGAGTCCCAGGAGTATCCGAAGTAGTCTCCAAACCCCCAGCGATTGAGCTTGGTCACAAACTCTGGAACTGACTCACGATACTGGTAGAACCTATGCAGATGCGCGACAGCTTGCTCGTGGGTGTCGCCCTTGTCGCGCCGTACATGATATGCAGCATACTTGGCCGGAAGGTCGATCAGTCCATATCCCTGCATCAGCTTCTTCAGCGGCCTTAGCGCCCTACCCTTAATGCCCTCTGTGCTGAGCCTGTCGAGATTAGCCTGCACCTCAGCAAGATGTGTCTCCTGGCGCACGTCAAAGATGTCTCTCTCAACTAGGTCGGCCAGTGTCTCAAGGGCCTCGGGATCTTTGCCGGTGGCTAGTGCTCTGGCGATTCTTGCGGCCAGGACTGATCCATCTTTAAGATGTCTGCCCCAGCCCTTTTCGAGCATGTCACCACTGCCAGCGGAAAAGCCTGTGATTGAGGTTGAAAAGTTACGAGCAGCAGTCTTCCACCAAAGCAGGCGAGTACCACGGGTCACCCCCTGCACGAATTGCGCAAAAGCCTTGAGTCCTGTATCCATCTCTCGCGTAAACGTTCCGCTCTGGTGGATCAGGTCGTATACCTCAGGAGTCACCCACTTTCCAGCCATTACGCCATACCTTCTGTGGTCGCTGGGGCTTGGATCTCCTCCGTGTTCCTTTTCGGAAAGGCGTTTAGAGAACTCGCCACCCCTGCCCTCTGACCACCAGACATTCTTGCCGCCCTCGAATATGCCCTGGAACATTGTGGCAGTTGCCAGCAACGAAGACTGAACCTCCATGGTTCTGGCGAGCCGCTCGCCAGGGTCTTTGATCTCTCCGTATAGATCGCGGAACACCTTGTCCAGCTTCCGGTGCATCATGTTGGCGACCGGCATGCCACCAATCGGGCCAGGAACAGCCTTGCCCTTCAATACGGCATTGTCCAGGTATCCATCGACGGTGGTCTCTGCGTGTGCCCTGATCGAGTCGGCGGTCCAATCTGCTACAACCACACCATTTTCTAACCTGATGTTTTCGATCACGTTAATCCAGCGGCCAAGATCCCTGGCAACTCGCTCGACCATAACCCTTCTAGTTTCGGAGAGTCCTTCGGTTATCTCGCGCTGTCGCTGTACGCTTGCGTACATATACTCACCAAAATCAAACTGGATTCTCTTGCCAGCGGACTCGGTCGCCCTGTCCAGCGAGCGCTGGATCTGGTGCCCGAACTCCTCAACGATTGTGTCAACGGCTGTGATGTAGTGTTCGTCTGGAGTGACCCATCCAGAGCCAAGCACATGAACTGCGTAGAATCTGGTTTGGTATCTAGCGTTAGCAAGGATTCTTTTGCGAAGCTCTTGAGGCAGGCTTTCACTTTTGAATAGCAGATCCTGCACCTCTTCCTGATAGTCGAGCACGTCCTGTAGCGATTCAATGGCCGGACTATCGGCTGCCAGATTAAATATCCTCTTAAACTGACCAAGTGACATGCGTCCGTCGAGCACCATGGCGAGTGACTGGTTGATTCTATCCTCTCCATGGACATCCTTCAGATCCTTGATGATTTTTTTCATGCGGTTGTGTGCGGCAAGGCCTCGCCACTTGCCCTTTTCGGCAAGGCGAACGGCCTTGATTATCAGCGCCCGAAGCGCTGGGTCAACGCCCCGATCTGGCCTCATGTTCTGCTTGATCCACCGCTTCAGACTCTTGAGCCTGCGGTCAACCTTCTTCTTGAGCACGATCGGGTGGTTGTCTGCCTCTGCTCCACCGGGCCGGGTGCTTGCGTCCTGCTCTTTTGGGCGAGGCTCACTCGGAACCTGACCAAGCGTCTCTGGAGAAGCGCCGCGTCTCTCGGTGTCGGCAAACTCAACCGACTGCGGGTCAACCTGCGCTGGTGGGGTGCGCCTGCGAACGTGTCCTGCGCGGTATATGCTGCCGTCAGGATTTCTGACAAGACCGGTGGTGTTCTCATCCTGTAGATACCTGCGCCTCTGCTCCTGTGCCATGTACGCTTCTCCGTACAGGATGCGGCGGGACAGCTTGTGTAGCTCTGCCAAGTCAGCGGCCTCACGCGCACTCACGTCGTAGCCTAGTACCTTGGCAAACCTCTTCGATAGGTCAAAGATCTTCTTAGCAAGAGAGCGCAGAAGTCCAGCCTCATCCTTGGATGCGCCAGCCCCTTCGGCCATGCGCATAGCCTGATCCTCGTCTTCAAGCATCATGCTCATGAAGCCGGTGAACTCTTCTTCAGTATCAAACACCCTCTTAACCAACTCAATCTCTTGGTCGGTGGCCAGCGCACGCAGCCACATGTGAAGCGATTCGTGCCACAGCGTGATGTTGTCAGATAGCTGACTGTCCAGAGTAATGACGTGGATTCCGTTGATTGTGGTGAAGGTGCCATATGGAACTTTGGCCCCCTTCTTTGACCCGCGCACCGTGCCGCTCTTCTGGGCATCAGAGAAAACTTTGGTGTGAATCCTTGCTAGGAACCTAGCCTTGAATGCGGCCATTGTGCTCAGCTTCTTATCTTGTTCGAACTCTTTCTTTAGCTCAGCAAAGGCGTCAGTAAACAGGATTCTCACCTGCATGTCGTCAGACTTGCGGGTTAGGTTGAAGCCACGCCCACCGGGCAGCTCTTCCACCTCCCAGCCCTTGAATACGCGCTTCACATCAGCTAGCTCGGGCACGTGAAACGGCCTGTCATCACTGCCAAGATGGGGATAGCCTTTTTTGACCCTCTCCTCAACAACGGGATCAGTCTCGGCATCGACACTGGTGTCTTCGTCCATGCCCATGTCGCGCAGCGCCATAGCCATAGCCTTCAGCTCTTCTGCGCTTGGCTTGGTTTCAATCTCATCAAGTTCTTCATCTGCCTGCTCAACTAGCTCTTCACCCCTGGCCTCAAGATCCTCTTCAGGCTCAGCCTTTTTCTCCTGCTGTACGGCAGTCAGGCCCTTGCCTCCAGTCTTTTTAAGCGCTTCGGCCCTGCGCTCCTCTGCGTCCTGCTGTGCAATGTCAGCAACCTCAAGCCACTTTGAGAACACGGTGCGCGGCGCTCCTGCTACACCACTTGCTGCCTCTCCGGTCGCCTCCTTCAAGGTGGTGGCCCCTGGGTACTCTTGTGTTAGGAACTGGCGAAGCTGCCTGGAGTCATCGACAAGCTCTTCATCGACCAGCATATCCAGCACATCTTCCGCAGCGTCAGTAATGTTTGGGTTGAACTGTGCAATCTCGTTCAGAGCCTGCTGAATGAAGTGTGTGTCGATGTGGTCCTGGATTCCGTTGGTCTTAAGCCACCTGTGAGTAATCTCATCAAACAGATTGCTAACGAGACTGTCGCCCTCAAGTCCTTCGAAGTATCCGTACTCCTCTTCTGGTGTAGATTCTTCCTGGTGCCATGGCCACTCGGCATCCATGTCACGCTCCATGCGCTCAACTGCCTGATCCTCTGTCTCCTTAGGCTGAGGCTTGGCCTCTGCCTTTGGGCTTGGCACAGGCCGCGCATCCTCCTTGAACTCTTCACCGGCAAGCTCATCCATCCTGTTGTTGTAAGCCTTCTCAATGTTCGATGAGCGCCGCTTCCTGCGGCCGTGTTTTACGTCAGCAATATACACCTGCCATGCAGCCTCAACAACCTCTTCATTCTCTGCCGCCTTGATCACGTTGATCAAGTCGTTGGCCTTGACTGCACCACCCTTGTCTTGAGTCAGCGTCTCGGGAGCGTGCTGTCTGGCGCTAGTCTCCTTCTTCTTCTTGGTGGACGTGGGCTTGGCTTCCTTCGCGGGGTCAACCGGAGCCTGCGCTTCCTTCTTCTTCTTCTTTGGCTTAGGCTTGTCCTTCTTCTCAGTTTCTTCAACCTTATCGGCCAGGGTCTTGCGCTTCTTCTTTGGCTTAGGCTTAGCCTCTACCGCAGGCCTCGGGATCTCAACACCTGCAACAATTACAGCCTCCTGATGGGGCATGGCCGCAACCTCTGTGTCAATCTCGGCTTCAGTCTCAGCGTCAACGTTAGGAGCCGTTTCTACCTCAGGCTCAGGCTCTACTACCTCAACAGTTTCAACCTCAACCTCAGGCTCTTCCTTCAGCGCGTTCTTCACCTCGCGCAGCGTAACGTCGAGAGGCTCTGTAATGTGTGGTACCTCTTTCTTATTAGCACCAAGGCCCCTGGTCTGTGTTGTTTTGCCTGTCATGTAATCGTGCAGCTTCTTGGCTGTTGGACGTTCGCCAAGCTCAAGCTCATAGTCACCGGCCCATTCGTCGATGGTCATGTCTGACCCGCCAAACTTCGCTGCCTTCTTCTTAGGCTTCGCCTCAACCTCAGGCTTGCCGTAGTCGGTGAAGATCTGCACCCGCTCGTCTGGGTCAAGGTAGTGAAGCTCATCGCCTGATAGGATGGCGATCTGTTCTCCGTCCTCGTCGTGGCGCACCGTTCCCTCAATCACCCTGCCCTCAGGGTCAGTCCACCTAACCGGGGCCAGCTCGGGCTGCTCGCTGATAGCTGCTGAGCCAATTGCCTTCTGTACGCCAAGCTCCTCGTCTGTAGTCTCTGCCACTTCTTCCAGCCCGACACGCTTGCGCGCACGCTCGAACTCTTTCTTCATTGTCGGTGACTCTGGGTTGCCATTCTCCTGCCATTCGGCCTCAATGGCTTCGACTTCTTCAAGTGTCTTCGCAGCCTTAACCCTTGGTTTCGTATCCTTCACCATCAGTGGCGCTGGCGCAGTGGCTGGTTCCTCTTGCGCTGGTGTTTCTGGTGCGGGGGTACCAGCCTTAGGCTTAGCAGCCTTAGAGGTGGCTTTCTGTGGCTCTGGTGGCGCTTCGGCCTCTACCTGATCCGGCGTCTCATCTCTGTGCTTCTCAAGGGTGTCAGCGTGCGCCTCGCGCCTAATCTGTGCCCTCTCCTGGTCAGGGAACATGTCCTCCTGCCCAGGCTCAAGGCCATACCCCTCCATTGCAACAGAAAATCTCTGCCCAAACTCTGCCTCTGCCTCGTTGTAGATTCTTTCCTGCTCTTCTTCCGGCAGGCTGTCGTAGTATTCCTTCCGCCCTTCTTCTAGTCCAGCTAGTGGGCTTTCTAAATCTTGGTCAATGCCAAGCTCCCTGTCGGCCTCAAACCCGCGTGGCGCTGGAGCCGCATCACGATCCACCGGCACAGCTCCACGGCCAGCGGCCGCGCGTGCTGCGCCTATATCTCGTGCAACGTTGGCCTCGCTGGTCCCAAGCTCTTTGGCTAGATCGCGGATCTCCCTTGACTCCCTCGCGGCCTTCACACCACTGAAGCCCTCTCCAGGCAGGGCAATGGCGACACCTGGAGCCTGCATGATGGCAGCCATGGCGCGTCCAGCCTTGCCAGCCTCTTCAGTTCTCTCGGTCTTCTTGGTCCCAATGGCGAGAGGAAGGAGGTCTTCGGCTGACGCCTCTCCCTCAACGTACATCTGTAGTCCTTCCTGGAACCTTTCCTCGAACGCCTCTGACTCCATGCCAGCACGATGGCCAGCCAGCGCCCCGCCCATCTTTGTTAGACCGGCAATGCCAGAGCTTGTGATCTTGCCAGATGCAAGCCTAGTGAACGCGCTAGCCCCAGCCATCGGAGCAAGCGCCTGTAGTCCATCGACAGCTATCAGCGCAAGGTTGCCAGAGCCAACGATTCCAGCGGCCCTCAGCGCCTCTTCTTCGCTCTTCCCAGAGTTTAGCGCAGCAACATATGCACTTCCGGCCTCAATGCCAGACTCTGGGATTCTCTGCGCCATCTGCTGTGCAACCCACGCGCCAATTGTCCCCTTCGTGGTCTGTCCTATGGCGCCACCTGGAAGCGAGGACAGCATCATCATCCCCATCACCGGACCCTGCTCCCGGATCATTGTTAGCCACTTGTCCCTGCCCTCAGACGAGAACATGTCTGAGATAACCTTCTCGCCCATGTAGCCAACCTCTGGCGCGCCAGATGCTTCGAAGTCATTCGGAAGCATTTGCATCTGTGCGTCAATCATCTTTCTTGTTTCTTCAGCCTGCTCATCAAGGCCAAGCATCTTCAGCACGCCATAGCTTGATTCATGCACACCAATGGCGCCAATCCTGTCTGACGGATTGATCGGATCTTTGCTGATTGCCTGCTGTCTGTAGTACTCGGCCCTACCAAGCACCTCTGCCGTTGATGGCGGGATAACCTTCGGCCTTCCCGCCTTATCTGTCAGGACTTCTGGCGCCCTGCCATAGTAGTGATCCATTGCTTTTTGTGGAATGACAATCTCTGTCTCTGGAATCTCTGGAGCCTCTGCCTCTCTGCTTCCGGCTAGATTAACTATCCCTCTCTTCGCTATAGCCTCCTGCTCTTCAGGTGATAGCTTCGCAGCAGCCTCTGCTGCACGTTCCGCCTCTTCGACTTGCGCTCTAAGCTCTGGAACAAGAGCCTTCTTTACAGCTTCTCCGCCGACTATGTTCGCCGCTCCGCTCATGTCTGGAGACAATTTCTTAACCGCCTCCTTCTCGGCTTGCACCCTCTCCGGCATGTGGAACTCATTAAAGCTCTGGATCAAGCCCTCTTTAATGGAGCGCCTCTGGTTCTGGTCTTGAATAGATGTAAAGTCTCTATCTGTACTGAGGTAGGCGTTGGTCACTTCTTCGAGATCCGTTGGAGTCCAGCTCTTGGCCTCTTCTGACTTGAACATCTCTCGTGGATCTTCAAAATCGAAGTTGGTCTTATAGATCTCGGACTTATCGTCGTCGCTTAGCTCCCACCAATCTGGGTCTTGTGATGCGACGTGGACAAACTCTGACCACTGCCTCCATGCGGGGAGGCCCATCTTTTTCATGTCCTTGATTCGGAAGAAGGGATCGTTCTGATTGTCTGCCATTCGATGCTCCCACGACTATTGTTGTATCTTGAACTTATCTGTTCTACTATTGCCGTGGGCTGAAGTTTCGTAGCCAGACTTGATCCCAAACCTTGCTAGGTACTGCTCCATTGTGAGAGGCGGCAGGCCCTTTGGTGCCTGCACCTGCGCATTAAATTGCTCAAGAAGGCCATACATCTGAGGTAGTCCCTCTGCGTTATTGAGCGATGCCCACAGTTCCGCCATAATTTTTCTGTTCCGACTCATGTTCTCTGTCGTCCCAGCGTCTTCACCAAGATTCGCCTGCGTTGTTGCCATCTTATCGTATGTGTTGACGCCCTTGTAGAATAGATCAATCCTCTCTTCGATGGGCACATCTTCCAGATCGACAGGCCCAAAGTCTTTCATGGACCATTTGCTCATGCCCTCTTTTCCTCTCTCTGGGTTGTATTCAAGAATCCGATCATCAGACAATTGAAAGTGCTTAATGCCCATCTTCTCAAGCTGCGCAGCATACGCCATCACATCCTTCTTCCTATCGGCGCGAAGATTTATGCTCATGGCATCCAGCTTCTGCCTCTGCCTATCATTTGCCGCATACTCCGCTAACATTTGCAGATTACTTGCTAGGTTGTCCCTTCGCTTTTGTTCAGCAACCACCTTTTGCATGGACATGTACGCACCAGTATTCGGGTCAGAATGCTGTAGCGCCTGGGTAAACGTCATGTTGCCCTTGGCAATTTCAAGATCTCTGGCCGCTGCGTCCTGCGAGCGCTTCCGCCCAAGGATGGCCTCAGTCAGAAGATCCTGCCCCGATCCGCCCATTACCCCAGAGATCTCGCCGCCACGGTCGAGGTCAACGCCCCCCTCCATGGTTGCGCCGTCGTCTCCAAAGAGAGAGATCTGGCCCTTGCCAAGCGGAGTTCTTTCAACCTCGCTGCCGCCAACTGGCGTCGCAGGCCCTCTCTTGCCCTCGAACCCCTTGTGTTCTACCTCGCTCTGATCAATCTTTCCCTGCTGTATCTGCTCAAACTCCTGCTGTGCCTGCTGTGCCTGCTGTTCAGTCCATTCCTTGTACGCCTTCTTCTCTTCCCTCTCGTCACCGAATGCCTGTCCAGCCTGAAACGTGCGGAAAGCCTGAAGCCCAAGACCCACGCCACGGCCAGCGGCTGGACTGTAAGATCCAATCCCGCCCATGACAAGTGGCATAATCAGGTCTGCGAACTTAATCCCAGTGACGTCCTTAAAGTTCTTCTTTGCCATTCATTAGCCTCCGTATGGCTTGTAGAAGCGTGATCCTGCTGGCTGGTACTGGCCCTGCATTGCTCCCTGGATTCTCTGCATGAGCTGCTGGTTCTGTAGCATGCCAGCCTTCTTCTTCATGTCCGCCTCAGCTCTACCAGCAGCGTATGTGTCAAGCCCCATTTCACCAAGGCTCTGCGCGTGATCGAAGAACCTCTGCTTTGCACTCGCATCACCGCCAGCAATGGCTGCGTTGGCAGCTCCTCCGGCTGCGGCTGTTGCCATCTGGTCTGTGAATCTCTTTGTCGCCTCGCCCCCAACGGATTCCATTGCCCTGTTCATGGCCGTGTTTTTGACTAGCTCTCCAGCGCTGTCGGTAGCAAGTCCAAGGCCGAGCTGTTTTGCGCCTTCCTTTGCGACTCCCTCTGTAAGAGCTTTCTTCCCAGCCTCTTCAACTGCTCCCTTGCCGACTTGCTTCACAGCTTCTCCGGCAACTTTGTCAGCTCCTGGCGCAAGGCCACCAGTTATTGCGCCGATTCCGCCAGACACGGCACCCTTCGTCAAGGCTTCCTTCCAGCTTCCGCCTTCTAGTTTTGATTCGGCTCCTTCCAGCAATGCAGACACAGCCGCACCAGCGAGCGGAGTTCCCACCACGCTAGCTGCAATAGGCGCAATCATCTGGACAATGTCCATCCATGCGCCCATCTCTTTCTTGGGCTTCTTCTTGCCGCCCTTCTGGTGTTCGGGCGTTGCGAACTGGACCATTACTTACCTCCACTAGACGTGGTTGTTGATCCGATGCCAGCCGTTAGACCGCCAAGCGGAGCGAGTCCAATCTGTGCGAGTAGGTCAGAGTCACGAATGTCAGCATCGAAGAGTGCGTTGAGTGCATCCTGCTCGATACCTCGCATCGTTCCGCCAACACCCATGGCTGAGTCCATTCCGGCCATCAGCCTGCTAAGGTCAGCATCGTTGAGTCCCTGGAATCCCTGCATTCCTGAAACCATGGAGCTAATGTCCTGGCCTCTTGCCGTGAGATCCTGGGCACCCCTGCCAAGCAGGGCCTGCACATCCTGACCCCTGGCGCCAAGCGCAAGATTGAGCTTCTGCCCAATGTCGCTGATGTCCTGGCCACGCTGTGTAATCCCGCTCTCAATGTCCTGGCCACGCTGCCCGATGTCCTGGCCGCGCTCCTGCACGGCGCCAGACATAAGCTGCTGCATGATAGGCATTGCCATGCCAGCCTTGGCCTGTCCAATAGCTGTACCAGCAGCGCCCGACCTTGATAGACCGGCAGCTCCAAGCTGGTTTGCCAGCCCAGGAAGTGCCGCAGCCTCAAAGCTCTTCATCGCGCTCTTTAGGGCTGGATGATTAGCGAAGTCGATGTTCATCAGCGCAGAGTCTTCGCGCCCAGGCAACGATTCACGAGCCAGCGACGGGCGACTGGCCTCGCCAGCGAAGTCTCTGAAGCTCCCAAGCCCAGATAGGTCAACGCCCTGGTGGGCCTGCGGTGTAGATAGGGCGGCAGCGGTATCAAACGCTGCTTCTCCCGAGGCTGTCGGTCTGAAGAAGTTTCCAACCTGACCAGCCGCATAGGATTCGAGTCCGCTCGGCCCCGCAACTTGACGCGGGTCTACGCCAAGCGCATCGCCAAGACTCCTGTCATCGAACACCCCGCCGATCTCAGACGCAGTTGTACCGAACAGCCTTGCAAGCTCCGGTGGTAGTTGTGGCTTTGTAGTTGTAGTCTGTGACCCGCTGCTGCCCATATGCGCCTCCAGTTATCTTATTATTACACGAAGAGATTGATGATACCAGCAATGACTAGCACGCCAGCAACAAACGCGCCCACTATGACGAGCGCACCCTTCCATGTAATCCTGTAAGGATTCCCGTTGATTTTCCAAAACTTGGTTTTGATTCCCATTGTATCCTCCCGGATAGTTCCCGATCTATTATTGCAGATTCTCATCATGTCGGCCAAGCATCGCTGTAGGCACCAACCCACATCCGGCATACGTGCATCGTACCGAGGGCTGCGCCCTGGTGACTTCCCCACGTCGGGCCGTTGTAACTCAGCGGTGTGTAGCCGACCGCAACATTAACGCCCCGTGGGCCGTTCGCGTCTCCATTCTCGTGCCTTACGACCCCAAGCTCCGATTTGTCTGGTGTCGTGTCGGTCCTGAATGCGAATTGATAGCGATTCCAGTATCTCGCATCTGTTGCTACGCCGGCATGTGCGATCGTGCCCCAACTATGGTAGTTTGAGCCGTCATAATCGGCTGCTTCGTAGAGTGACGTGCCCTCATTATCGAGGTAATGGAGGAACCTCTCACCCGAGGCGAAATCGACGATGTCGTTGTAGTTGAAAATCTCGGTGTTATCGGTTGCGACCGACCTTCTAGCGAGAATCTGAATCTTGAACTGCGTCGGCGTGTCGAGGCCGTACTTGGTCTTGAGGTCGTAGCCGAGTCGAATCCGCCAATTCACCGCATCGGAACACGCAACCTCTTTCGTATACCCGGACGGCGCGAACGAGTTGAGATCAGATGAGATCGCGGCAACTGCAATCGTTGCGGCACCCTCCATGATCGTCCAATCCACAGGGTCGTTGCCGATTGTGTCGCCCTCGAAGTCGAGGAAGATCGGGAATGTGAGGGTGAATGCCGAAACTACCTTATTCCCGCCTGAGACCGTCGCATCGGCGCTCGATGGCGTGAGGGTGAAATTCGCATGGCTTGGCGTTACGGTATAGGTGCCGTCCGAAATACCCCCGAAAGACCAGGAGCCGTCACCTACCGTCGCGGTGGTATCCGAAGCGTCTCCAGAAAGAGTGATAGTAACTCCGGACATCCCAGCCGCGTTGCCGTCAACGACGGTGCCTGATATTTCGTAAGTGGAGGCTGGCGCAGAGGCAGAGGCCGGATTACCCGGCCCCACCTGTGTTCCAAGCCAACGCTTAGCCGTGCGGTCGCGCCTGCTCATGCCTATTACCTCAAATCCCGAACGATGAGATACGCAGTCCTTGCCTCTGACACTGACACGCCATGTTCATCTACTAGAATCGGAACGGTTGTCATGTTCGCCGCCTTGCCGGTAGCAATGGCCGCACGAATCCAGAAGGCTAGCTGAGAATCAATCGTTGAAGCTGCCCAGTCGCTTGGTTGAGTGAAGCTAATCCTGCCATCCTGCTCGAACGCATACTGTCCAGTTTCGTCGGTAGATCCGGTGGTGTCTTCCACAATTGTTAGAGTTTCCCATGAATCTCCATCCCAGTATTCCCACTCGATAACGCCAGCGGCGTCATACACCGCAGCGGTGCTGATGTCGAGTGTGATTTGGTCGAACACAGCCGCAGCACCAAACAGGA
>Ga0307377_10005815_pt1 | contig 13093 bp, 12 predicted proteins | sample TR3MG_FD_202535 | JGI IMG/M metagenome (GOLD analysis project Ga0307377, IMG submission 202535) | Soil microbial communities from Risofladan, Vaasa, Finland - TR-3 | ecosystem: Environmental > Terrestrial > Soil > Coastal area > Acid sulfate soil | place: Finland: Risofladan, Vaasa | collected... | reverse complement strand
CTTCATGATGCTCGGACAGCTGGTGATGATGGGCCAACGCGCCAAGGCCAGTGCCGAACGCATCTTCGAGATCCTCGACGAACACCCCGAGGTGGTCGAACGACCTGGGGCGTACGACCTCGTCGACGTGGGGGGAGCGCTCGATTTCGACCACGTGCGATTCGGCTACGGGCCCGACCTCGAGGTCTTGAGGGATTTCGACCTGCACATCGAAGCCGGTGAGACGGTCGCCCTCGTGGGGCGCACCGGCTCGGGCAAGTCGACGGTCGCGCGCCTGGCCACGCGCTTCTACGACGTCAATGAGGGCGCCGTGCGGATCGATGGGCACGACGTGCGCGACGTGACGATGTCGTCGCTTCGCCAGAACGTCGGGGTCGTTCTGGACGAACCGTTCCTCTTCTCGGTCACCGTGGGCGAGAACATCGCCTACGGCGTGCCCCACGCCTCGCGCGACGAGATCGAGGCCGCCGCGCGCGCCGCGGCCGCTCACGACTTCATCACCTCGCTTCCCGACGGCTACGACACGGTGGTCGGCGAACGCGGGTACACGCTGTCGGGCGGACAGCGTCAACGGATCGCCATTGCGCGCACGCTGCTGGTCAATCCGCCGATCCTGATCCTCGACGACGCCACGAGCGCGATCGACGTGCACGTCGAATCAATGATCCACGCGGCCCTGGACACCCTGATGTCGTCACGCACGACCCTGGTGATCGCCCACCGGATCTCCACCATCGCCCTGGCGCGACGCGTCGTCGTGCTCGACGAGGGGCGCGTCGTCGCCGACGGCACCCACGACGAATTGTTGGCCGGCTCGCGTCTGTACGCCGAGATCCTGGCGCAGACCATGGTGGACGGTCACTGATGGCCTGGGGCGGTGGATGGGGCGGTGGTGCGATGTTCGCGGGACGAGGCTCCGGGTCGGGTCTACCCTTCGGCGGCATTCCGAGCGAACTCGCCGACGAGGCTGAGAGGTTGCTCGCGAGCGAGCCGGCTCGCGAGCCGTCGTCGATCCGATTCCACCAGCGTCCCCGCGACGGCGAAGGTCAGAGCCTGACGCTCGTGCGGATGTTGCGCGAGCACCCGCGCCTCGCCATCTACGGTTCGCTCCTGGTCATCGGGACCAGCCTGTTGCTCCAGACCGGACCGTTGCTCACCGAGTACGCCATCAACAACGGCATGCTGGCGGGGCACCATTCCCAGACCGTGGTCGTCGGGTGCGCCGCCCTCTATCTGGTCCTCGCGGTGATCTCGGCCTACGGACAGCGCGTCCAAGCGACGGTCACCGGCACCCTCGCCTCACGAATCATGCACGACTTGCGCATTCGCGTCTTCACCCACTTCCAACGGCTCAGCCTGGACTTCTTCAGCGACGAGAAGGCCGGCGTCTTGATGAGCCGCATGACGAGCGACATCGAGAACCTCCAGCAACTCATCCAGGACGGCATCAGCTCCTTCGCCCTCCAGGGGCTCACGATGATCGTCATCACGGCGGTCCTGTTCAGCCTCGACGTCGCCCTGGCCACGTGGACCGTGCTGCTGGTCGTGCCGCTGCTGGTGGTCTTCTCGATCTGGTTCCACCGGGCTTCCGAGGCCGGCTACCTGCTCAGCCGTGACCGCATCGCCAACGTGCTCGCGGACCTGTCCGAGTCGCTCTACGGCATCCGGGTGGTCACCGCCCACAACCGTCAACGGCGCAACATCACCAATCACCGCCACGTCGTGGGGGCCTATCGCGACGCGAACTTCTTCACCGGGCGCGTCAACGCCGTCTACGGACCCGCCACCATCATGATCGGCATCCTCGGCCAGGCATTACTGCTCGGCATTGGGGGCGACATGGTGGTGCGACGCCAGCTCAGCCTGGGCGCGCTGGTCGCCTTCTTCTTGTACCTCAACCGTTTCTTCCAGCCGATCCAGCTCCTCGTGCAGCAGTACAGCTCGCTCCAGCAGGGTCGCTCGTCGGTGATCCGCCTACGTGAGCTCCTGGCGACGCGGCCGAGTATCGACGAGTCCGACGACGCCGTCGAGCTCGCGACGATCGAGGGGCGCCTCACCTTCGAGCACGTGAGCTTCGGCTACGACCCGCAGCGCCCGGTGCTCGAGGACGTCAATCTCGAGATCGCCGCCGGAGAATCGGTGGCCTTCGTGGGACCGACGGGCGCGGGTAAGTCGACGCTGGCCAAACTGGCCAACCGCTTCTACGACCCCACCGCCGGGCGGGTACTGGTCGACGGCGTCGACCTGCGCACGGTGACCCTGCGGTCGCTGCGATCCCAATTGGGGGTGGTGCCCCAAGAGCCCTTCCTCTTCGCCGGGTCCATCCGTCACAACCTGCGCTTCGGGCGAGCGGGCATCACCGACGCCGAGATCGACGAGGCCGTCGAGGTCGTGGGTCTGGGCGAGTTGATCGAGCGCCTGCCCAACGGACTCGACACGGTGGTCCACGAGCGCGGCCAGACCCTCTCGTCGGGCGAGCGCCAGTTGCTCGCACTGGCGCGCGCGTTCCTCGCCCGGCCCCGTGTTCTCATCCTCGACGAGGCGACGTCCTCGCTGGACCTGCGAAGTGAGACGATCATCGAGCACGCCCTCGACCGGCTGCTCGAGGGTCGTTCCGCCATCTTGATCGCGCATCGCCTCACCACCGCCCAGCGCGCCGACCGCATCGTCGTCATCGACGACGGGGGCATCCGCGAAGTCGGGACCCCCGCCGAACTGGTGGCGAGTGGCGGTGCGTACGCCGCGATGTACGAAGCCTGGCTCGCCTCGGGCGGACGTGACGCCACACGGTAGGGACCCGTCGGCGCCTCGTGGGACTTTCGATTCACCACGGCCACCACCAACTCCCCTACGCTGGTCCTGAGGACGACAAGGTCCTCCACGGTTCAAAGGCTGGTGACAACGTGGTCACGCGTCCCAATGAGACGGGGTCCGAGGATTTCAACCCCTGGACCCACGTCTCGTCATTGATTGAACGAGCGGGACATCTGCTCAAACTCGACGAGGGGATGATCAAGCGCATCATCACTCCCGAGAGGATCCTCGAGGTGGCCGTTCCGGTGCGCCTCGACTCGGGTGAGGTCGAGATGTACACCGGTTGGCGGATCCAACACGACACCTCGCGCGGTCCGGGCAAGGGCGGTATCCGGTTCCACCAGAGTGTCAACGTCGACGAGATCGCCGCGTTGAGCGCCGACATGTCCGTCAAGTGCGCCGTCGTGAACATCCCCTACGGCGGTGCCAAGGGCGGCGTGCGCGTCGACCCGACCGTGCTCTCCCGCGCGGAGCTCGAGCGACTCACCCGACGCTACGCCTTCTCCATCGCACCCGTGATCGGACCCGAGACCGACATCCCGGCCCCCGACGTGAACACCGATCCCCAAGTCATGAGTTGGATCATGGACACCATCACGATGCTGCGGGGCTACTCCGCCCCCGGCGTCGTCACCGGCAAGCCCCTGGCCATCGGAGGAACTCTGGGTCACGCCGGTGCGACTTCGCTCGGGGTGACCATCTGCACGCTCGCGCTGTTGAAGAACTTGGCGCGGTCACCCGAGAACGAGCGCGTCATCGTGCAGGGGTACGGCAAGGTGGGCGCGCCGCTGGTGCAGATATTGAGCGAACGCGGGATGAAGGTCGTCGCCGTGGCCGACGTGAAGGGGGCCATCCACGTGCCCGGCGGCATCGACCCCGTCGCCCTCGCCCGACACTACGCCGAGGCGGGCACCGTCGTGGGCCTGGAGGGCTCCGACGTGGTCGCCGCCGAGGACTTCTGGGCCATCCCCTCGGACATCGCCATCCCCGCCGCCCTGGGGGGCGTGATCACCGAGAAGGTCGCCGAGAAGATCACCGCGTCGATCATCGTCGAGGCCGCCAACGGACCAACCACCGGCGAAGGAGCGGCCCTCCTGCACGACCGCGGCATCCCCGTGGTCCCCGACGTGCTGGCCAACGCCGGCGGCGTGGTGGCGTCCTACTTCGAATGGGCCCAGGACCTCCAGGGTTACATGTGGGAGAAGGAGCTCTTCCAACAGCGCCTCGAAAGGACGATGCACGCGGCCTTCGACGCCATCTGGATCCGTCACGGCGAGCTCGGCGTCAATCTGCGCGAGACCGCGTTGGCCGTCGGAGTCGAGCGCATCGCTGAGGCGACGCGACTGCGGGGCCTCTTTCCGTGAGCAGCGCGCGCGACGCGACGACGGGCGAGCCCAGCGTCGAGGAGTTGCGCGAGCTCGTGGAGTCGCTGCGCCAGGAGGTGGCGCGCCTCAAGGAGGAATTGCGCCGTGCTCGCCGCGACCACCACGAGGTACCGCCGCACTACCTCTAAGGGGTGGCGCTCAGGGCGCAGGTGAACGAATTGGTGGTCGCCACCACGTGCGCCGCCGCGGTGACGAGTTGCGCGCGCGTCAGTGAACCGCGCGCGACCGCGGCGACGATGGCTTCGGTGGTGAGCGACGCCGTCTGCAGGGCGAGCGCGGGCGACGCCGGGTTGCCGTTGAGCACTTGGTCGACCCCGGCGGCGAGGGCGGCGACCGACGCCTGGGCCACGCTGAGGTGGCGCGCGGAGATCGCCACGGCGCTCAAGGCGTCGGTCATGATGAGCCCCTCGAATCCCAGTTGGTGGCGCAGTTCGCCCACCATGACGCTCGAGAGCCCCGCCGGGAGCGTCGTCAGTCCTGGGACGGACGCGTTGGACATCATGACCGCCTTCACGCCACTGGCGACAGCGGCCCGAAACGGCACGAGGGCGGTGCGACGCAGCACGGACCATGGCTGGGTCGTGGCCGGCGCGTTGTCGGTGTTGGCCGACGCGTGACCCAGACCGGGGAAGTGCTTGACCACGGCCACCACGTGGGCCGCTGACAGACCCGCGGCGAAGGCCGAGACGTCGAGGCCGTCCTGAGCGGGCGAACCACCGAAGGAGCGAAGCCCGTCGGGGTTCCTCGCGCCCGGCCACACGGCGCGCCCGTCGACGTCGGCCACGGGGGCGAGGTCGACGTTGAGTCCCGCGCGCGTCATCGCCTCGCCCACCTGACGTCCCACTTGGGTGATGCGCACGGGCGACATGGTGGCACCCATGTCGTGGGCCCAGGGCCAGCGACCGACCAGGTTGGCGAAGCGGATGACACCGCCTCCCTCGTCGTCGGACATGATCATCGGACTCAAGTGGTCGGGCTCGCGCCCTCGCAAGGACGTCAGTGTGGCCGGCAGGTCCGCGGGCGCGCTCGCGCCAAAGAGGAGGAATCCCCCGTAACCCTGTGTGGCCGCCGCGCGCAGACTCGCCAAGCTGCTCGCCTGCGCCGAGACCACCACCGTCTCGCGGGCCACGCGCGTGAGGGACCACTGCGAGACCACCCGGGTGGCGCAGGTGAGGTTCGCGGCGTCGCTCGAGGCGATGGCCTGCGACGTCGGTGCGAGAACCAACCAGCTCACCACGGCCAGCAGGGCTCCCGTCACCCCGCGTCGCTTCCTCACGTCTCGACCTTACAGCGTGTGTCCTATTTGGACCCACCGGTTCGCCTTGACCAACTGAACCAAATGGCTCAGCGGTGCTTGCTCACCGTCCGACGTCCCAGACGATGTTTCATCTGAGTACTCGGTTCCGACCCAGGACCCTCATCACGTTGCCGTGATGGTTATGCGGGTGACGATCGGCTCTTCCCACGTGCTTCGCGGTGCAGATCCCAAAAGGATCAGGCGCTTGAGAGAAGCGCAGCGTGCGTTGGGTCCAACAGTGTCACGGTTGGGGGCTCGCCCAGTTCTACGACGCGGTGATGGGCGACGGTTCATCGCGCAGCGCTCGAAGAACCTCAGTGATTGAGGCAACGTGCAACCAACCGGTCGCTGAGACTGTGGTGTTCTCAAAGCACCGTGCGAGGCGACGACGTCGCACAAGATGGCCGTGAGCCACTTCGACCCGCCAAGCGTGACGAATGGGTCGAAAGACCTTGGCGCCGTATTCGTTGCGCGGTGGCTCGTCCCACCCGACCCAGCGAACCTCGCAGTTGAATCTGGCCGACAACCGTGTGGCGGCGGACTGTGCCGTGCCCCGGTCCACGAGCACGAGCTCGAGGCGTTCGACGGCACTAGCCTCGGACGTTGAGGCGGGGACGACGCGCACGCGGAGCGGCCGCCCAGTCACGTCCACGCAGACGATGCGCTTGGCCCGTTAGTCCGACCGTGAGGACCGCCCTGGTTGTGAAAAGTGGCGCCACCGTTCGAGGCCCCTCGTGCGAGGTGCGTGTCAATAACGACCATCGATGGACGGGGCTCCGTTCGACCGAGAGCCGCACGCGAGGACGCGTGCGGAGCGGTGAGTACTCGGGTCCAGGTTCCGTTCCTCGACCACCGACGCAACTGGGACCAAACTCGGGTCCAGGGACCGAACTCCCCGGGCAGGAATCGCCATTGGCACCCGGTGTGCGAGATGTAGAGCATCGCGTCGACGACGTGGCGAAGGTCATCTCCGTGCTTCGAACCTCGTTTGGATGGAACCAATACGAGGGGCTCCAGTACCTTCCACTGGGCATCGGATAGATCACTCGAATAGGCCACGACTTGATGGTGCCGGTCGTGGCTCCCTGCGCACTCGCAGAATAGAACACAGGCTCTTAGGCGGGCGACTATTTCTCGCGTCGACGTAGCTCGTCCTCGAGGTCGGCCGGGTCGACACCGCGGCTGCGCAGGAGCATCAGTAGGTGAAACCACAGATCGGCGGCCTCGGCGACGAAGCGCTCGTCGCTCTCGCTCAGCGACGCCACCGCGGTCTCGACCGCCTCCTCGCCCACCTTGCGGGCGAGGAATGCCGTACCGCGCTCCAGGGAGGACGCGACGTAGGAGTCGGGGTCGTTCGCGGATTCGCGTTGCAGGATCTTTCGCCAGAGCCAGGGCGTGAAGCACGAGGTCGATCCGTCGTGGCAGGCGGGTCCCTCGGCGTTCACGCGCACCACGACGGCGTCCTGGTCACAATCGAGCGTCACTTCGACGACCCGCAGGTAGTTGCCCGAGGTCTCGCCCTTCTGCCAGAGTCGCTGACGAGAACGCGAGTAGAAGTGCACCGTGCCCGACGAGCGCGTCAGTGCCAACGCCTCCTCGTCCATCCAGCCCAGCATCAAGACGCGCCCCGACGCGTCGTCCTGGACGATCGCCGCACGAAGTTCCTCGTTCACACCCTCTCCTTCACGGGACGCAGTTCAATGCCCAGTGCCTCGATCTCGCGGCGCAGCCCGGGCAGGCCCGAGGGGTTCTCGTGCACGATCGAGGCGATCAGTGCGGCGTCGGTGATTCGTAACACGTCGGCCACGTGCTGTGCCGAGCCCGCACCGCCCGACGCGATGACCGGGACGTCGACGGCGTCACGAACGGCCTGGGTGAGCGCCAGGTCGAAGCCACTGCGGCGTCCATCGCGTGCGATCGACGTGAGCAGGATCTCGCCGGCGCCGCGCGCCGCCACCTCCACCGCCCACGGCACGGTTGCGATGTCGGTGGCCACGCGCCCGCCGTGGCTGAAGACGTGGCTCTCGCCGGCGTCAATGGCCACGACGACGGCCTGCGAACCGAATCGGGCGGCGATTCCGGTGATCAGGTCAGGTGTCGCCAGCGCCGCTGAGTTGATCGACACCCGATCGGCGCCCGCCTCAATGATGCGCGACGCGTCCTCGACGCTGCGGATGCCGCCACCCACGGTGAAGGGGATCTCGAGCACGTCGGCCACCCTCTCGACGACGTGCACCATGGTGTCGGCGCCCTCGGGCGTGGCGGTGATGTCGAGGAACACCAACTCGTCCGCGCCCCCCGCGCTGTAGTGCTGGGCGAGTTCGACGGGGTCACCGACGTCACGCAGATTCACGAAACTCACGCCCTTGACGACGCGTCCGCGCGCGACGTCCAGGCAAGGGATCAGTCGGGCGAGAGGCATGAGGCCAAGAACTCCAGTCCTGCGGCGTCGCTCTTCTCGGGGTGGAACTGCACCCCGAGGAACGAGCCGTGCTGCACCGCGGCGCACAGGCTCTCCGAGGTCGCTACGGTGTCGGGCGATTCCGCGACGAAGGAGTGCGCGAAGTAGAAGGTCCCGCCCCAGGGCTCGACGAGCGCCCACCCCAGTCGCGGCACCCGCGGCGCGTCGAGACGTACTACCAGCCCCTCGAGCAGGCCCAAACCCTTGACCCCGCCGTCCTCCTCGCTCGCCTGCAGCGCCAATTGCATGCCGAGGCAGATGCCCAGTATCGGTCGATTCGCCGCGAAGCGACGACGTAACGCGTCCGCCGCACCGGTGTCCTCGAGGTGGGCCATCGCACTGCGCGCGGAGCCGACGCCAGGCAGGATAACGTCGGACGCCGCGCTGATGAGTGCCGGGTCGGCGCTCACCTGACTGCGACGTCCGAGGTGCGTGAGGGCCGCGCGCACCGAGCGCGTGTTGCCGGCCCCGTAGTCAACGATGATCACGTCGCTCACAGGGAGCCCTTGGTCGAACGCACGAGGGAACCGTCGCGTTCGAGGGCCTGGTGCATGGCCCGGCCCACCGCCTTGAAGGCGGCTTCGGCCACGTGGTGCGCATTCTCCCCCGACGCCGTCACGTGCAACGTGATGCGGGCGGTCTGGGCCAGGGACTCGAAGGCATGCGCCGCCATTCCGGGGTCGGGGTTGATGTCCAAGGTCGCCTTGGCCCGGCCCGAGAGGTCCACGACCGCGTGGGCGATGGCCTCGTCCATTGGTACGCGCGACTCACCGTAGCGCGCGAGCCCCTTACGGTCGCCGAGCGCCGCGTCCAGGGCCTCACCGAACGCCCGCATCATGTCCTCGACGGTGTGGTGGTCGCCCGTCTCGAGGTCACCCACGCCCTCGAGTCGCAGGTCCATTCCGCCGTGGAAGGCCAACTGCGTGAGCATGTGGTCGTAGAAGCCCTCACCCGTGTTGACGTAGACACGCCCCTCGCCGGGGACCCGCAGACGGATGTTGAGCAGCGTCTCGGCCGTCGCGCGCCGGTAGCGTAGCGGCGCGGCCTCGAGCGGCTCGCCACGCAGTTCAGCGCGCAGCGCGCCGAGCAGGATGTCGTCGTCGATCTCGTCGCGAATCGAGATACGCAGTCCCCGGTCGTAGGCGCGCATCATGACCCCGTAGGGCAAGAGACGTTCGACGAGTTCTTGCGGGTTCAGCATCGGGATGAAGAGGAAGTTGGTGAACGAGGCCAGGGGCGTGAGTCCCAACGCGTGCAGCTCACGCGACATCCGCTCGCGTTCGGCCACCTGGGACGTGACGTCCAAGGGGGTGGAGATCGCGGCGAGAGCGAGCGCGGCCGAGAGCGACGACACCGAGAGCGGGGCTTGACGCGAGTTGATGAATCGCGTGATGTCCGGAGAGGCGATCGCGTATCCGACGCGGGCGCCCGCGAGGCCGTACGCCTTGGAGAAGGTACGCAAGACGATGGCGCCGTCCCTGACGCGACTGACCTCGTCGACCCCGGCGTACTGCGCGTACGCCTCGTCGATGACCAGTTGCCCCGACACCTCGGGGATGTCGCAGAGCTCGCCCGTCGGATTATTGGGTCGACAGACGTAGACGAGGTCCGCGCTCTCGGGGTCGTCGACGAGTGTGGCCCCCGCCATGGCCGCCGCGTAGCGGTACATCGAATACGAATCCGCCGGCACGGTCGCCACCGTGCCGTTCGGCGCGAAGAGGGCCGCCAGGAGGACGATGAACTCGTCACTACCCGCTCCAAGGGAGATCTGGTCGAGCCCGACGCCGTGGTGAGCGGCGATGGCCTGGCGGAGTGTTTCGTAACGACCGCGGTCGTACTCGTTGATGTCGGCCAGCGCCCTGGCCAGGGTCGCGGGCCGGGCACTAGGTGGTGGCGACGCCGGGGTGTTGCCGTCGAAGCGAATGATCTGGTCGGCGCGAAGGCCGACGCGCGCGGCCAACGCCTCGTTCGAGGGTGGCCACTGGTAGGTGTCGAGGGTCTCGCGAGTGCTCATCGGCGCGCCGTGGCCTTGTGCGCGCTCATGCCCTCGAGTTCGGCCAACGCCTCGATGGTGGGCGCGAGACGTTCGAGTCCGCGCTGACTCACGCGCTGCACGGTGACGGGCTTCATGAAGGTCTCGAGGCCCAGACCACCCGACACCCGGGACCAGCCCCCCGTGGGCAGGACGTGATTGCCGCCCGTGGCGTAGTCGCCCGCGGGCACCGGCGAGAAGGGACCCACGAACACCGCCCCGGCGTTGCGGATACGTCCGGCCAGCGATTCCGCCTTCGGCCCCAGCAGTGCCACGTGCTCGGCCGCGTAGTCCTCCACCTCGGCCAACGCCGCGTCGATGTCGTCGCCGACGCGCACGACGAAGGCGCGCGAATCGGGTCCGTGTTCCATCTGCGCGTCGAGTTCCTGTTGAATGATCACTTCGTCGAAACCCTCGTCGGCGACGACGACGATCTCGCTGGGGCCCGCCGGCAGGTCGATGGCGACGTCCTTGCTCACCAGTAGTTTGGCGGAGTTGACCGCCCCACCGCCGGGACCGACGATCTTGTCCACCGCGGCGATCGACTCGGTGCCGTAGGCCATGGCGGCGATGGCCTGAGCGCCCCCGATGGCCCACACCTCATCGATGCCCAGCAGCGCGGCCGCGGCGGCGACGGCGGCGGCCCCGCTGGGCGGAGTGCAGACAACGATGCGCTCCACTCCGGCCACCTGGGCCGGCACCGCACCCATGATGAGCGAGGAGACGAGTCCCCGGGGAACGTAGACGCCCACCGAGCGGATGGGCGACCAGCGACGTTCGAGGGTCACGCCCGGCGAGACCTCGAGGCTGATGTCGACGGGTCGTTGGGCGGCGTGCCAGGTACGCACGGACTGCGCGGCGTCGAGCACCGCAGCGGTGGGGATATCGCCGTAGGGGACCGCTCGCTCGGGAGTGGTGGCGGTGGTGTGGTCCAGACGCTGGCTCCACTCCACCAGGGCCGCGTCACCGCGGGCGCGCACATCGTTGACGATCTCCTCGACACTGATCGGGCGATCGGTCTTGACGGGTGAGCTCATGGCATCATTCTTTCGACGGGCAGCGTGAGGATCGAGCTCGCGCCACAGGCTTGGAGTTGGGGAAGCAGTGACCAGATCATCGCCGCGGGGACCAGCGCGTGCACCGCGACGATTCCCGGCGTCGCCAGGGCCATGACGGTGGGTGAACCGGTGGTCGGCAGCAGCGCCGTCACCTCGCCCAGGCGCTCCTCGGCGATGTTGCACAGGAGGTAACGGGTGGCGCGCGCGTTGATCACCGACGCGAGAAGCATCGTCAGGGTGCGCTGCGCCTCGTGGTCGCCCGAACCGCGCCGCCCCACGAGCACCGCTTCGGACTCGAACAAGGTGCCCAGAGAGCGCAGGCCGTTGGTCCGCAGTGTCGATCCGGTGGAGACGAGGTCGATGATCGCGTCGGCCAGTCCCAGTCGTGGCGAGATCTCGACCGATCCGGTGACGCGCACGATGTCGGCCTTGATCCCCTGTTGACCGAGCCACTGCGCGGCGATTCGCGGGTGCGACGTGGCGATGCGACGTCCGTCGAGGTCGGCGAACTCCTGGGCGGGATCCTCGGTCGAGACCGCCGCCTGCAGCGAACACGTGCCGTAGCCCAGTCGCAACAAGACATCCACGTCGAAGTCGCGCTCGCTCACTAGGTCCAGTCCGGTGATGCCGCAGTCGACGATGCCGTCCTGGACGTACTCGGGGACGTCGTCAGCACGCACGAACAACAGGTCGATGTCGGCGTTGCGACAGAACGTCTGCAACACCCGCTCACCGGGCTCCTGGGGGGCGACCCCGGTCGCTTCGAGCAACGACCACGAGGGCTCGCGCAGGCGACCCTTCGAGGGCAGGGCCAACGTCAATCGCCGATTCATTCTCGTCCCCGTTCCAAGACGGCGCCGTAGCCCCCTTCGCCGTAGTTCAGCCAGTGCGCCACGCGCGTCACGGTGGCCGTCGAGGCACCCGTGCGCCGTGAGATCTCCTGGTAGGGTACGGCGTCCCTCACCAGACGCGCGACCGTCAAACGCTGACCCATCGCGTCGAGTTCGGCCGTGGTGCACAGGTCGCGCAGGAACGCGGCCACCGTGGCGGCGTCGTCCAGGTGCACGAAGGCGGCCACCAACTCGTCGAAGCGTTGGACGGTCTCATCGTGCGCGTCGGCCGCCGGTACCTTGCCACTAGTCATGGCATCATGCTAGCGTACTAACACGCTGATATGCAACTGATCCCCGCCATTGACCTCCTGGGCGACTTCGCCGTACGCCTCGAGCAAGGCGATTACGAGCGCGTCCTCTTTCGCCAACCCCTCGAGGAGTTCCTCGAGCGCGTGGTGGCCACGCACCCTGACCTCATCCACGTGGTCGACCTACAAGGCGCACGCGATGGGGTGTTGCGCCCGGCGGTCATCGCGCGCTGCGTCGAACTCGCGGGTGACGTTCCCCTACAGGTCTCGGGGGGTATCCGCTCGCTCGAGGCCGCTCGGTCGGTCGTGGCCGCCGGAGCGCGCCGCGTCATCCTCGGCACCGCACTGTGGAGTCAGCCCGACGCTCTGGAGAGCTACGTCGGCGCCCTCGGGGACCGGCTGGTGGCCGCGCTCGACGTGCGCGACGGGGAACTCGCGGTGCGCGGGTGGCTCACCGGCACGGGACTGAGCGTCGCCGATGCCCTCGAGCACTGTCGACGCGCGGGCGTGACGCGTATGCACGTGACCGCCATCGCGCGCGATGGGACGATGAGTGGACCCGACCTCGAACTGTACGCGCGAGTCTGCGCCAGTGGTCTCAAGGTGGTAGCCGCCGGCGGTGTGCGCGACGACGACGATCTCGCCGACCTCGAACGAGTGGGCTGTGAGGCGGCGGTGATGGGTGTGGGTTTCTTGAAGCGACTCGGCATCGAACTTTGAGTCTCGCGTCGTAACCTAAATGACATATGGCACTACTGGCCGCCTTTCAATCCCTTGTGAAGGGGCGCACAATGTAGGAGGTACTTAAGAAAGGACCTCGAACAATGAAGCGTCGAACATTAGACCTGTTACTAACTTGGTTGGGAACAATCCTGACGGTCGTTCTCATCGGAGCCGGCGTGGGG
>Ga0307377_10005812_pt1 | contig 13094 bp, 20 predicted proteins | sample TR3MG_FD_202535 | JGI IMG/M metagenome (GOLD analysis project Ga0307377, IMG submission 202535) | Soil microbial communities from Risofladan, Vaasa, Finland - TR-3 | ecosystem: Environmental > Terrestrial > Soil > Coastal area > Acid sulfate soil | place: Finland: Risofladan, Vaasa | collected... | reverse complement strand
ACGCGCTCCGGTATGTGAAAGACCAGAGCGAAGCTGTGTGCCTCAAGGCCGTGGAGAGTAACGGCTACGCGCTCCAGTATGTGAAAGACCAGAGCGAAGCTGTGTGCCTCAAGGCCGTGGAGAGTAACGGCGACGCGCTCCAGTATGTGAAAGACCAGAGCGAAGCTGTGTGCCTCAAGGCCGTGGAGAGTAACGGCTACGCGCTCCGGTATGTGAAAGACCAGAGCGAAGCTGTGTGCCTCAAGGCCGTGGAGAGTAACGGCTACGCGCTCCAGTATGTGAAAGACCAGAGCGAAGCTATGTGCCTCAAGGCCGTGGAGAGTAACGGCTACGCGCTCCAGTATGTGAAAGACCAGAGCGAAGCTATGTGCCTCAAGGCCGTGGAGAGTAACGGCTACGCGCTCCAGTATGTTTTGGAGTTTGAGTTGTTTGTAAAAATTGCAGGCGTGTTTAATATTTCAATCTAACTAAGGAGAATTAATAATGCAAACTATTAACAAAACTGATGCCGACGCACGCGAATATGCTAACGGTCTGGAGGATCAGGGCGACGCGGAATTGTTCATGTCCCTGTGGGAATCGCAAAACTATATCGTTTTGATGGGACACTTCCCGCATTTCGGGCTCGAAGTGGTCGGCGCTCAAGATGCAACAGTCGGCGTCGATTTGGCCCGAGTGCAGGACGACAACAGCCATTCGGAATTGGACATCGATCCGAATACTGACCCGCAATACATGGCGGCACAAGCTGCTGCCGGTGATGACATCGACGACACTTTGCCGGTACTCACCTCCGACATTTCCACCGAAAACGCCATTTAATTAACAGGAGATATACCGATATGTCAAAAATTAACATCACATCGCCCGTCGGTCGCATCGTAGACGGCAACCTTTACGATCCGCAAACAATGGACGCCGAAGGCAAACCGCTGGTATTTAAAACCGGCCCGAATGCGGGGCAGCCTCGCGTCAATTATTATTTCGCCATCGCAGTCAAAAAGAATGCCGGCGAAACGCATTGGGCGCAAACAGCTTGGGGTCAGCAAATTTGGAACTTGGGCAACCAGGCGTTCCCAAACATCGCACAGTCCCCCGCGTTCGCGTGGAAAATTGAAGACGGCGACTCGCAAATACCAAACAAGAAGGGCCGCAAAAATTCCGATCGCGAAGGTTATGCCGGTCACTGGATTTTGAAATTGTCCGGCGGTTACGCTCCAAAAGTTTACCAGCAGGAAGGTTCCGGCTACGTGCAGGTCGTACAAAAAGATTTCTGCAAGCCCGGTTACTTTGTCGAGGTCGCGTTCAGCGTCGAGGGTAACGGCTCGACCAGCCAGCCCGGCGTATACCTGAATCACTCGATGGTATGCTTCCGCGCCTATGGTCAGGAAATTAGCTTCGGCCCCGATGTGGCTGCCGCTGGCTTCGGTGCTGCACCATTGCCGGCTGGAGCAAGTGCAATCCCGTTGGCTGGCGCAGCTCCGATGCCCGGAGTAGTCCCTGCCCCTTTGGTCCCCGCTGGTTCTGCACAAATGCCACCCACCCCTGCGCCGGTTGCTCCTGTACCCGTTATCCCTAACATCGGATTTACCCGAGTGCCCGCAGTACCGGCTGCGCCACCAGCACCGCCGGCGCACCGCATGACACCGTTGGCTCAGGGCGCGTCGTACGAAGCATGCATCGCTAACGGCTGGACTGATGCGATGCTTGTTCAAAACGGTTTGATGCTGGCGTAATAAATAAGCTGCCTTTGAAACTGAGGGCGGTTTACTTATTCAATATAATAAAGGGGTTACAAATGACTACTCTTAAAATTTCCGATCGCGATGCTGTTATTACTCAGGCACTCAATGACGCATTTAAACCTAGATTTGAATACCTGATCAACTGGATGCGGGACGAATTGCGCGCCAATTTGAAAGTTGAGCATCCGGTCTTTCTGAAGCTGGCAAAAAGTCCTGAGTCTAGTAAATATCTCGCGACAGGTAATGTGCGCAAGTTTTATGCCAAAGGCAAAAATGATGTCGACAAATTTACTTTATATGCACCTAAATATGGTAAGTGTGTATCTATGCCAGATAGCCATCGGTGGATTGACAGCATCGACTGTGAGGGTGTAGGAGATTACGATACGACAGTACCAGCAGCCATCAACAAGTTTGAGATTACCGACGAATCGTTGATTAAAGATTATCGGTGTGCGTGGGCCGACTATACCGCAGCATGCACCGAGCTCAAGGCATTATTGAATAGCTACACCACCCATGAGCGGCTGGTTAAAGATTTCCCTGAGTATGCTAAATACCTGCCTGCTCCGATTGCCAAAGTGAATCTGCCGACGGTAATTGTCAAGGATGTTCGCGCGAAGTTATCAAAACTCGGCGTTCCATCTAAAAAATGACACTCGCCCCACCACCTCCGCCAGCCGCCGCAAAACGTCCCGTCGCCTTTTACGATACAGAGTGCTATCCGAACTACTGGTTACTCAAGTTTAAGCCACGTGGCGGCTCTGTGTACGATTTCAGGCTGCATGCCGGGCAGTATTTCGGCCCCGTCGAAGCTGCCCGCATTCGCTTGCTGTTCGATTCATACTGTGCCGTCAGTTTTAACGGCAATTATTACGACGTGCCGATGATCGCGGCAGCGTTGTCCGGATATACAGCAGAGCAATTGAAATGGTTGAACGACCGGATTATTGTCGAGAAGGCTAAACCGTGGGATTTAGGTCTACCGGATTGGAAGCCGTCTGATCACATCGACATTATGGAAGTCGCACCAGGCGCCGGCAGTCAAAACCAATACGCCGGCCGTATCCATTACAAGACGATGCAGGATTTGCCATATGACCCGTCGAAGCATTTGACCGATGCCGAAATTCCTGATTTGGACTTGAAGTGCGAAAACGACCTGCTGAAACTTGAGGCCATATTCGATGCACTGCAGCCACAGATACGGCAACGGGAAGCGTTAAGCGCACGATACGGTATTGACCTGCGCAGCAAGTCCGACGCGCAGGTCGCTGAAGCTGTATTGAAATACCGATGCGAGCAAGCTCTCGGTCGCAAGATATATAAGCCAACAATCGATTGGAATTTGAAGTTTCGCTATAAAGTTCCGTCGTTCGTTGCTTACAGCAGCCCACAGCTGCAGCGTGCGCTTGCGTTGGTTAATGAATCAATATTCCGACTGGATGCAAAAGGCACCATCGCAATGCCGCCGCAGCTTGACGGCTTGCTGATACCGATAGGTCAGTCAGTTTATAAAATGGGCATTGGTGGACTTCATAGCCAGGAGAAACAGCTTGTCGCGGTGAGCACAGAAACTCATCAGATACGCATGCCGGACGTCGCCAGTTACTATCCAAATCTAATGCTGAACTCAGGAGAATGCCCGCCGGCACTCGGCGTGGCATTCCTGCAAGAATTTGCGTCGATCAAAGACGAACGGCTCGCATGCAAAGCACTTGCAAAGCGGTTAAAAAAAGAAGACTTCGAGGGTACTGTCGAATACGAAGACGCGACCACGGGTGACGGTGGCATGAAGATTATGATAAACGGCACGTTCGGCAAGACAGGCAGCCCGTACAGCGTTTTGTTTGCGCCGGAAATGTTGATACAAACAACAATCACCGGCCAGCTGTCGTTGCTTATGCTGATTGAGTGGCACGAGCACTACGAGATACCTGTGATTTCGGCTAATACTGACGGCTTTGTGATCAACTGCCCGCGCGACAAGCTGCACATTTCCGAGGCTCTGATTGCGGAATGGCAAAAGCGCACCGGGCTGGAAATGGAAACCGACGACTATGTCGCAATCTATGCGCGTGATGTTAATAATTATTTTGCGATAAAAACACCGGACGACGTGAAGCGCAAAGGTGAATATGCAAAGGGCGGACTGGTCGAAAAGAAGAACCCAGACGTTGAGATATGCTCCGATGCTGTGGCCGAATACCTAGCCAAAGGTACGCCGATTTTGTACACGATCTGCGCATGTCGGGATATACGCAAGTTTGTAACGATCCAGAAGGTTAACGGCGGCGCGGTGAAAATGTGGGGCGACGGCCCACGCAAAGCGATGCGGGTCATGGATATGACCAATACACTGGTGGCTGGCGGTTGGATCAAAGAGGGCCGTAAGTGGCGCAAGGGTGACACCGTGGCCGACGCCTTCACCGCATACGCGTCGTGCTTCAAGCCCCAGCGGCCTGAATATCTGGGCAAGGTAATCCGCTGGTATTACAGCACGCAAGCGCCAGGCCCCATTGTTTACGCCAGCAACGGCAACACCGTCAGCCTGTCATACGGTGCCCGCCCCTGCATGGTCTTGCCTGACGCATTCCCTGACGATATCGATTGCGATTGGTATGTCAAAAAGGCCGAATCGATACTTGTTGACATAGGCAAATAATTTAGCGATAATGAACGCGTCAAAATAAAATTAACCAAGGAGACACGTCATGATTGTCATAAAAACTGCATCAATCAAGGCTGCATGTCTGCTAGCCTCAACTAAAGATATTCGCTACTATTTGAACGGGGTTCAGATATTGATACGCGACACCGGCAAGGTTCACGTCAGGTCAAGCGATGGGCATATGGTATTCGATGATCTGATGGACGAAGAGTCGCGCGACGGCATGCTGGATATCATAATCCCAATTGAGGCTGCCACATTGATCGGCAAGAGCAAATCGCAATTTGTCGCGATAACAAAAATTAACGAAACGCAGTACGAATGTGAGGGGCGGCTTTTTAAACCGATTGACGGTAAATTCCCGGACTGCGACCGCGTTATCCCAGAGCGCGATTCGCAATTTGATGATGTCGCTGGTCAGCAATACGATGCGATGTTACTTGCGACGTGCTTGAAGGCGATGAGGATTGCGACAGGTAATTCTAAAGCATTTTTCAGATTGCAAAATTCACCTTGCGGATTGATGTACCGCGAAAACGACACGTATCCACGTTGCGGGATTGTGCCGCTGAACATCAAAGCGGCGTTTGTCGGTAACTAAAGGGAGTGCGAACCGTGGACAAAGCTGAAGCCAAAATCAATGTAGAAATGACGCGACTCAAAGCGTACTATCCGTTTCGAATCGTTTGGGGTGCCATCAATCCCTTGACGCTCGAGACTGCGACCGGTGCAAATGCCACACGCAAGCAAGTCAACGCCTACATGCGTAAGGGCTGGAGCGGATATATTTTATGATACATTTTAACCCAGCATGTATGGCCGCCATGAGCGACGAGCACCTGATTGCAAGCCTGGAAGCGCAAGCGAGCTCCTTAACCAGCACAGCGGCAGAGGCTGAGTTAATCCGCAGACTTGAGGCGGCAATTGATGCCAAAGATGACATGCTCGACTCGAGTGATGTTGCGATTACCGTGGGCGAAGCTGTCGCGCAATATCCAGCCGAGGACTTTTTAGATCCGATAATTGACCGCATTAATACTCTGTCTAAAAAGTTGAGCGGAGATAACCGCGATGAACTAAATTCAATTTCGGAAGCACTTTTTGATCTTGCTGGCGAAACGTCGCGGGCCGCCGAATATGGCGCGGACGAACTTAATAAATTGATAAAGGACCTATGATGCGGACATTTCTAATTAACGCCAACGGCGTGGAGTCAATCGCCGTATATCCTAATTGTTTTGACGCCCTGCTTGCTCATGCAGAAAATGCGCCAAGCCGTAGCAAAATATCAATACGCGCGTTGCCCTACTGCATCGGAACGAAACTCACCGACCTGCTGACTGGCGACACTTTCAGCATTACGGACATAACGCCGACAATTGTGAGTTACAGCGGCTTTACGGGATACGGCAAGGCGTCCCGAAGTCAATTGGCATCAGTTTTTAAAATACACGGGGAATAATATGGCAGCGCGAGAATCGGCAGAAATGGGTAGAGCACGAATTTTAATCACGGTCAATAAGATGACTGCATATGCGGCTGCTAAAAAGGTGGGACTGACACGTTCGGCAATCTATATGGCGCCATGGTACAAAGAATGGAAGGTTAAAAATGTCACAGCCAAAAAGTAATAAGGTGCATACTAACATCGGGCATCCGCGCTCGTTATGCGGCCTTACGCCGATACGTGGTGAATATAAGATTGTTTCGTATGCGAGCTTTTTCAGCGCCGCACCCGAAGATCAATGCGGCAGTTGCCTTGGCAAGCTCAAAGCTCGCGGTTATAACATTGAACGCGAGCGCGCGAAGTACAGAACCATATACGGCTACGCTCAAGCGTTGGTGTTGATACCATGATTATAGTATTGATTATTGTCGGATGGGTGGCACTTGCAATTATCGCAGGTCTCGTGCTCGGCAGAGCGATTTCATATATGTATGATGGGGACGATAATGACGAAAACAACTAAGCGTATGGCATTGATGCTGCTTTTCGTGTATTCGACGCTGGCGACAATATTGGCCGTTATGTATGCGCTCGATGCAAAATCACTGGAGCATGAGCGCGACGCGTATGGCTGGCGAATTTTTACGTGTCGCACGTTGCTTGATGATCCGAAGACTCGCGCTATCATGGATGCGAAGTGAAAAATGATCAGAAAACTACAAAGCGAACGTAATTTGAAACCAGATCCCGCCGTCTGGATAATCGATGAACAGCATGAACCCAATGACAATCAGAAAAAACACAACGTAATGGATTTTATTTGGCTGGCAGCAATCTGTTTTTTGTTTTGGTATTTCTCGCCACATTGAGTGCTCAATTCAACGGGGCGATGCATATCGTTTGACTATTCGTGCGGATGGCGTCGACGTTTATTTGATCGCACTGCCTGAATAGCTCTGTTGTGCGTTGTTGAAGTCTTGCAAAATTTGCATCCACCGTTTCTGAAAATGTCCAGGCTCCTGCGTTTGCACTTGGGGTTGCTGTGGCGGCTGTATGCATGGGGTCGCTACATATCCCGTGGATTTGCAGCCGCTCAAGCTGATCATGAAGCTGAGTATTAACAATTTGATCTTTGTCATGTTGCACCTGTGATTGATTAATTGCTACAAGTCGTTTTGCGGCCACTTTCTGCTGCTTTATGAGTTCATCCTGCACAGCCTTGGCCATGTCAAGCTGCACGGCGTATAGCACGTTCTGGCCATGCTGGCGCGTGAAATACCATGTGCATGAGTTTGTCACCAGAAGAACCGCGAGAATTACCGCAATTTCAATTTGCCAGATCATTGTGACGATCCCTTGTTGACTGCCGAATCGAATTGCCAGCCCCAAGACAACGCGCCGCCTATCGCCATCCAGCTTATTGTCGGGATGGTGTAATGCTGCACGAGCTCATTCCATAGCATGGTCGGGTCGACAATAGAGCTCGCGTCGCCTGTGGCCGCCCCTGCTGCCGACGCAAACAGTATTGCAATAACGGACGCTGAGCGCCCAGGGTAATCGGCAAAGAAGTAGTCGAGAATAGTGCCCTCAACTTCTTTGCGCGACTTTTTCTTGACCCAGTGGGAAATCGCACCGACGAGCATCAGCGTAAATAACAGCAGAAAGGACAAGACGTTCATTTTTGTTTCTCCAAGTTACGCCAGCTTGCCGCCGGCGTTAATAAAAGTACGTTCCACATTCGCATACTGTTCGATACGTTGACCAGCCTTTGAACCCGGCAAACTTGCCCACACAGGTGCACACTTTAACACTGCATCGGCGAGATTTCCAGCGATCACATCTTCAATCGCATGCATTTCGACAATCAGACCGATCGCGGCTAAATCCTGATTTGCCGGGCTGAAGTCCGTAAACCCGTAGTTTTTCACTAGTCCGCGCCATGTGCGATAAATAATCTGATATGCGCCCGCTGCCGTGCTGTAGACCCCATAGCGCGCGATATAAACGCGCCGCCGTGGGTGTGTGGCGGTATTTATGAAGCGCCCGCCACCCACAATCCTAAAATAGCCATCTTCGTCAAATGTTCCCTCGCCGAGCCGAATTGCTTTAAGGAATGCTCGCACGTTCGCATTTTTGGCATATTCGCGAAGGTCGTTAATTGTTGTCATTTTGGCCAGCCGTGAGTCGTGAGGAAATAGACAATGTAGCCCAATACGCCCGCCGAGATCCCGCGCGCCGTCCATTTTCCGAACGCTGCCCATTTCTTTTCAAGCCAGGCGTCAATGGCTTCCCCTATGATTTTATTACGTTCCTCGGCTGGGTATTCGCTTAGAGGGTTCCTGCGTTCGGCGTCTGATTTCAGCATATGCTTGCTTTTTTAATTTTAGATCGTTATACTACGATCAATAATTTATCGGAGGTGCCCAAAATGTCAAAACTCATATTCGTTTTACTCTTACTTTCTTCATCAGCTTTCGCAGATACCGTTGAAGTCGGTATTAAATCCTTTGCACCCTCATATGTCCGCGATGCGTGGAAACCTGCTGATTCCGGCAAACAAGCCGTCACACTTACGCTGATGGGGGTGAATCTACTCCAAAATCTAGAGGTTGTCGAAACAAACCGATACACCAGCGATGTTGAAAAATTCAGTCTCATTACACGATCTTTATTTATGGCTACTGCCAATACTGCAATTGCCTACTACCTTCCCGAATCCGCCCGCAGTATTTTTCAGCACCTCTCTATTGGATGGGAAGCTAACGCGGTTGCGAGCAAGTTAAATCTACGGGTCGATGTTCGGTTTTAACGTAGCCTTTTAGTTACCTGCAACCAACAATGCCCCGCTGAAATTTGATTGCGACGATAAAGACGGGGTTGTCCCAGCTATTATGGCGAATAGCTCAACGTAGTCAGTTGATCCATTTAAATATACAATCCCACCACCAGCAGAATACGCTTGGCTAATTGCTGTTCCGCTGTAGCGCGCGCCGTTAAGAAAGCTCGATCCGTTTTTATACAAAAACGACTCCGCATGAGTTAAGGATGTGGCATTACATGCTATCACCCACGTAAATTGATAGTACCCCGCTACTGTTGGGGTAAATCTATGGTTGGTAGCAATATCAAAATTATTATTGGTATCAAATGTTTTGCTTGCCCAAAGTACTTTTGCCTCAGCACCAGATGTTAGATTTGCAGTTAGGCCCTTCACCTGAAATTTAGGGTATGTTCCGGTCAGGTTGGTTGCATTGATTGCATTGGTTGCATTGGTTGCGTTGGTTGCATTGGTTGCATTCGCCACAGAAAGTCCTGCGCCGCCTGTAGCTGTTGCCGATATGGTTCCCGAACCGACAATATTCGTCGCATTAACCGCATTATTCGGATACTGCCAATTCGGCCCGCCCATATCGGGATTGCTCGCATTATTGTCAACTGTACTGCACCATATCCGCGCCATGGTTGTGACCGACTGCACACACGCACCAGCAGGATACCCGCCGATAGCCGTCTGATACGCCGAGTCATAAAACACAGGGCCGCCAGCAGCCCACCAACGCGCATGGGAGCTTACGGAATTTAGAATACCATTCATGTCCTGACCGAACGGCGGCACGCCGCCAGCGCCCACAGGAACGAAGTTTAGCGGCGGGAATCCGTCAGTGTACGAGGCTGCGCCGTTCTGTATGCCAATCTGCGAGGTAACCGGGATGGTGCGAATGTATGCACCGCCCGCGCTATTCCCAAAAGGAATTTGAATTTTCGTCGGCGCGCTTGCGTCGGCCAGTGCAAAAACTTGCAAGGGGATGAACAATGCAAGTGCGATGACTAATTTGATGAATTTCATGTCGGTTTCTCCTTATGCAAAGCTATATAATACTTGAACGCCGGTAGGCTTGGGTAAAATTCCAGAACCTTGAATGAATGATTGTTCAACATCACTTGTGGCGAATGTGAAGGTATAGGTCATGGTCATATTTAAACCGTCCACCACATAGCAATTGCCGCGATTTGGAAATAATGCCAATAATATCTGATTGCAGCTTGCAATTGATCCATCCGAGATATTGGATAGAGCTTTTGCAAAAATCAATATACGAAATGCATCATCCGAAAGCGCAAAATTACTTGTAACCGACCCGCCAGAGAAAAACGATCCTTGTTCAAAACCTGTCGCGCTTGCTCCGGCCTCTTGAAATCCGAATGCTGAACTCGTCTGAATCGCAATAACTCGATTGACGCCGACGATACGCCCCCATACATCGAGGCCGTAACCTTGCGCAGTATTAATATTGAATATCGTATCGAAGAATGCGTCGATATTTTGAGTTTGATCAAAGTACGCTGAGAAATTCTGCACCAGTTGCATAATGATGGGTGAATTCGCGTACTGCGAAAGCACCGTATCCAGCACGTTAAAACGCTGCGGCGTTCCGATCGCACTCTGCCCAATCGTGAAATTTCCGATTCCGCTCATATTAAACAGGAACTATCTGCCCGTTGACATACTGCAGCGTGCCATCGAGAAGCCCCGCCCACTCTGCCTCGGATAATTCAACTGAGTTTGGTGGAAGTTGTTGGCTGGTATCGCTTCTCAACTCAAAGCCTGTTGGGATGATTGTTAGATATTTCATTTATACTCAAAATCCGCGATAGTCGATATTAACTTGCGCATAAGCTGTATGATCAGCAATTACACCAGCCCCTGTTAAATAATATACCGGTAAAATTGTCAACGTCTGGCCGACAGTTGCTGAGCATCTGAACGTAGTTGTTGCACCCCCGCTAGAATCGGATGCAGTATCCCCCGAGTATCGAGGTGCAGCACCTATCACACGCGCTGCCGTCCCGCCTAAAACCCCAGTTAATATCTCTTGTGAATACGGATTTGCATGTGACGCCTGAAGCAATAAATGAACTAAATATACACCTGCAATATCGAACGTAATTGTTAGTGTACCGGCTGAATTTGCATTTGTTGTAAATAGCGAATCATAATTTGTACCCGCAGCAGGCGCATTCGTCGGCGTAGCAGCCAAATCTGATGGATTCCACGCGTTCCACGTATACGTGGAAAGTTTACTTGCTGCTGGAGGTTCCCTCACCAGCATCTGGGTAAGGCTAACCATCACGCCTTTACTGCGCCAGTTGATCGGGATACGCCCAGATGGGATATTGTAATAAGTTCCATCCGCCAATCGACTAACTAGGTTGATTGCACCCAGACCATTAATATTAATCGTTGGTGTTGCGCCGCATGCTGCATTAAAAACAATGTCGAATTCCTGCCCGATTGCATATGCTGAGATTGCCGGTACTGGTGTTAATGTGTAAGCAGTCGAGGTTCCGGCTGTGGTAAATGCTGTCAGTGACTGCGCTTGTATTTGCGCGGCTTGCGGGGCTTGTGTGCTGAGTGTTGCGGCTGTATTGATTGCCACACTGGTAAATGCTCCGGCGGCAGGTGTTGTGCCGCCAATAGCTGGCGGTGATGCGAGATAGTTACTAAATCCCGTTCCTGATATGGTACCCGATGATGAAATACTTGCCGCCGCCAGTGTTCCGGTGATTGTTGGAGAGGCCGACAACACGACACTTCCAGAGCCCGTAGAGCCTGTCAAAATCGGAGCTTGTGCCGCGGCACCAGTGCCTGTGCTGGTTACAAATCGCGGGGTCGTTGTAGTATTGCCTGATAGAAATAGGGTGGTGTCGGGTGCGGATTGATAGGGTATCGCCCCCACAGTGCCGCCATAAAGATTTCCCGTAGCGCAATTGAAAACGCCCGCTGCGAATGTACAACTGCCGCTCACTGGCGCAGCTAAAAGATTTCCCGAAGCGTCCCAATATGGCAGATTATTCGCAGCACCGGGGGAGTAATCCAGCTTCGAAGAAAAATAGGAATTCCACTGTGCTGCTGTCGGAACTTGCCCGTAATACAGGCCAGGATTCGAATTACTCGCCGCCAGTACGTTGAACGATGCCAAAAATAGCATCAGGAAATTGACAAATTTTTTCATGTTCACTCCTTAAATGATCGTTACTGCAATATTTCCTGCAGCAATTGCAGGTATTTGATTAATTGGCACCAATACGGATGTTCCTGTCGGGGATGCGGCTATGCCAATAAAAATAGATATGACTTGCGCCCATGACCCCAATGATGCCACATTCGCATAAAATCGGCTTGCGAATATTTGCGAGCCGATACGAGCACGCGGTCCGCCGTCACTCCCGGCAAAGGCGTTAATGATTGCGTTTTGAATCTGTGCTGCTGCATCGGAAGGAATGCCCAAATTGTTTGCGATACTCACGGCAAAATAAATAGTTAACGGCGTGGCAATCTGAAATTTTATGCTGTAAGTCGGGAATGGGGTCACAAATAGGGGGTTTGTGTCCTGAACAACCACAGTCGTCGTGCCGTTCATATTGCAGCCCGGCATTTTCTTTTTCTGGATAGCTTCGGCGATCAATGTATTGTCACCCCCGTATACACAGACATAGATCGAATTTGCCACGATGGTCACGCCGGTCACAACAATTGAGCTGCTCGTGTCATTCTGATTCGCGTAAGCGTCCGTGACACCCATTACAGCAAGCACGTTACCGAGGATTGATGCGAGCATACCTTGCGAATTTGCGGCGACTGACTGCTGTCTGCGCGTCTCGAACGAATATCGACTTTCGACGTCCTGACCGAGCACACCGTCCGCAGGGTTGGTGATCGAATCCCATCCGGGTATTGATCGATAAATTTTTGTAAGCGTTCCAGCTGGGCAAGCAACCGCACCGGCAACGGCGTTGGCGAACGTGACGGACACACTGCCGCCGACCGGTATTGTGGCAGCCGCGGTGGAAAGGTACACGTTACCGGCGGTGTCAATGGCTTGCGAGTTTACTGGAATAACCGTACCCGACAAGCCCGTGATCGTACATGCGGCGGTTGTCGGTAAAGCCGGATTGCGCGTCAAGAAGTAAATGCGACCAATCGCATCCTGATATCGACCGACGGCATACGCGGGGTCCATTTGGCTGACCAGCGCCACAAACTCAGCGTTAGCTTGAGCAATAAGAGCCGATAGTGTAGTGGCTAATTGACCCTGCGGAGTTGATAATGAAGGGTCGAGATTGCCACCGAACGCCGCATTAAAGTCAGCCTGTGCGCCTGCGAGAATTGCGGCTTCGGTCGGCGCTACAGCCCCCGCAGAGGTGAATTGTAATGGCGGAACGTTAGTGG
>Ga0307377_10005811_pt1 | contig 13095 bp, 12 predicted proteins | sample TR3MG_FD_202535 | JGI IMG/M metagenome (GOLD analysis project Ga0307377, IMG submission 202535) | Soil microbial communities from Risofladan, Vaasa, Finland - TR-3 | ecosystem: Environmental > Terrestrial > Soil > Coastal area > Acid sulfate soil | place: Finland: Risofladan, Vaasa | collected... | reverse complement strand
AACTGCATGACCCGGAGTGTATAAGACATTAGCTTCTGAAGCTGCAATGTCCTCGTCGTTCCACGGTCTGCGATATTGGCACACTCCGACATATTTGTCACTGGTGTTTTTCCATGCCCAATAGAGCGTAGTAAGATCGCCAAAATATGCGTTCAATGAAGAAATATTGTCACCTTCGTCGTCCATGGCAAAACCTTCCTCTAAATAACGTTGCCGCAGTTCTGGTGCTAATTGTGCAGATCCTGCCATCACTGATGTCATAGGCACAGCGCAAGAAAAACGAGGGGGTTTTTCTGGAACACAGCAGCAATAAAGATGAGGAGATTGAGCGTATGTATCAATCATAAATTTGCTTTGCCGCCCACATTTCGTTGTAATTATTTACGCCTTTTGCTCCAAGACCAGAAAGATCGCCACCGCCAGAAGGTTTGCTCCACGCCATGATCGTACCGTCAGGCAATACAAATGCACGGTTTTTCTGCTCGTGCGTAGGAGTAAGTTCTAAGTAGTCGCCGTAGATAAAATCACTTTGACTTCCATTGACGGCTAATGCTTTTCCCAGAAGAGTGGGACCAGTAGGGCACAATGGTGTGATGCCATAGTATTTTTCTGTGCAATTGGCAGCAATCATATCAATGGCTATCTGCATGGCTGTATTGTTTGGCTGCGAATACAGAACAGTCGTAGCACAAGCCCAGGAAGTGTAACTAAAACGTTGGATGTCACGAAAAGCAAGAAACTTAATACGCGGTCCTACTTCCACTGGATTGACTATCCTCACAGCAATATCCATGTACCATCCTCCAAGCTTGTTTAACAAGCAGAAGCGACCAAGATCCGCCTTGTAAGAATATGGACGCAGTTGGTCATATGCCTGTAATATTCGTTCCTCATAATTATCTGCAATAAATTGCCTAAGCGTCTCTTTGGTGTAAATAGTGTGGTTAGCGTCAGGAAAAGCATTTTTAACAGTGCCAGTAGCATGCTGCAGAAATGGCGACAATTCGTCGCTTTCGTCGCTGAGATAGATTTGAGAGATTTCCATGGGAAAGAATTAATTGATTTTTGTAGGAGTGCCAAAACCTTTGGAAACCGGGGCTTCCTTCATTGCAAGCACTTTCTTCACAGTGTCAAGCATTTGATTTTGAACGTAGGGCCAAGTGAATGGTTCTTCATGTATTCGTTCATACCCCCATTGACCATCTTTCCGTAGCGCATCGCGATCCTCGTAGTAGTACGAAAGAAGATCTGCTGCTGACTCAGGATCAGGGAGCAAGCGCTCTAGACCATAGTTGCGATCAGTTTCAGAGGCATTACACGAAATGCGTGGCACTTTATCAAATATTTCGGCAAGGCTTGTGTGGTCAGGCACTAATTGAGCCACTCCTGTAGCAGAATGCTCGGTATTAACAAGGCCCCATCCTTCTCCGATACAAGTGTTGAGGCCAATGTCTACTGCGTTATAAACCTTGTTCAATTGCTCCACTGTGAGACAGTTGTGAGTAGAAAAATGTGGACTGGTAAGGATGAGCTTACCAGTGGCGTCGTAACCTTCGTCTCTAGCCGCACGTTTCATGAGAGGAATGATTTCCCAGCCCATATCTTTGGCCCCCATATTGAGCCATAGTCTTGCATCGGGCCTTTCTTTAGCAAACTTCACAAAGCTTTTGATAGTTAAGTCAATACGCTTGCGTGGTTGATTTCTGTTGCCATTGAAGACGATAAAAACATCCTCCGGCACTCCTAATTCCTTGCGACATTTAAGCTTGTCCATGGGAAAGAATTTAGTGAAATCAGTGCCATGTCCCATGATGCCAATTTCTTTCTCGTAGCCCATTTTTTTAATTTCTTCTGCTCCAAATTTTGTATAAGTGGAAAGACCATCCCATTCGTTTAACGAAGTCAATAGCTCAGGAAATAGCCCGTAACTATCAATAGGCGTATAGACAAACCATTTGAAACCAAGAGCTTCTTTGTAAGGCTTGGCTGCCTCCCAAAGATTGATGGCGCACCAAATATCATTAGTTACCCACACGAGATCAGGCTTGATGGCTTGCAGCAAGTCTCCAATGCGATGAGAGCCAAACGGGTCCGAACCATGAGCCATTGCTGGATACATGTGACAGTGCTCTTGCATGGCATTAGGGTCGCCTGCATAATTAACTGCCAAGGCATGCACCTCATGCTCTTTTGCTAAAGCAGGAATAAGGTATTCTGCTACTCGCCCAAAGCCTGTTTCGCATCCAACGTCTCCACAATATAAGATTTTGGTCATTGCAAGCAGAAAACTGCTCCAATCTTAGGGGGCATTTTTACACTGGCACTACTTGAGCTTGTTGTCTGTAGTAGCGCACAGAGCACCTGCATCGGGCTCCACACTCACAACGCCGACCAGGAAGAGGAAGAGATCCAATGGAAACAATTCCTCTTGCTGCATAGTCAAGGCAATCTTGACAGTGCTGTGCTTGTTCATCCAAAATACGTCGCATCATGCTGAAACCTTGTTGTTGCTGACGAAGTTCACTTCCCTGCCAGTAAGAGCCACGTACAGATTTGGCATACAAACTGGCTCGTGCTGTTGCCATAGGACCAGAAACTCGCTGTTCTAATAAGTCTTTAGCAAAATTCTGCAGATATGCATATTCTTCTCGCAACCGTTGACCAATACGTCCGTATTCGCCGCTGCCCATTTCGTTTTTACCTCCATAACCCACTACTGCTGCTTGAATGTGGGCAGTCTTGATTGCCTCGCGCATGCTGGCTTGCCATTGATCAATGGTAATAGAACCGTCAACAAGCATTTTTGTGTAGCTTTGAAGGGAGGTTTGAAGCTTATCAATGCGAGCATCAACAAGTTTTTCTACGGAAACTTTGTTTAAGAACCTGCCTTTTTCGTCGCGATAACGCCCAGCATTACGGTCATAGGACCAAGCAGCGTCCATTCTGCTGGACAATATGGAAGCAGAGAGAGAAGAAAGATCATTCAACATTGTCAGCTTCCAGCAATTCTTTGAATTTTGCTGGTGCTTCTTCTTTCCAAGCCGTTAACGCAGTTTCAATGTCTTCGTCGGAGATGAAAGCAGCTTCGTCAATATCACCAAGAATTAAGCCACTGGTTCTCACTGGATCAATAGCATCTTCCTTGAAATAAGCGGCCTGTTCTTTTTTCCCTTTAAACGCTTTGCCTGTGGAGCCATGCTTCTTCTTATAAAGCTCTTTGTATTTACGAGTGACATAAGCGCCTGCCACTGCACTTGGCCATTCTTTGAATTTAGCTTTAGCTGAGGCAATGGCTTGCTGATGCAGTTCTTTGTCAGTAAATTCAGCATCTTCTTTAACTTTTTCTAGGTCTCCTTCTAAGAAAAGGCCCGCAGTGTCGGCCACTTCTCTAGTGCCATCCATAGGGAGAGTGCCATTCTCTTCGTTCATGGGGTCGCGCCCGCCAGGAGGCACTGCCAATTTTTCACCCCCTTGCGGAGTAAGAAGCTCACGAGGAAGCGATGGGTCAAGCGTAAGTTCCATCGACCATTCAGAACCGCCGTAGCGAGCATCAGCCACTTCTTGTGGGTGCAGAACGCCTAGCTGAATGTAACGACCGTCAACGGCTGCTACGCGGGCTCTTACATCGGCCTTTTCTCTTTCGTTCAGCTCAAATAAATCATTAAACTTAATGCGATATGATTCCGGGAGCTTGCCGCCGGTAGGTCCAGTCCTGCTAAGCATGATGTATTCCATCAATTGCTTGAGAGGACGATGAAACACACCTTGCTGATAGTCACCAAGCATTTTGGCGAAATCGCGCTCTTCGCTCCTACCTGTGGAGCCAAGACCGCTAGGACTTTCACCAAACAAAAGAGTGTGAGGAATTCTGGAGGCACCAATAATATCAATGCGCATCTTTTCTAAGATTTCACCAATACCTCCAAAGTTGCGACTAACGAATTCAAGCTCTTCTTTTTCTGCATCAATTGCATAGCCACGATAGACGCTTTTGCTCATATCATTTAGAACAAGCCTATCTTTTACATCCTTTTCTTTTCCTGCAGCCAGCATTTGTGACAGCCCTCGAATTTTATGAACAAAAATATCAAACTCACCAATCAAAGTCGAGACTGAGCTAAGACCAGTTGCATAATGCCTAAAACTGTCATAGACAGTCTGGAGACTGCTCATTCCCCACCCATTGTTTCTCTGTCTGATGCGATAAGGCAGCCAGTCACCGTCAAACCTGAGGATTCTATCTTTATGTATGCGAGTGAGCTGAGGCTGCCTAATTAGATCGCCAGAAATGATTTGATAATACGTTGCCTTGGAATAGTCGTATAGATTTTCTTCACTAATGACAGGTGCAATCTGCCAGCGGTCAAGCACTTCCATGCCTTCTACTTTGTAGATCTTGGTCTTGTCTACTGGCTGATCAGCAGCACGTCCGTCATCAATGTAAAGAAGAATAACAGCACCTCCGTACAGCCTGGAATTCTTGGAGGCAAGCATGAAGTTTTCAAGGATGTACATGTCCTCAATTACTTGCTCAATGCCTGCCACTTCTTCGGCTTTTGCCCCTTCTCCTCCAAATAACACTTTGAAGCCCTTACGAGTGGCTTGTTCTGCATAAATATCCACAATGCGCCGAGGTAGCCATTCGCCATATAGTGCCTCTAATTCTTCTTGCGCCAAGAAGACAATCGGCTGGGCAGTGGTATAGCGACTCTTGTCACGAGAAGTACCCATCCCAGTGAGAGCGTTAGCTAGCCCGTCTACTCGTAGACTTTCGCTAGTGGCATGCCCTAGATCGATAGCTTCTTCTGACATTATTCACACGATGAGCTTGTTTTGTTATTCTACGATGGCTATCATGTGACTGACGCACTTTTTTTATGCCCACTCCTATCGAATTTGTCTTTTCCGCCCAAGAGCGCAAACAAGCAACAAAGGAAGGACATCGCCGTCAATCAGTGAATGAAGCCAAAGGATTGCGCGGACGAAACAAAGGAGCATCATTAGGAGATAAAGCCCTCGAAATCCATTTGCTTGGAGCAGCAGGAGAAATGGCAGTGGCTTCTCATCTAGGGATGAAAGACCTCATCTACAAAGAAGTCGAAGCCAAGCGTGGCTCTGATGATCTTCCTGGCATCGACGTAAAATCTCGCTCCAAGCATAAATATGACCTCATTGTGCAAAAAAACGAAGATCCTCAGAAAAAATTTGTTCTTGTGACCATAGAAAATCAAAAGACGCTCATCCATGGCTGGTGCTATGGGAAAGAAGCAATGGAAGGGAAGTATTGGGCAGATCCTGCAAGAGGTCGCCCTGCCTACTTTGTCCCAAAGTCTGCTCTTCGTCCTATAGATACTTTGATCGATGCTTGCGCCTAGTCAGTTTGCAGAGCACGTACTGAAGCTCAAGCTATGGGAAAAGCAAAGGGAAATCCTTGACAGTTATTTTGGCGGCAAGAAGACGCATGCAGTGTGGGCCTTAGGACGACGGTGTGGCAAAACGCTTATGGCTTCTATTGCTGCTTTATATGCATGCTTTGTTTTAGAAGACCATTACAAAAAGCGAGTGAGACGAAGCGAGAAATGGTACATTCTTACCATTGCTAATGATCAAAGCCAAGCCAAGCTTGCTTTAAACAACATTCGTCAGCTTTTAATGGAAAGCCCTCTCGCCAATGAGATAACCAGAGAGACAGCCACTGAGATTGAAGTTAGTAATAATTGCGTGTTTCAAGCCATCCCTGCATCGGCGAGAGCCTCGCGAGGCAAGGCCGTGGTCATGCTCATCATGGACGAGCTTTCTTTCGCTATCGAAGGCGATGCTAACCGTGGCGCTTCTGCTATTTACCAAGCATTGTCCCCTTCCATTGCTCAGTTTGGAAAGCATGGTCGCATCCTTGAACTATCTTCTCCGTGGTTGACGGACGGACTTTTCTATCAGCACTACTGCGAGGCCACATCAGGAGAGTTTCCTTTTATGCAGGCAGTAAATTTACCCACATGGGAAGTAAATATTAACCTGCCCTGGGGTTGCTCGTTTCTTGATGCTGAACTTAAGCGCGACCCTGAAAAATTCTGGGTGGAATATGGCGCTCAATTTGCCAAGAATAGTTCTGCGCTTCTTGCTTCGGAGATAGTAGAAGCTTCTATCAATAAAGAACGCAGTATTTTATTTCCCGAAAAAGAATTTACGGGCACTTATGTTCTTGCGTTGGACCCTGCCCGTGGAGGAGTAGGACGAGACGATTACACTGCTTGCATTGTCCATTACGAAGGCGAAAGGCTAGTGGTAGACAAGTTTCATGCCTTTGACCCTGACTTTGACATCGGAGGGAAAAAAGAAGTAAACATGGCAAAAGTAGAAGAATGGATTAAAGAACACTACCGTATTTATGAATTTCAGAGCATTGTCCTTGACCAATTCAATAGCAGCTTCATTATTCAAAACCTTTCCAAAGATTTTCCCATCTCAGAACTCACTTGGTCAGTTAGTACCAAAATGAAAGCATTTAGCAAAATGAAGGAACTGTTTAATGCTGGTCTTATTGAGATGTATCCACATCAAAAAGCCGTCAGTCAGCTAAAAAACCTTAGCGTAATTTATAGAAGCAGTGGACAATGGGCAGTGACTGGTGGTAAAGAGGTAGGAGTGGATGATTATTGCTTTGCGTTAGCTGGAGCAATTTTAGAAGCGTCAAAGGATAACGACATAGATTGGCTGAATAGCTTGGTAAGGTAATTGTTCCTATAATTTCCATTGCTAACCTCTCGTGTCTCTTTGAACAATGATTGCCGTTGAATTGTCTTTACGGGATTTGACTTTCCTGTTAACACTGTTAGAAGCTGACAGGCAGACTGCTTTGCAGCTTTTAGGAGCTGAACACGTTTATAAGCCAGCATTACTTCCTGCTTTACAAGAAGCTCATGAAGAACTTAAGAAACGAACTTCTCCTGACTTCAAATAGTTCTGCCTCCTCAAAAAGAGCATTAAAGCTCAAAGTGTGTTTTTATCAAATCTAAAGGGACAGGAGTAAAGTTGTTTCTTTCTAAGCAAGCGTTGAAATACCTTTTGTCTGATTGACCATTGTCCATCACTTGATGACAATGCAAATGACCATGCACATTTCCGCCATAACGGCCAGTCAAACATTCAGGATGCACAGGAATGTGAGTGAAGATGAGACCATTACGAAAATAAGCCCCACGCACATCTTCAAAAATTGGCACATAGTCTTGAATTTTGTAAATGTCGTGGTTACCTTTGATAAGAATTTTTCTCCCATTGAAACTTTCAACGAGCTTGATAGCTGCACGAGGCATGGCAATATCTCCAAGTACATACACAGTGTCTTTTTGACGCACGACTGAATTCCAGCGCTCTAGGATTATTTCATGCATTTCTTCAATGGAAGCAAATGGCCTTAATGGAGAACCGTCTGGCTGCAGGAACGAAAGCATCTTTGAATGACCGAGATGTAAGTCTGCCGTGACGAAAGCGCTCATGACTGACAATAAAAAGAGAGGTTCTGGGAGAAATTCTACCAGCGCAATGCTATTTACCTTAAAGCCACCGTATTTGTGAGATCTAATCCATGGTAAAACTGTTCTACAGCCTTGAGGGGCGTCATTATGAAGAGAGGGTTCTATGGAGAGAAGCAAGGTTGAGAAATCAACGGCTTTTTTCAATAGGAGCGTCTGTATACTGGACTGAATCTTGCTAAAGTGATAGTACGTTGGTCCCTAGACCATTAGGGATGCATGATCACCGGATATGCAACGGGGTCTGGTTCATGGAATACTAATCATGAATGTTCTCGCTCTCATCCAGGCGCGTCTACAAAAGACTGCGCGTATTGCTGCTGCACAGAAATCTCTCGTGTATCGCGGCGTGTCTCATCCTAAAGATTGAGGCAAAATAAAAAGACGGGGCACCACCCCCGCCTTATGTTGTTCTCCGTAAGCAAGGGCTCATGTCCTTGCTTTTTTAATGTAGGAGTAAATACCTAGGAAAGAAAGGTATTATTAGGAGACAAAGAAAAAGGCCCTTATGGCCTTTGCATGCTGTGACCGTTTCTACGGAGCATAGAACAGTGGCGTTATGCTCTGCCGTAGGACGGAAGCGAAGTGCCTGGGCTTTCAAAAAAGGCAATTGCTCTGCTGTTTTTGGTAACTGCCATCTCAGGCGCCTTACCAGTCCAGAATAAGCTTTTTGATTGCCTAAGCCAGAAGTCTTTATTCAACCACTGGTTAGATGATTGTCCAAGATCGTCAAACATCCAAGCAACAGTGGCTGCACAAAGCTTTTCTAAGCTTTGGCTTTCTTTCTCTCCTAATTCTTTGCTGACCATCGCATTGATTGCACAATGCACCCTTTCGTCACGGCTGATGTCCTGTGAAACTGTACGCATCCCTACGTCGCCTGTCTGCCTAAAAAAAGGCAATGCCACGAAAAACACAGAACGCTCCAAAATACCCGCCTTAAGAATGGGGTGGGCGGGATGCTTATTCCACGTGTCCAAAATGTTCATGATTTCACGCTCTGCCTTTGCGTCAGTGCCATGAGCAGCCGCCACGTAGTTCAAGGCATCAAGATGACGATCTTCATCCTCTTGGTTGGAGCGTAAAGCTTCGGCAATGCCAATAGTAGAAGGCAGCTCTTTCTGAAGTCCTTCCTCCAATAGTTCCTTCACTGGAATTTCAAGGTGGCGCATTGCAAGAGCCTTAAACAGGCTTGCTTCTGCTCCTTCCGTAACAGTCCCCTTCGCTACAGGAGTTGGCTGCCAGGAGCGTTTCTTAGCAAGAGTAGAAAGGTAGGGGCTGTTCTCAACAATAGTAGTCATTCCTTTGTCAATGCAATGGTAAAAAGATTAGAAAACAAAGGGCCGAACTTTCGGCCCAAGAAAAAGAAGCAATGGGGGAAATAATTACTCAGCGCAGCTAGAGCAGAATCCTGCTTCTATTTCGCAAGACACACTTTCCTCTACAGGATCGTTGTCGTCAAACCCAAAGATACTTTTAAAGGAATCATCAAGTGCCGCGTAGGCATCGTCTTTTCTCTGCATGTCAGGCATGACTTGCAGGGAATAGTACAGACTTGTCTGAGGAGATGCTAGCCAATCTTCTAAAAACTTGCGGTCGTAAGTGACCATATCACCCCAAGAATTAGCAGAATAACCGTGGAAAAGGCCCGTGCGTTGAAACAACGAAACAATACCATTTGCTACTTTGCAATGGTCCTCCCATCCAACTTCTGCAGCAATTTCCACTTCCCCATAGTCAAAACTTTCCACTCCAAAAGTGCCAGAGTCTCTATCAACAAGACGACCGATGGGAGGAGCAATTTCAGGAGCAGTAGTAAAGCCTTTGGAATCTAGGTAGCGGTATGAGCAGGAGGCTGTGGGAGCAATACAGAATGCACGTTCCATCTTGTGAGCACGGGCTATTTCGGCTGCGCTAAGAATGCCACGTTGAAGAGCGGCTACGGCTTCTCCTGCTGGCTCGTTAATCCAATGGTGACACCATGAATGGGAATCTGCAAGAAAATAAGCTTCTAATGCATTACCAAAATCCTTGTAAGAAATTTCGTGAATAGACAAGAAATTAGCTAGACCTAATATTCCCAGACCTACTTGCTTATCTTCAGAAGGATGAAGATATTCGCCAGTGTCTCCAACGCCAGTGTTTGGGTGGAGCTGACAGAGCTGAGCCATCCCTTCAGCAAAGGCATCTTCAATTTCATCAAAAGCACAAGCCCCTAAATTTATATGTTGTAATAAACAAGTGCCTCTATGTTTTAACCAGATTTCTTCACAAACATTCGGCCAAATGCGCTCGTTATTTGCATCAAACCGTTTTTTAGTCAACCATATATCACCAGTTGCAATTCCTTTTAACAAAGCATCAATGAACTCTTCAGAAGAATTATCTAGGAAATCATCATCAACAGTAATAGAACGCTTCACCCATGGAAGAGATTGTCTGGAAGCTTGAATAAAATCAATGGCATCGGAGTGGTCATAATCAAGATGCAGGGTCACAGCACCGTTACGAAACTGACCACCACGTCGCAACACTTCATTAAGCTTGCTGTAGATGCCTGCAAAACTTACAGGGCCACTTGCTACTAGCCCTTTTCCATTGTCATCTCCCTGCCCTCGAAGCTTTGAAAGATTTACGGCTGCGCCAGCAGCGTGGCGAAGCGCGTGAGAAACGAAGCGCCACGAAGCCTCAAGCCCCTCTGGTCCTTCCATTGAATCTTCCACTACAAACGTGGTGCAGCTCACTGCTAAACGCCCTTCTGGGCTGTCAAGCCAGTCCTGAACTCTTCCAGTGCGAGCAATCTTATTAGCCGTAGCTTTTTCTTTCAGCATGAGACAAAAAATGCCCGCTGGGCGGGCGCGATCAACAGACGAAGGCTAGCGTGGAAAGGCGCTACTCGCTCAAAAATTCAGGATCTTCAATGGACTGACAGCTTTTGGCAAAAAGAGTGGCTTCAGCTTTGCTTTTGAAATAGAAAGGCTTGCCTTCAAACGCAAGGAAATGCCTAAAGCCAGGTTTGCTTGCGCAAGGCCATATTTTTATAGCTCCAACCATAAAAGGACAAGGAAGACCGCCAAACATACAAAAGTCCTAGTGTTTTAATAACGCTAAGTCAATAGGAAAAAATAAAGGGCAACAAAGACTACACAATGACTCCAGGTTTTACTTTGCTCTTAAATTGCTCTTGCAAGAAATCAAGAACATTGCCAGCAAAGCCTTCTTCAACGAAAGCTTCTTCAAGCCAGTTGTAGACAAGTTCTAAAGTAATCTCAGTGGCTTCTTCTGCAGCCAGTAATTCATTGCCATCAATAAGCTGATCCATTACATCGCAAATGTGATCAAACACCCCGTTTTCTGCTTCTTTTTCGTCTTCTTCTTCTTCTTTTTCACTATCGCGCATGGCTGCAAGGTAACCTAATGCAGCAGCAGTGGCTTTATCGTTGCAATGTTCAAAGCCTTTGAAGCGCTTTTTTAATAAGGGGAGCGATGGGGAAGAGGAATGGTCTAACGCGAGCGTAAAAAGCTCTTGGAATTCAGAAGACACGGAGCTGACTAGCGAGGAGAAGCATCCTGAGGATTCTACCAGTCAGGATATAAAGAGCTTAAATGATCTTCGCCTTTCGTCAATTGCCAATGCACAAGAGCCGCCTGATAGCCATTGTTTCCTCTGCAATTACGATGCTCATGAAAGCTGGTCTTTTCTGGCCTGATAATTTTTACTAGTGCGTTAACGGCTCTATTCCACGAACGCTCAGACGGCACATAGACGCGCCATAGGCTTGTGGTCTCGATGTAATCGCAACGACTGTCTTTGTAGGACATAGCAAAGCATCATGCTACTCAGGCTATTACTAGCGCGACTCAGACTTTTCTTTGCTCTAACGAACAACAGCCGTTTCAATGGGAAAAACGAAATATAGGGTTTACTGTCCCGATTTGCTAATAAAGGCCAGTTTATTAATTGGCACGTTTCAGTCTATGACTACGGTCTCAAATAAGACAGCTCGCGGTTAGTGAGACTGGCCGTTAGTCTACTGACATGGCGTAGCTTTAGGCTAAGACGACTGGCTCCTAAACGAGCAGTTCACAAGCCTTCGCGAGCCGCTACGAGCAGGAGCCCCCCAAGGGCGTTATTTCTTAGCGGCTCTGCTCCACTACTTCCTTCCCATTGACTTCTTTTAAGAAGCCTTCGCAAAGGAGCCCTACGAGCAGAGCCCCCAAGGCGGTACTTTCCTGGGCTCCTTCCTCACTACTTTCCTTTCGCTTTCCTCTTTACAAAGCTTTTGATCGTGCATGGTGTGCGTAGCGAACACCAGTCTTAAAAAAAAATTTTTGGTCGATTAAAATTGCATGAAAAACTTACAATTGTTCGTTAATAAGAAGAACTGCAGCATAAATCTTATACATAGTTTGAAACAGTATTAAAAGAAGAAGATCGCAGGAATAATCGCCTTAGGGGCTTCCCTCTCGTAGCGATCTTCTTAGCGAAAATATAGGAAAAAGAATCTTAGTGTCCTCACTTTCCCATCGTGCAGTTCTTTATCGTTCGGACAGTGCGCACTAGCTTTTGCTCAGAGCATACAGGGACGAAACAAATGGTACGTGATGATACCTTGAGAAAAATGGATGAAAAATAGCGTCGCTTTTAATGGGGGTAGCCCCTGACCCAAGTAAAAAAAAACCCGCGTTACTGCTCCCTGTCTGTATCCGTTGATACCATTTTACATTTTGAAATATAGAAAATACTGATCGATTTTAATTCGTATTGTTTTTTTAGCTGATACGATTTCGTATCGTTTTTCAGGCTGATACGATTTTGTATCGTTTTTCAGGCTGATACTAATTCGTATCGTTTGGCAATTATCCCTTAGTCTCTCCACTAAAAGGCCCCGCACTGTAGAAAGCGCGAGGCAGTGATTACAGCCTACAAGGCTTTACAAGAGCTCAAGCGATGCAAAATGCTGCTTTCTCTTCTGCCGTGTATTTGGTGCCATGTGGGAGCTTGAAGCGCAGCCCTATGATCGATCCCCCATTCTCTCCCCCGTGTTGATCGTTGGGCCTGTAGTCTGACAGGTCGCCGTCTTGCACGTAAAGCATTCGACCGTTGTAAGCAGGATTCTCTCCATAGATAGCTGCGCAGTTTATATATTCAGGCAAGTTTTCTTTCTTCTTAAGATTAAACGCTGCCGCTACGTTTATTCCATTGGCAAGAGCATCTCTGCAGAGTTTAAGATTGGCCGCATTGTTCCAGCCATCGAAAGAGAAAGTTAAGTGATAACCAAGCCGCCTACATTCCGCCCAATTGCGTTTAATTTTGGTATAATCATAAAATTTAACTAACAGTTCGGGATAATGAGAGAATAAATGAATGATAGATTTATATTCAGTAGGGACGATATAGTGACCAAATTTAATCTTCCAATACCTAGAAAGGTCTTTGCTAACGTTGAACTTTATTGTCTCAAAGGGGATATCTGATGTTCCATTAAGTCGTATGGCAAGAAGTTCAGAGTCATCTAGCTTTGAGCGATTATAAAGAATAGCCGTTGCCGTAAGCTCC
>Ga0307377_10005809_pt1 | contig 13096 bp, 11 predicted proteins | sample TR3MG_FD_202535 | JGI IMG/M metagenome (GOLD analysis project Ga0307377, IMG submission 202535) | Soil microbial communities from Risofladan, Vaasa, Finland - TR-3 | ecosystem: Environmental > Terrestrial > Soil > Coastal area > Acid sulfate soil | place: Finland: Risofladan, Vaasa | collected... | reverse complement strand
CGCCATGGTCAAGCACTGGGACGACAAGGTCATGGGCGAGCGGGAGCCGTACCTCGATCTCGACCATTGGGGCGGCGAGGCCGCCGGATGGTTCGGTGATATTCAGGCTCGCGAGGACGGGCTGTACGTCAAGATCGAGTGGACCGAGCTCGGCCGCGAGAAGGTGGAGAAGAAGCTCTACCGGTACTTTTCGGCTGAGTTCGGCGAATACATGGGCCTTGAGGACGGGGAGCTCTACTATCCGGTTCTCTACGGCGCCGCACTGACGAATCGGCCGCTCATGAACAATCTATCACCGGCGCATTTATCAGATCACGATCCCGCGCATGGCGACGGGGAAGAAAATACAGAGGGGGTTTCCGGTATGGAAACACTGAAAGAGATTCTCGATGCCCTCTTCGCCCTGGGCGATGAAGAGCGCGGGAAAGCAACCGACGAGGACCGCGGCAAGGTCGCGAAGTTCCTCGGGATCAAACTGAGCGAGGGGACCGATGCGGATACCCAGAAGCTCGCCGACGAGAGCGCATTGCTGAAACGACAGCTCACTGCGGTCATGTCGGAACGCGACGGTCTGGCACAGCAGATCGCCGATAGCAACAAGGCCAAGCTCGCCGAGCGCAAAGCGACCGTGATCGAGCTCGCCATCAAGTCGGGAAAGATTCTCCCGGTCAACCGCGAAGTATGGGAGCAGGCGTTCGACGCCAATCCGGAAAACACCGAGAAGCTCCTGTCGGTCAAGGGTGCCGAGGTGGATCTGTCCGAGCACGGGAGCGGGACCGGAGGCGGGGAGCAGAAATTCGCCGCCGCCGAGATCCAGACCTTCCACAAGCTCGGGCTCACCGACGAAGATATCCAGAACGAGGGAGGTAAGGTCTAATGGCACTTACAGCAGCGGTAAAGCGTGAGTTTGTCGGCCACCAGGAGGTGATCGACATCGCGTGTGCCGGGAACGACACATTCTACGAGGGGGCGCTCCTGCAGATCGACGCGAGCGGATACCTCAATGTCCCCGCGGACACGGCGGCTCTGCCTTTCATCGGGGTTTATTCCGGTCGTCAAGGGAGCGCGCTCGCGGTCGCATCTGGGTCGCACGACAAGCTCGAGGTACTCATCGGAAAGGTGTGGGTCGCGTTCAGCGGGGCCGAACAATCGGACGTCGGGGAACTGTTCTATCCGTCGGATGACGGTACCCTGACTCAGACCGCGGGGTCGAAGAGCTGGGGTGTTCTGTGTGTCGGTTTCAAGACTGGCTATGTGCTCCTCGACTTCGGGCAGCGTGTCTGCATCGCCGCGGCGTAAAGGAGGATATATAAACCATGGCACTTGCAATTGGACTGGAAAAGGGCCTCCAGATGGCCTTTCAGAAGGCATACGGTGAGCTCATCAAGAGCCCCGAGTTCGACCTGATCAAAGCCGTCGCAATGATGGCACCGTCAACGGCCGCCTCCGAGAAATACGGATGGCTCGGTGACGTACCGGCCGTTCAGGAATGGCTTGGCGAGATCAAAGCGAAAGAGCTCGCAGAGTACGACTATACGATCAAGAACAAGGACTGGCAGACCGCGATCACCATCGACAAGAACAGCATCAAGGACGACCAGTACGGCATGATTATGCAGCGGATCCCGGAGATGCCGAGGGCGATCCTCGAGCACCGCTGGGAGATGGTCGAGGACCTGTTCGCCGCTGGAACGACCGGGCTGTCCTATGACGGCTCCGCGTTCTTCGCTGATCGGACCGCGCCGAATGACAACCTCCTGGCAGGGACCGGCGTCACCAAGGCGACCATTCAGGCGGACATTCTTTCGGCATTCGCGGCAATGTACAACTTCACCAGTGACACCGGCCGCGCGCTCCGCCTCAAGCTGGACACCATCGTCTGCCCGGTCGAGATCTGGGCTACCGTCGTGGAAGCAGTCACGTCCGTCCAGGGACAAACCTCGGCGAATGTGCCGGCGACGATCATCAAGAACGTGATCCCGCTCCCCGGACAGAGCGACACGACCGACTGGTACGGTCTCTGCACCACGAAGTCGATCAAGCCATTCATTCTCCAGACTCGCGAAGAGCCGCAGTCTGAGCTCGACGAGCAGAAGCTCAACAAGCAGATGGTGTTCTTCGCGCACGGGCGCTCGAACGCCGGATACGGGTTCCATCAGCTCGCCGTCAAGGTCGTCAACAGCTAAGAGTTGGCAACAGGTAATTCTCAGGGGCTCCCCGAAACGGGAGCCCCTTTCTTTGGGGGATCATGTGGACGACGTGCTGATACTCGGCAACGGGATCTCCCGGCTGACATATGACCGATTCATCAAGGAATGGCTCGGCGAACTGTGGGGCTGCAATTCGATATACATCGAGTACGGCGCACAGCTTACCAGGCTGACCGGACATACGGATGTTCTGAGAAAGGCGGTCGAGTACAGGGAGGCGAACGGCTGTCGGTATGAGATCTGGGCGGGACATCTGGGGCGGAACGTGATCGAGGGAGCGAAATCCTTTACATGTCCGCCCGAGCTGTGCCGAGACTCCGGATCGACAATGGTCGCCCAGGCGCTCCACGAGGGGCGCCGGCGGATCCTCGTCTGCGGGTTCGATTTCGGGGGATACGACGTGCTCTCCTCGAAGCTGCAAGAGCAGAACAAGACGAACTGGGTCAAGCGATGGCGCGAGATCGCGAGGAAGTACACGCTCGATCGCGTCGAGTTCATCGGGTACGACCATAAGCCGTTCATCGCCAGCGGTGAGAAGGCGGCGAAGTACTGGCAGCAATACTCGCGGGGGCGCGCGCATATCGACGACCCGGAGTATCTGGCTCTCGTCGAGGGCCTATACGGGATAGAAGCATTGAGACCAAGGGAGGACAAGATCGTGAAAGTAAGATACCTGCGAGGCCCTCGGGCCGGCTGGGAAACCGAATACAAGGAAGCTATCGCGCTCAAGCTCGCGGAGCGCGGCGAGGTTGAGATCATACCGGAGCCCGAGCCGGAGCCCGAGGCCGACGATGAGCCGGGGACGGCTGAAAATCCTCCTCCTGAAAAGCTGGCGAAGAAACGCGGCCGACCGAGGAAAAAGACGATCGACGACGGGAGCGGGAATACCGATTTCATCGATGACGTCATGCCGGAGGAAGAGGACGCATAATGGCCTATTGTAACGTCGTCGATATCAAGCGGCGGCTGCAGCATGTCACGATCGACACGACCTCGAATCCGACCTCCGAGGAGGTGACGGAGTTCTGCGAGCGGATCTCGAAAGAGATGGACGCCCGCATGAATGCCGTCGATATCGATACGCCGGTCACGAACGCGGACCGTCTCTCGGTTCTCAAGATGATCGCCGAGGACGGAGTCATCGCGATCGTCCTCATGTCGATCGACGTCGAGACGGACCGCGCGGTGCTCCATCGGGACTACTACGACGCCGGCATGAAGCGGATCGAGAAGTCTCCGGCGATCATCCGTACCGACGACGTCGCCGGCGGCCCCGGGGGATCCACGGCGCCGCCTCGGGCGTTCACGCGCGAGGGGAAAGAGTGGTAACGATCCACGTCGAGACGATCGGGGATGAGCGGTTCGTCCGCGGGTTCTCTCGGTTTCTCGATGAGATCAAGGACTTCTCTCCCGTGTTCGAGATGCTGTTCGACGATTTCCAGCAGGTGAACGCGAAGAACTTCTCGAAGCAGGGCACGCCGGAAGCCTGGAAGCCGCTCTCCCCGGACTATGCGGAATGGAAAGCGAAGGTCCGCCCGGGCCGGCCGATCCTCGTATTCGACGGCCACCTCAAGGCGTCGCTCACGGGGATCTCGCCGTTCACGATAAAGAAGATCGGGAAGCACGAGGCGGAGTTCGGTACGAAACTTCCTTATGCTGAATACCATCAGACCGGGACCGGGAGATTGCCACGACGCAAGCCGGTGCAGATCACCGAAGCCGATAAGGTCAGGTGGTCGAAGATCATCCACCGCTGGGCCTACGAGAAGATTGAGAGGGTATAAGTGGAAGACGTTCTCGACGGGATAAAGGCGTATTTCGATGCGGGACTCGCCGCGGCGATCACGGCGATCGAGACTGCCAGGACCGTGACCATCCCGGACCTCGCCGGCGCGATCCGCGTAAGGATCGACCGGAGTCGGCAGTATCCTATGATGACGCTCATCCCGGCCGGTGCGACGCACGACTACGGGGACGACGATACCCCGATGCAAGATCACTGGACCTTTTTCTCCGTCGATATCGCCGTCTCACATGTGGGCTCTGAGCCCGAGACCGTGCAGGACGTTCTCATCCGGTATTACGAGGCGATCGTCGACCTGGTTCACGCGGATTGGACTTTCGGCGCACGATTCGATCGGGTGCGTCTCGGTGATACTGATTTTTCGATTATGACGGAGCAACAGCAGGACGGCGTCCTGATTCAGACTTTGTATCAGACCCTGGAAATCAGGGTCTACGACCATTAAGGGGGTTTGGCATATGCCAAGTGTAAACGCGATTAGGTACACGATCGGCGGGCCGGAATCACCAGCCGGGAGCGCGGAATCGAGGACGGCGGTTATTCCGATCCGCGGACTCCCCGGGTTGAGAGGCACCGTCGAAAAGGCGGCGGATCCGGCGATCGTCGGATCGAACATGATCACCGGGAAATACCGGACATCGGGGAACGTTGCGGGCGCGCTCCCGATCGCATTCCGCGCGGTACCCGGTGTCGGGAAGCTCATCAATTCGCTCCTCGGGCAAGAGGACGCGCCGACACAGATCGGAGCGGCTATCCGGATCCGGTATACCGGCACCGAGGCGTCGTGCAAGCTCTCGGCGGATACCTCGGGCGATACGCTCGACTCGGACATCGGCGATTTCGGGGACGAGTCCGGGGACGCGGCTTTCGGGACAGGCGGATCGATCGACCTCTCGTCCGCATCGTTCGATACGGTCGGCGAGCTCGTGACGGCGATCAATGCCTACACGTACTACGACTGCGAGAAGCTCTTTGGGGGTGACGCCGTCGATGCGGCGGACATCATCTCGATCACCTCGGCGCAGGCGAAGTCCGGCTGGGTGACGGTCTTTTTCTCCTCCGCCGATTCGGGGATCTACCTGCACAAGTGGGAGGTCGTGCTCGCGAATACCGAGCGGCCCGTCTATTCGATCCAGGGCGACGGAATCGGTGACGACTATCTCTGGGCCGGGTGCGTGACCGATCAGCTCTCGATTTCGGGCGCTCTCAAGGCGATGGTCGAAGCCGAGGCTCAGGTCCTCGGGATGACCGAGACCACCGAGGACGTGAATGCCTCCGTGCTCACACTCGAGGACATCGATCCGCTCATGTTCGCCGACGGCGGGATCTCGATCGGTGAAGTCGAGTATACCTACATCCGCAATCATTCGGTGCAGCTCCTCAACAATCACAACGCCGAGGGCTACGGCCAGGGGTCGATCTGGCGGCAGTACCAGGAAAAGGGCATGTTTGCCGTTACCGGCAGCGTACAAGTCAAGATGGACTCCGACGCGATCCTCGAGAAAGCGAAGGTTGACAGTTCAGACCTCGTCGCGGTGTACCTGAAGTACCGGGGTCCGGACGATGACGAGCTCGCGACCGACGTTCCGGCGATGATCGTCGTCGAGCTCCCGTACTGCTCGGTCGACTCATTCGAGCCGCAGGAAAACAACGGGACGATCGATGCGTCGATCGGATTCGAGGCGGTAGACAAGAAGGGGAGCCCGTACAATCACGCCGTGACCGTCTGGCTCCTGTCCGACGACTCGTCGGCGTACTAGTCCATCTCAAAACCAGGGGATCAAAGATGAGTACAGATATCAAAGCATGGGAGGCTCCGGCACGCCGGGGCCTCCTCGGTCCGAAGCACGAAATAGAGGCGCTCGGGAAAGAGCACTCGTTCCGGCCGAGGAAGTACAGCGTCGACGCGGACGCCGAGATCAAGGCGATCGCACAGCAGACGGCAGCGAAGGTGCCGCGCGAAGTGATCGCGAAGCTCGCGAAGGGCATGAAAAGGAAGGACGTCACGGCCGCGGAGCTCGTGAACGATCTCGAACCGGACGACCTCGCCTCGCTCCTCGAAGCATCATCGGCCATTACCGGCCAGGCCGATCTCATCCGGGTAAAGCTCAAGCACGGGATCGGCGAACAGGACCTCGAGGAGGGCGACGTCACCGCCGAGCTCGTCGATCGGATCCTCAACTATTCGGACGTTGCCGCAGAGATGCTCGCCGTCATCGAGGACTGGAATCTCCCTTTACCGAAGAGATCCGCCGGGACATCTCCGACGTCGCCGAGTGGATCTACCAGCGAGCAAGATTCACCCCAGGAGTAGAGCTGCCGGACGGCCGAGAGCCGGCGAAGCTCATCCGTGAGTGGTACCCGTGGGTCCGCGATTGTGTCCGCCTCCTCGACGGAGACGGGACGTATACCCGCGGCTGGCGGTCGGTGGTCCTTGCCGATGAGCCGGCGTATGACATGGAGATTTTCGATGTCATACGCGCGAAATGGGTCGATCTGCGAAACCAGGAGATAGAGGCAAAGAGTGGCGGAAAAAACCGTAAAAGTAAACATTAAGACCACGGCCGATACTCGCGGCGTCAAGGAAGCGAAGCAGGGGATCCAGGATATAGGGGCGGAGTCGGGAAAGACGACCTCCGAAGGATCGAAAGGTTTCGAGGCGTTCGGCGGGAAGATCGCGAAAGCTGGCGTGATCGCCGCGGCCGTCGTGATAACGATCAAGAAAGTCGCCGATACGGTCGGGGATCTCGTCGCGGCGTACGCCGAGCAGGAGCTCGTCGAGACCCGTCTCGCGGCCGCGGTCAAGAACAATCCTCTCCTCAACGGTCAGGCGATCTCGAACCTAAAGGCGTTCGCCTCTGAGCTCCAGGGCGGGTCGATATTCGGTGACGAGGCGATCATTCAGCAGGAGCAGTTTCTCGCCGGCCTCGGTCTCTCGGAGGAGCGGATCCGCGCGGTCATGAGCGCGGCGGTCGATCTCGCGTCGACCGGAGTCATGAGCCTCGACGCGGCGACCCGGAACCTCGCGAAGACATTCTCCGGGATGACCGGTGAGCTCGGGGAAGCGATCCCGACGCTCCGGGGGCTGACTCAGGAAGAACTCAAGGCCGGTAAGGCGGTCGAGCTCATCAAGATCCAATTCGGCGGCATGGCCGAGACGGTCGCCGGGACCGCGAAGGGCGCGATCGAGCAGTTTACGAACGCTTTCGGGGATCTCAAGGAGACGCTCGGCGGGACGCTCATCACGTTCGTACAGCCGCTCATCGAGGGGTTCACCGATCTCGTACAAAAGATCACCGACACGATCAACGCATCTCAGGCGCAGAAAACCGCGCAGAAAGGCGCGACGGCGGACCTCGATCTTCAGCTTCAGGTCGTCGAGAACACGCGGCGGGCGATCGCTCGGCAGCAGGCCGCGGTCGAAGATATCAATCGAGCATACGACGAAGGTATCGTACAACAGGTGGCAGGCGCGAAGGACGCGCGAGTGCTCGCCCAGGAACGCCTCGATATCCTCAAAGATCAGCTCATATTCCAGCTCCGGAATGTCGAGGTGCTCCGGCAGCAGGCCGAGCTCGAGAACCAGGTCAACGAGGCAGAACGCGAGCGGCTCGCGAAGCTCGACGCACAGCAGAAATACCGCGAGTGGCTCGAGGGGCACTACGGGAAGACGCTCGATTTCCAGATCCAGGCACTCACCATAGAGCTCAAGCGCGCGAAGGAGAATCTCGCGATCGCCGACGCGACCGACTGGGACTATAGGATGCTCTCGGAGATCGTGCCGATGCTCGAGAAGCAGCTCGAGCTCCTCAGAAAGTCCGGCGAGGAAGCGGAGACCGTCGCCGAGAACGTGAAGACGCTGTATGACACGGTCATGGGTGACGCCGAGAAAGCGATCGCGCAGCAGACGAGCGCGATCATGGCTTATTACCAGGTCCTCGACAAGATCGATTTCGCAAAGCAGACCGGAGCGTATAACCTCCTCGAGGCGCTATACAAGGCAAAGGCAACGCTCGAGGCGATGCTCGGGCTCAAGGGATCGGTCGGGGTTGACGCAGCGACTCCCCAGGCGCCGCTCGATTTTCAGACGATGGTCTCGGACTATGCGTCGACATTCGCCGAGGCGATGGCGTCCGGCGGGAACGGAGCGCCGGAGATCATAGCGGAGGATACGTTCGGCGGACTCATGGAAGTGATCGGTCCGCTGATCGATCAATTCCTGCCGTTGATCACCTCACTTGCCTCGGTGAACGCGCTCCTCAATCCGCTCACGACGATATTCACGGCCATGATGGAGATTCTCGGACCGCTCATCAACCAGGCGCTCGCTCCGCTCGTCGGGATCCTCGTCATAGTTGGTCAGGTCCTCGCTGCGGTGCTCACTCCTGTTCTCGAGAGACTCACGCCGATAATCAAGTTCATCGCCGAGGCGTTCGTCTGGCTCTACAACAACGCGATCATGCATTTCGCGAACGGGCTCATACTCATTTTCAACATCATATACAACGCGACGGTCGCAGTCGCGAACGGGTTTATCTGGCTCTACAACCTGTTCGTCGGAAAGAAAAAGGAAAAGGACTATCTCGAATACAAGGACGTGCGGTCGGGGATGCTCGAGAAGATCAATATCGACGACCTCTATGCGGCCGGCGAGGACTACATGGGGCCTGACGCGGTCGGAGCGCCGACGGGGAGCAATACGTCAGTTCAGCGGGTACCGGATATCTATATCTCGCAGTATTTCCAGGGCCCCGTCATCGGCGAGGGCGGGATGGTCGAGATCGGCCGATTCACGGTCGACGCGATCGATGAGTATATCGGCGCCGGCGGTCCGGTCCACTGGAATGAGGTCCCGGCATAATGTCATTATTCGTACCGGTCAACGGAACGATGCAGTCGGCGCTCGTCGACCTCGAAGATTTCGGGACGCGCGAGTACGAGCTCTGGATCGACACTGACGGCGACGACGACCTCGAGGAGGTCACGGCCTACCTCAAGAGCAACGACCTCTCGATCGATGCTCCTGCGGGGATCGTTGCTACGACCGCGCGGGCAACGTTGCGGAATTCTCAACAGACGTTCGCCGAGGGTGATTTCGCCGGGAGGATATGCGAGATCCGAGCCGGGATCGCAGGACAGACGGCCGTCGCAATCTTCACCGGCTGGGTCTCAAAAGAAGGTTGCCAGCGGTCGATGGGATCGCTCACCGACGACACGATCACGATCTCGATGCACGACCGTGTCAAGCGGAGCGCGACCGGGCGGAAGATGACTCCGGCGTTCTATGTAGGATACAAGATCCTCGACACGACCTCGCCCTCGACCTCGCTCTTTCACCTGCTCGCGGCCGAGATGGGGCTCGAGGCCGCGGATCTCGACATCGTGACGATCAATCATACGAAAGACGCGATCGGGTACGACGGCAAGGCGACGGCATGGAAAGAGATCCAGGCGCTCGCGGAGGCGTACCTCGCCGACCGGAGCTGCTATTTCCGCTATGACGGGAAGCTCCGACTCATCTCGCGGTATCAATCCGGATGGTCGCAGGCGAGCGAGTGGACGATCGATACCGACTCGGTCGGGAATCTCTGCCGGGTCAAGGCGGCGGGCCTCATCCCGGTCTCATGCACGAGGGCCCGGACGACGTTCGATGATTACGAGGCGCTCGCCTCCCAGGTGATTTATAGGAATACGGAGGGCTGGATCACCTCAGTCGAGAAGTGCGATATCGACGTACTGACGGGCGCATACTGGCCGGGTCCGAACGCGGCGGACAAGGCGCGGCTCGAGTACGCTCTTCCGGATACCGGCGAGGCGATCCCGCTCGGGACGTCGATCGAGACGCCGACGACCGGGGATGACGGGGACGGAGACGACATCGAGTCGGACAACGGCGTCCTCGTGCTTGCAGCGTTCAACGGGATCAAGAACCTTATCGATCTCAACGACGTTTCGAACGACGACACGGTCACGGTCAACACGATCACGTACACGAAGAAAGCGTCGACCACCGTGTCCTCGCGCGAGTTCGCGAACGCCGTCGGCCTCGTCTCGTGCATCAATGACGTGACGTACGGCGTCGAGAACGTGACCGCCGCGGCGACCGGGAATACGGTCGTCTGTACGGCGAGCTCGGGGACGGTATCCCTGTCACGCACCGGCGGGATCCTCATCTCGAAGACACGGCAGAATGCCGACAGTTCCGAGATCATCCTGTACAACGGGGAGGTCGGAACGGTTACTATTCGTAAGCTGGAGATCACCGGCGTACCGAACCGGGTCATCGCAGAGCGCGAGGTCGAGGATATCGATGCGGATGTCGCTGAAGAGGACCACGTCGATCGAACGATAGACGGCCGGTACATGGTCTCCGACGACCAGGCGCATGCGACGACCGGATGGTGGGTCGAATGGGGTGGATCGGCACGGAAGTATTTCGAGATCGATACCTATTGGCTCCCGCAGGTGCAGAAAGGGGCGGTGGTATCCATCACGCTCCCGGGCGGGGCCGCGGTCGAGTGCTACGTCGAAGCGTACAAGCACCGAGCGCCAGGCGGGCCGATGACGCGCGCGATCACCGAGCTCGTCCTCGTCGCGATCGAGTCGTATAGCTCCTCGGGAAATGCGGACGTGACGGTCGTCTCTCCGGCGGGGCTCGCGCAGAAAGCGGCGGTCGAGGCGATACAACTGGACATCGTGGAGCGGCCGACATATACTGATGTTGACGACGGATACGTGAATCCGGTCGGATTGAAAGGCACGACGACCCCGACGCAGGTCACGATCGTGAAGTGTAAGGGCATGTTGCGGTCGGTCATGCTCCAGTGGGACCGGCAATACTATCTGACGAACCTTGTCCACTACGAGATCCAGGTCTCGGACGATGACGAAACATGGTACTCGCTCCAAATGGATGGGACCGACTGGAAGGACACGCTCGCCGCGGTGACGACCTGGCACTCGGAGATCTTCGTTCACCCAGCTATCCCGCTTGATGGTGACGCCGACGATCCGAGCGGACCGACGCTGTATTACCGGGTCCGGCGCGTGACGAGAGCGGCCGTCAACGGCGACTGGTCGGCGAGCTCGTCGACGACGGTACTCACAGTCGAGGACGGCGATCTCGGGAAAGATATCATCTATGCGAACAACATCATTGCGAGTGAGATAACCGCGCTCCTTGTCAAAGTTAAAGAGCTCTGGGTCGGATATGACGGGTTGGGAACTTATGCCAGCCCGGTGGCGGGAGATAGGAGGATTTATGTCGATGGTGACGAAATCACGTTTCAGGAATATCTCGACAGCGTTGCAGGATGGTCTACGCTTAACCAAATCAAGATTGGCGGTACTGATGCTAACGGTAATTTTCTTCCCTTTTTACAGTGCGGTGGTATAATCCACGGCGATTACGACGGTAATGTGAGCAGCGAATTGCTCCCTTACTCAGAATATTTGCTGTGGGATTTTGAAGACACTCTAGACGATCACCTGGGCAATGCTCCTGCATCTGCTATGCCGAATCCGGCATATACGGCCGGTATGATAAATACGAAATGTGTTTATTCTACCGACACAGGTGGGGATGATACCACCGTATTCCTTTCCGCTGCTGATGATAGTGTATGGACTCCGGGGGAAGACCAATCATTCGGCATATGGTTCAAGGCAGAATCCATGAGTATTACGCTTGATCTTGTTGTGCTGGAGAGTATTGGGGCAGCCAGTGAAGACAGAATAACATTACAGGTCTATGGAAGCGGAGAACCGAGACTCCTTATAGAACGGGATGGCGTGCTGAAACAAACCGTGTTGGCCGGAGTAAATGTTGATGATGAAGAGTGGCATTATCTTGGTGTGTCGTTGGATGTTTCTGCCGGGATCCCATATCTATCTGTTGATGGTTCAGTACACCTAGCCGTTGCTGATACGAGTGGTGTATGGAAGAATTTTGCTGTTACCAGTCAAGCATTGTCTCTGTCATTCCATTCGAGTGATATACCAGAACAGACTTGGTGCGATGAGTTCGTGGTGGTGCTGGGTCAGTTCGTAGATCCGCATATCTGGGCGTTGCACTATAACCACGGAGTCCCGTGGAATACTGATGCTTCAGTACGAGACATTGTATTCAAACCCATGGCGGGCGGAAAGGTAAGGCCAATATACGGACTTCCAGTTCCCTTCATGGGCTTCCCGCACATGCTCGATCCCGACGACCGGACGGACGGATATGACATCACCGACGCATCGGTGAGCGACACCTGGGAAGAGGGAAATCTCTCGGCACTACTTCCGCCAGAGTATCTGCACTCGATCCGCTGGGCGCGGTGCAGGGTACAACTTGTTTCCACAAACACGGCCGATTCTGCGATCATCTGCGCTCGGCATAAGGGGAGTGCGGCGACGGTGGAGCAGTCGTACCTCATCCGGATAGCGGCCGAAGTGGGAGCGTCCGCGGCCGGAATAGGGACGGGGCAGATTGTAGATATTCCGGTCAGAGACGGTATCTTCGAGTTCCGCAGATATTCAGCGTCACATCCCATTGGCGGAGCGTATTTCCAGCTCTGGGGCTATTACGTATAGGAGGATCCGGATCATGACAGACGCGCAACGGGACGATCTCATCGTAAAGACTCACACAGCGGTACATGAGCTCCGGGTCGTCGTGATGGGGATGAACGGGAACGGACTCATCGGTGAAATCGAGAATATGAAAGGCGAGGGAAAGACTATCGTCGGGCAGCTCGCCGAGCTCAATCGAAATACTGTCACGCATGAGCAATGCGCGGCCGTGCAGAAAGCAACGATGGAGCGCAAGCGGTCACGGTGGCTCGTCGTAAAGGATATCGCGCTCCTCATGCTCGGAGGAGGAGGGGCCGTCGGGGCCGCGCTCTCGATTATGGGGGCGTTGCATTAGGGATACAGGCGGCCAGCTGGCCGCTTTTTTATTGCTCAAACGGAGGTACGAATCATGTCCATGGCCAACTATCTCGAGGACGAGCTGCTTGATCATATTTTCGGTACAGGCGCATGGAGCGCGCCGGCGACTCGATACATCGGACTCCATACAGCCGATCCGGGAGAG
>Ga0307377_10005808_pt1 | contig 13103 bp, 18 predicted proteins | sample TR3MG_FD_202535 | JGI IMG/M metagenome (GOLD analysis project Ga0307377, IMG submission 202535) | Soil microbial communities from Risofladan, Vaasa, Finland - TR-3 | ecosystem: Environmental > Terrestrial > Soil > Coastal area > Acid sulfate soil | place: Finland: Risofladan, Vaasa | collected... | reverse complement strand
CTTATTGGTATTGTAAATATATTAAAGATAGAGAAGAAGTGTGGAGAAAAATAATTGGCTCATATGATGCTTATTCTTATTGTATAGATGTTAAAGATAGACCAGAAGTATGGAGTAAGATAACTGTCTCAGTACATGCTTACTGGTATTGTAAAGATGTTAAAGATAGAGAAGAAATGTGGAACAAGATAACTGATTCAGAACATGTTTATCTTTATTGTAAAAATATTAAAGATAGACCAGAAGTAAGGAGATATATAAAAAGATGAAATTAACAAATGAAAAAGAAATGAGTGAATGGGCTTATGAACAATGCTTAGAAGGAAATGATACATATCAAATAAGAAGATTAATTACAGATAGTTATTATTGTTATCGTTATTGTAGACATGTTAAAGATAGAGAAGAAATGTGGAGTAAGATAACTGATTCAGAATACGCTTATTATTATTGTAGAGCTGTTAAAGATAGAGAAGAAGTTTGGAAAAAGGTAACTAGTACATATTGGGCTTATTGGTATTGTAAATATGTTAAAGATAGAGAAGAAGTATGGAGAAAGATAATTGACTCAGAAGATGCTTATTATTATTGTAAAGAAGTTAAAGATAGACCAGAAATGTGGAGCAAGATAACTGAGTCAAAATGGGCTTATTATTATTGTAGAGATGTTAATGATAGACCAAAAGTATATAAAAATATAACTGAGTCAGGATGGGTTGAATATTATTGTAGAAATATTAAAGATAGACCTGAAGTAAGGAGATATATAAAAGATGAAATTAATTGATGAGTAAGAAATTAATATTTTGGCCTATCTTGAATGTATAAAAAAAGATAATCCAAAGTTTAGAAGATTAATTGCAATTAGTTATTATGCTTATCATTATTGCAGAAATGTTAAAAATATAGAAGAAGTATGGAAAAATATAACTGAGTCAAAATGGGCTTATTGTTATTGTAAATTTGTTAAAGATAGACCTGAAGTAATAAAATATATAAGGAATTAACAATGAGAATTTATATTGATGGAAGTAAAAGAGCTGCAGTAAGTAGGATGTTTCCAGTATGGAAAAAGATGGGACATATGGTTGTTGATGATCATAGAAAAGCAGATATACAATTATCAGTTGTTAAAATTAAGGTAGAAAAAGGATTACCAACAGTTTTAAGATTAGATGGTATTTATTATGATAAAGCTGATAATTATAATCAAAGAAATTCAAAAATAAGTAAATCACATAAAAAAGCAAATGCTGTTGTATATCAAAGTAATTTTTCAAAAGGGATGTGTGAAAAATATTTAGCTCCTAGAAATACAGAAATTTTTGATGTAATATATAATGGTGTTAATAAATGGGATAATTTTACAGAACATACAGGTATAAATATTATTTCTTGTTCTAAATGGAGAAGACATAAAAGACTCCCAGAAATTGTAGATATATTTAACTGTCTGAAAAAAGATTATAGACATATTAAATTACATATAGTAGGACCTATGAGAAAAGGTTCTAGAAAAATATTTAATAGTGATATAATATATTATGATATGTTAGATGAAAAACAAATGAGAGAAATATATAGAACAGGTGATATTTATATTCATTTAAGTAAAAGAGATAGTTGTCCATCATCAGTAGTTGAATCAATATCTGCAGGAATACCTATATTAACTACAAATGTTTGTGGTGGTGCTACTGAAATGTGTGAATTAACAAAAGGTTGTGAAATAATAAATGAAGAAGAAATTTCATATGATCCTGTATACATATATAAAGAAAATTACAATGTATTAGATTATAATGTTAAAAATGATATTTTAAAATCAATAAGAAAAATAATTTCAAATAAAACAAGAGTTAGTCTACCAAAAGAATTAACTATAGAAAATACAGCAAGAAAATATATTGATATTATGAAAAGAACATTGAAAGGATAATCATGAATATATTAGATTATAAATATGATAAATATACTACTACTGGTAATGATGGAATAATTGAATTTATCTTAAAAACTTCAAATATAAAAGAAGGTCTTTTTGTAGAGTTTGGTGCATGGGATGGAATAAAGGGAAGTAATTGTAGAAAACTATTTGAAGAAAATTGGAGCGGATTATTTATAGAAGTTAATGAAAATAGATTTTCTAAACTAGTTGAAAATTATAAAGATTTTGATAGAATAAAATGTTGTAATTCTAAAATAGGTTTTGTAGAAAATGAATTATTTGATAATGTAGTAGATCCTTATTTAGAAGAAAAGAATATTGATTTTTGTTCTATAGATATAGATGGTTTAGATTTAGAGGTTTTTGAAACATTTGAAAAATATTTACCAAATATTGTTTGTATTGAAGGTGGACAAATGCTTTATCCTTATCATAATAGAATTTCTAAAAGAATATCTAAAAAAAATATTCAACAAAGTTTGAAAGTATTCAATGAAACTTTTACTAAAAAAGGATATAAATTATTATGCACCTATCAAGATTCATTTTTTATAAAGAATGAATTATTTAATTTGTTTGATGTTTCTGAAAATCTATTAGATCAGTATTTTGATGGTTTATTAGCAATTCCAAGAAGACTTCCCTATATACAAACATGTCTAAAAGATGTGAAATTAAAAAATAAAATAATTGATTATATATTATCAAATTCTAATTATTCAAAATATAAGTGGAGTGGTAGAAAACAATGGGTTAAAAATGAATATGATAAAATTGTATCTTTAATAAATACAGCAAGAAAGATTGAAAAAAATAATGAAAAAATATGAATATAATTGTCCAGAATGTAAAGGTAGAGGAATTATTATCATCAGATGTGATGATGAATATTTTTTTAATTCTTGTTTTATATGTGATGGTTCTGGTATTTGTACTTGGATAGATATTATTAAAAATAATAATACATTATTGCATAAAAATTTTTATCCTTTTTATAAAAAAGATGATGAATGGTTTTTACATAATGAAATCCATTCAGAAGGTTTTAAAAAATTTAAATCAAAAATAGATATTGAGAGGTATTTAGATAATGAAACTGAATGCTTGCATTAGTATTATTTCATCAAGAACAAAATGTTTAAAAAGATGTTTAAAATCATTATATGATTTCTATAATTATAGATATAATTATCCAGTTCATATATATTATTTTGATGATATATATGATTCAAAAGAATATCAAGATGATATACATAAAAATATAAATAATAATATTCATTTTATAAATGTTCCTTATCATACACCAAAACATATTAAAGAAGAAGAATTATATTATAATAGGAAAAATATTCAATATGTTAGAAAAAAGTTTTCTATTGAAAGAAAAGGATATTTACATATGTGTCATTTTATGACTAATTTTTATGGATATCCAAATACAAAATATGAGCAATATGATTTTATGATGAGTCATGATGATGAATCAGGATATATTAAAGAATTACCTTATGATCCATTTGAAGTTATGAATTCTAGAAAAGAAGATATGGGTGCTCTAATTATAGGAAAAAGATTAAAAAATGGAAAACCTCATCAAGGTCACTTAGATACTAGAATTGGTTTATGGGATTTTACAAAGAATTTTTTAATAAGTAATAATATCAAACCAAAATCAGAATTATTACAAAATTTATTAAATGATAATAATGCTGAATGGAATTTTCATTTTCTACCATGGGCTGATTCATACGTTATAAAATCAAAAATGTTTAAAACAGATTTATGGAAAAAATGGATTTTTGCTGTTAATGAAAATGGTGGAATTTACAAGTATAGATGGGGTGATAATGAAATTATGAGTTTATTCTATTTAATATATGATAACAATTTAATATATAATTTAAAAACAGTAGAAGAAGGTTATCATAATCAAGGTCTATTTAGAAAGATACAAAATACAGCACCAAATATTAAAAATAGGAGAAAATAAAAATGTTAACATTTAGAGATTATTCATCATATGATGAATATCGCCAACATCAGGGAAGCAAACTTGATAAAAAAATATCAAAAAGAGTAGCTAGATTTATTGATAGAAAAATAATGAAACAAATTAAAAATTCATTTAAACAAAGATTTGTTCCTATTATTAAATATATACCAAAAGGTTCTAAAATAATATGTTTAGGAGCTAGATTAGGAATGGAAGTTCAGGCTTTTAGAGAATTGGGATTTCCAGATGCAATAGGTGTAGATTTAAATCCAGGATTAAATCAAAATATTTTAAATCCTCTTGTAATAAAAGCAGATTTTAATAATATTAATGTTAAAGATGAAACATTTGATATTGTATATACTAATAGTATTGATCATTGTTTTAATTTAGTATTGTTCAATAGAGAAGTATTTAGAATTTTAAATCAAACAGGTAGATTGATTTTAGACATTCCACATATTGGACATACTAAAATGAAAATATCTGAACAATGTAGAAGAGATGGTGTTAAATCAGCACATAAATATGAATCATGTTCTTATGATAATATAAATGATATAAAAGAATCATTAATAAATTTTAATTGGGTTTTAAATTTTAATGGAGTTCATGAAAGAATTGTTGCTATTTGTGACAAGAAAGTAAGGAGAAAAAAATGAGTTTTGTAAATAATTTAACAATTAGAATGTTTAGTTATGGAGGTAGTGGATTTAAATTTCTAAGTAAATTATTACATAATTATATAGATACTAGATTTCCTGATAATATACATCCATATATTTCACATAATAAACCTAGGAATGAATTTAATAATTTTGATAAGATTATTTTTATATATGGTGATCCTAGAAATGCTATACTATCACATATTAGAAGATCTGATAATTATAGAAAAAATAAAAATGGTTATACATTTGGTACCAGAAGATTTATACAATTAAGCGAACCATTTGAAATATATCCAATTATTACTAAACAAGAAATAACAGTTCATAAATTTTTATTAAATTATCCAGATTATTTAGATTTTACAGGATTCTTTAAAAGTTGGTTGGATTATCCATTTTATAAAAAAGATTATATTTTATTTTTAAAATATGAAGATATACCAAATAGAATTAATGAAATTGCTGAATTTGTCAAACTTGGAAAAAGATTTAAACATCAATTATTTAATGAATTTACTTCTAGACGAATGGATTATTTACAACAAACAAAAGAAACTCAAAAATTATTAAATAAAAATTATGAAAGATTATTAGAATTACAAAATTCATTACCAAATTTCTATGTAAAGTGAAAGGTGATATTATGAAAAATAAAATAATAAAAACATTTTCAAAAATTGATAGTAATGGTGGTACATTATTAACACCATTTGTTGTTAGTAAAGAAAAAAAGACATTATATCTTCATATTGCAAAAACAGGTGGAAGTACTATAACAAAAGTATTAAGAAATCATAAACTAGATGATAATTTTTTAACAAATAAAAAACTTTCTTATAAAAATAAAAGACTATACTTCGAAGATATTGTAGACCATTGGGATAGTTATTATAAATTTACATTTGTAAGAAATAAGTATGATCAACTTGTTTCTCACTGGCATTATGATGGACATCCAGGTGGAACATTTGAAAATTTTATAAAAAATATTGTATCTGTAGATAAAGAATTATATGGATTTTGGATTAATCAATATGACCTAACAGTTATTGATAACAAATCTATTTTTAATTTTGTAGGAAGACATGATAATTTTGATAAAGATTTTCAAAAAGTTTTAAATAATATTGGTATTAAAACATATAATAAAAGAACAAGAGAAAATGTTGGAAAGTATAATAAGAAAATTCATTTTAGTAAATATTATAATGAAGAAACAAAAGAAATTGTATATAATAAATTTAAACAAGAAATTGATTATTTTGGATTTACCTTAAAGGAGGATTGAATAAAAATGGATTTAAAAAAAGAGTTAAAAAGCTTTCAGAATCTTTGGAAAGGTGGTACTGCCAGACCAAAGCTAGGATGGAAAAAAAGTGCAGAATTAGCAAAATTTCAAGATTTAAATGGTATAGTTAAAACATGTATTAATCCTTATGTAAATAATAATACAACTGTTTTAGAAATTGGAGCTGGTGGAGGATTCTGGACTCAAAAAATGTTACATGCGAAAGAAATATTTTGTTTAGATGCTTTAAGTGCTAAACATAATAAATTTTGGTCTAGAATAAAAAAACAAGATAATATTAAATATTTTAAGGTTGAAGATTTTAGTTGTAATGAACTTATTAATAATAGTATTAATTACGTATTTTCATATGATGTTTTTTGTCATATTTCTTATTCAGGTGCAGAAGCTTATTTAAAAAATATGTATAAGAAATTAAAAAGAAGATCTAATTGTTTTATTATGATTGCAGATGCTAATAAATATTTTGATATTAATGGTAGAAAGAAACTTACAAAATATGCTGGTTTTTCAAGTTTTGAAGAACTTGTTAAAGATTATGATGGTCCTCCAGTTAACGGAAGATGGTATTTTTATGGTATTGAATTATTTTGTAATTTGTTAGAAAAATATAATTATGAGATAGTATCAAAAGATGTAGCTACAGAAATAGATAAATTAAATCCAATAATACATTTTAGGAAAAAATAAAAATGAAATATATAAAACCTCAAGATTATGCTTTAGAATTATCAAAATACAAAAAAAATATTTTTAGTCAGAATGGAGAAGATGGTATAATTGAATTTTTAATAAATATGCTAAATATAAAAAGTTCAAATAATTGGTGTTGTGAATTTGGTGCTTGGGATGGTAAAAAATTTAGTAATACATATAACTTAATATTAAATAAAAATTGGAAATCTGTTTTAATAGAATCAGATAAAAAGAGATTTGAAGATTTAAAAATTACCAGAAAAAATTTATCTAATCCAAGTAATGTTTTAATATATAATGAGATGATTCATTATTTACCAAAGAAAGGAAAAACATTAGATAACATATTAAGTAAAACATCAATACCTAAAGATTTTGATATATTGAGTATTGATGTTGATGGTCCAGATTATCATATATGGAAATCATTAACTAATTATCAACCAAAAATAGTAATTATTGAACACAGTGGATTAAGTAAATATATTATTCAAAGAGAAGGAGCTATACATAAAAAAGAACAAGATGGTTCTACATCATTTTTACCAATGAGAGAACTAGGAATTTCAAAAGGATATGTTTTATTAGTTGATACTGGAAATTTAATATTTTTAAGAAAAGATTTATATATGAAGATTGGAGGAATAGAATGAAGACTACTTTAGTATGTGGAGCTGGTGGTTTTATAGGTAGTCATTTAGTTAAAAAATTAGTTTCTGAAAATTATATGGTTCGAGGTGTAGATTTAAAATTTCCAGAATTTGAAAAATCATATGCAAATGAATTTATAATAGGAGATTTAAGAAATCAAATTTTTGTGCAAGAAATATTAAATAAACAATTTGATGAAGTATATCAATTAGCTGCTGATATGGGTGGAGCTGGATTTATATTTACTGGAGAAAATGATGCAAATATAATGCATAATTCTGCATTAATTAATTTAAATATAGTTGAGGCTTGTTGTAAACAAGAAGTTAGAAAAATATTCTATTCATCTTCTGCATGCATATATCCTGAGCATAATCAATTAGATCGTGATAATCCAATTTGTTCTGAAGAAAGTGCATATCCTGCTAATCCTGATAGTGAATATGGATGGGAAAAATTATTTAGTGAAAGATTATATTTATCTTTTCAAAGAAATTATAAAATGAATATTAAGATAGCTAGATTTCATAATATTTTTGGGCCTCAAGGTTCTTGGAATAACGGTAGAGAAAAAGCTCCAGCTGCATTATGTAGAAAAGTAGCAGAAGTTAAAAATGGTTCTGAAATAGAAATATGGGGAGATGGAAAACAAACTCGTTCATTTTTATATATAGATGAATGTTTAAAAGGTATTGAAAAATTAATGAATTGTAATTCATTTAACGGTCCTGTTAATATAGGATCTGAAGAAATGGTAACTATTAATCAATTAGCAAATATAATTATGAATATAGCTGGAAAAAAATTAACTATTAATCATATACCAGGTCCACTTGGAGTTAATGGAAGAAATTCTGATAATAAATTAATTAAAAAAGAATTAAATTGGGAACCAAATTATCCATTGAAAAATGGTTTAGAAAAAACATATAGTTGGGTTAATGAACAAGTTCAACTTGGAAAGGAATAATAAAAATGAATGTTCTTTATATAGATCCTAGAGTTCATTCATCTTATTCTGAAATGTATCATATTTATAATGGTCTTTATGATGAATTTAGTAAAATATCTAATTGTTTTTTATATCAAGATAAAGTAGTAGATATTAAAAAAATTATTAAATTATGTCCATTTAGACCAGATATAATATATTTTGGTTTAGGATGGTTTGCTGGAAAAAACTTTTGTAAAATTATAAACACTGAAAATATTAAAATCCCTATAGTTTGTTATATTTATAAACCTCAAAATTTTATAAATAAAAAATTAAATTTTTGTAAAATTAATAATGCTAAACTTATTGTTACATCATTACCTGATTATAAAAATTATGAAAAAATAACAGGAATTCATTCTGAAAGATTTTTCCAATCAGGGGATAATAATATTTTTATAGATAGAAATTTAGATAAAATATATCATGTTGGATGTAGTGGAGCTTTACATAATAGTACTCATTATCCAATAGGTGCATTTAAAACAAAAAATTTAAGATTTAGAATACAAGAGATTTTAAAGAAACAGAAAAAACTTAATAATTTTTTAAATTTTAGTGATAGTATTAAACCTAGAATTTTAGATTATAATGATTATTCTAAAAAAGTTTCACAATCAAAAATATGGATATCTACATTAGCGCCATTTGGTGAAATACCTCCAAGATTTTTTGAAATAGGAATGTCTAAAACTTTAATATTTACTGATCCTATTCCTGCACCTTATCGTGATCTTTTTTATGATGGATATAATTGTATAGAATTTCAAGATGATTTATCTGATTTTTTAATTAAGTTAAATTATTATTTAAATAATTGGATAGAAAGTAAAAGAATTATAAATAATGCATATAATGATTTTCATAATAATCATACTTGGAAAAATAGAGCTGAATTACTTTTTAAATTATTTGAAGATTGTATTAAGAAAAACAGAGGATAATATGGAACAAAAATATATTAAAAAATTTCAAGCTATAAAAAATTTAATTAATAAAGAAGATCCAATTATTGTTGAGGTTGGAGCTCACTTTTGTGAAGATTCTTTAAGATTTTTAGAAATATTTAATAATCCAATAATATATTGTTTTGAACCAGATCCAAATAATATTAAAATAATTAAAAAATATATATCTGATATTAGAATTAAATTATTTGAAATGGCAGTTTCTGATTCTGATTCTAAAAATATAACATTTTATCAAACTAACAAACCAATACCAAAAAATGATTTTTTTTTAAAATATAATTGGATTGATAGACATATAGCAATGGATTTAAATTTAGGAAGTTCTGGAGCATCATCATTAAAACAAGGTCATCCATTATTAAAAGGTTCTAATAAAATTAAAGTAAATACAATAAGAATGGATACTTGGATTAATAATAATAACATAAATGAAATAGATTTAATCTGGATAGATACTCAAGGTTCTGAAAAAGATGTTATAAATAGTTTTGGTAATGTTTCTGATAAAATTAAACATGTATGGGTTGAATATGGTGAGATGTTATATCAAGGTGCTCTTAATAGAAAACAAACAATTAATTTATTATCTAACTTTGGATTTTCTTTAGTTGAAGAATTATCCTCTACAAGTTCAAAAGGAGATTTGTGTTTTGTTAATAAAAAATGAAAATAGACCAACAGTATCAATACATTTAACTAATGGTTTTGGAAACAATTTATTTCAATATATATATTCTAGACTTTTATCTGAATGTCATGATACTAATTTAAATATTGAATTATGTAAAAATTATTATGCAACTGATAGTTTAAGACATGTAGGTATTAATATTTCAAAAAGTAAGATAAATAGATTTCCTACTATAAGAGTAAATAAAAATGATAATATTAAAAAATATTTTGAAAAAAGATATAAAGGTTATAACTTTATATTAAGAGGATATTTTGAAGATTATACAATTTATGAAAATCATTTAGATGAAATAAAAAAATGGTTTACAAAAATACCAAAAACAAATAACAAAGATTTAGTTTTACATTTAAGATTGGGTGATAGATTATTTTATAGAAATAGTTATGAACCAGGAATGAAAGTTGATCCAATAAATTATATTAATGCTATGAAAAATTTTGTCTATGAAAAATTATATATTGTGACAGATATGAAAGTATGGGATTATGTAACAGAACAACAATTATTAAATATGAAATTTCATGTTAATGTAAATGAAAAAGCAAGAATAGAACCAAAAATTTCAGTATCATATTTTAATTCTTTTATTGAAGAATTTAAATCTTTAAATCCTATTGTTAGATTTAATAATAAAATTCATGATGATTTTAATTTTATAAGAAGTTTTGATAAAATATTATTTCAACATGGAACCCTTGCATGGTGGGCAGCAGCTATAAGTGATGCATCAAAAGTAGGAGTATACGGACCTTGGAGACCATCAAAAAAAGAAAAAAATAAAAACTTAGGCAAGACAAATTTTCCAGGATGGTTCCAATGGAAATAAGAGAAAATAATATGAATAAAAATGTATTAATAATAGGTTTTGGAAAGATGGGTAAATTATACTCAAAATACTTGTTTGGGTTTAAAATTGGGTGGAATTATTATGATCCATATATTAGTGGTGGAATAGAAAAACTATCTAATTTGAACCAATATACTCATATTTTGATATCGACACAACCTGAGTATCATTACGAATGTTACAAAAAAATAAGAGATTTAAAATTCAATGGATATATTTATATAGATAAACCTGTAGTTATAGATAAAAATGATTTTAATATTTTTAATGATGAAAAAGTTTTTTGTGGAATGACTGAAAGATATAATCCAGTTATACAAAAATTAAGAGAATTAATAAATATAGAAAAATTAATAAGTATAAAATTTACAAGATTTTCGTTATTACCAAATACAGTTAAAGTTCCTGTTCTTTATGATTTAGGTATACATGATTTAGATTTGTATGTTTATTTACTTGATCTTGATATAGGGGAAATACCAAAACAGTTTAATAAATATAATGTTTCAAAAACACAATATATAACTATAAAATATAAAGATATAATATCAATTTTTGAATGGTCTCATGAAAGTAAAAAAAGAGAAAGAAAAATATTAATATTACAAGAAGATATTTTTATTGAAGTAGATTTAATAGATCAAACTATAATAACTTATGAACAAAACTCTGTAGTAAAGAATATATATGTAGATAAATCTCAACCTATAAAAGAAACAATGATAAATTTTTTAAATAATAAAAAATGTTGTGCTTCTATATCACATAATATTATGAAAAAAATAGATCCGGAAATTTAAGAACCGGATCTATCTTTAACATCTAAACAATACCAATAAGCCCATTCTGACTCAGTTATCTTACTACGCATTTCTTCTCTATCTTTAACATTTCTACAATACCAATAAGCCCAACAACTATATGTAATTAATCTTCTCATTTGAATTATATCATTTTGATTTCTGCATTGATAATAAGCCCAACAACTTATTTCAAATTCATTTGTTAGTTTCATCTTTTATATATTTCCTCACTTCTGGTCTATCTTTAACATCTCTACAATAATAATAAGCCCATTTTGACTCAGTTATCTTTCTCCACACTTCTTCTCTATCCGTAATATAATAACAATAATAATAAGCCCAAAATGACTCAGTTATCTTACTCCACATTTCTTCTCTATCTTTAACATCTTTACAATAATAATAAGCATCTTCTGACTCAGTTATCTTTTTTCTAACTTCTTCTCTATCTTTAACATCTCTACAATAATAATAAGCACAATTTGACTCAGTTATCTTTTTCCAAACTTTTTTTCTATCTTTAACAAATTTACAATAACAATAAGCATCTTCTGACTCAGTTATCTTACTCCACATTTCTTCTCTATCTTTAACATCTTTACAATAATAATAAGCATATTCTGACTCAGTTATCTTTTTTCTAACTTCTTCTCTATCTTTAACATCTCTACAATATTGATAAGACCAATTTGACTCAGTTATATTTCTCCAAACTTCTTCTCTATCTTTAATATATTTACAATACCAATAAGCATCTTCTGACTCAGTTATCTTTCTCCACATTTCTTCTCTATCTTTAACATTTAAACAATAACAATAAACCCACCATCTATCTGTAATTAATCTTCTCATTTGTTCTGTATCATTACCATTTTTACATTGATAAAAAGCCCAGTGACTTATTTCTCCTTCATTTGTTAATTTCATCTTTTATATATCTCCTTACTTCAGGTCTATCTTTAACATTTTTACAATAACAATAAGCCCATTCTGGTTCAGTTATCTTTTTCCAAACTTCTTCTCTATCTTTAACTTCTATACAATAACAATAAGCCCAATATGATTCAGTTATATTTCTCCAAACTTCTTCTCTATCTTTAACATCTATACAATACCAATAAGCCCAACAACTAAATGTAATCAACCTTCTCATTTGAATTGTATCATTTCCATCTTTACATTGATAGTAAGCCCATTCACTTATTTCTTCTTCATTTGTTAATTTCATTTTTTCATGTATCTCCTTACTTCAGGTCTATTTTTAACATCTCTACAATATCTATAAGCCCAAATTGAATCAGTTATCTTTCTCCAAACTTCTTCTCTATCTTTAACATTTCTACAATAACAATAAGCCCAATATGACTTAGTTATATTTCTCCAAACTTCTTCTCTATCTTTAATATCTATACAATAATAATAAGAATCATCTGACTCAGTTATCTTTCTCCAAACTTCTTCTCTATCTTTAATAATTTTACAATAACAATAAGCCCAATAACTAAATGTAATCAACCTTCTCATTT
>Ga0307377_10005807_pt1 | contig 13103 bp, 17 predicted proteins | sample TR3MG_FD_202535 | JGI IMG/M metagenome (GOLD analysis project Ga0307377, IMG submission 202535) | Soil microbial communities from Risofladan, Vaasa, Finland - TR-3 | ecosystem: Environmental > Terrestrial > Soil > Coastal area > Acid sulfate soil | place: Finland: Risofladan, Vaasa | collected... | reverse complement strand
CGCACGGCGCGGGGGACCGCAGCCCTAATTCTGAAGGCCATCCTCGGATGAGGACTCCGCTTTTGGCTTGCATTCAAGGGTCTCGATCCGCCCCCTGAGGTCTTGGATGACCTCAGCTTGGGCCTGAATCTGGTTGGCCAACATCATGAACACCGCCTGGGCAGCCGGCTCCATTTTGAAGGGGTCCTCAATCTTCGATGCCTCGGCGACAGCCTGAACCCTCAGGCTCTCCTCCGGGATGTGGATGCCCCCCTGAGACTGCCTCGCGGCCGCCATAAGTTGCATGGTCGCCATCTGACGAGCGCCGGCAAGAGCCTCCTGCAACTTGTCGCCAGGCAAGGCATTGGTGGCCAACTTCACGTTGCCAACCTCGTACGTGACAATCTCACGGTCGGGCTGGATGGCTTTTCCGCTGGGGTCTACGATGCTCATTTTGGTTCATACTCCTTGATAATAACCACTACGCGTGGCTCTTCTTCGTCATATTTTGGTAGCGGAAAACTTCCGGATACCCACTTATCATTGCCCTTTTTCTTGGACATTGGGCAGTAAAACATAGCATCAACGCAACCCTTGCGAATGTTCTCCACATCCGCGTGTACGCCATTTCGACAATAGGCGACCACCCTGATGTACAGCGGGTCGTCCTCACTGGCCGTCAGCGGAATTTCCACTCCAGCCATGGCCGCATACTCCCTCACCAGCTTGCAATAGTCTGCGTATTTCCTGTACTTCGCGGACTTGCCTTTGTCCCTGTGGGTTGTCGTTGTGTAGCCACGGGGATCCCCAGGGACTTCGAAGCGAAAGATCGTTCTCTTACGCCTTCTCTTATGCTTTGCCTGCGCCTCCGGATAGTCCTCAGGCTTGGGACTCGCCCCCGTGAGGTCTGCGTGCGCCAGCCTGCTGGCATCATTCAAGGCTGCATATTTACTAGGCATTTTCCAGGTTCTCGTTCGCAAAGCCCCAGTTCAAAAGGTTGTCGAAGACCTGTTCGATATACCTCTTCCGATCGCTCTTGTAATCGAGGTAGTAGGCGTGTTCCCAAACGTCAATCGTCAACAGCGGGACATATCCGTCGTAGATAATGGGCAGCGTTGCGCCAAGGCCCCGGAGTAAGACCAGCTTCTCATCCTTCGCGCATATCCATACCCACCCGCTCCCAAAGACGGCCGCGCCAGCCTCCACCACATCCTTCCTGAGCTTCTCCAGTCCACCGTAGGCCTCAACCCCCTTGGCGACCTCCCCCTCGGGCTCACCGCCGCCCTTGTTCTTCAGAGAGTTCCAAAAGAACACATGGTTGTAGACCTGCGCCGCCATGTCGAACAAATGGGTCGGCTGAGGCACCGGCGGAATGACACCAGTGGACAACTCTTTCCACGACGCCTTCGCGCCATTCAAAATGAACTTCTCAAGCGGCGTGGCATCCGGCGCCTGGCTCACCTGTGGCGTCGCATTCAGCTTTTCAACGTAGCCCCTGAAATGCTTCTCGTAGTGCTCCTTCAGCGCATCCTCGCTGATAGTCGGAGCAAGGGCTCTGCGCGAATACGGAAGTGGGGGCGCTTCAAATTCCATAAGGATCCCGGGATTTTAAGGCTTTTGACGCATCTTTTCTACAGGCCATTTTTCATCCAGAACCGCGTAGATCTCTGCAGACCTAGCATTCTGTCCTTCCTGCGGAATTGCCGCACCCAACATCTGGAGCGTCACCACCTGATCTGGGTCCACACCATGAGCCCTCGCAGACGCCCGGAAGTTCGCCACCTTCTTCGCCGCCCGCGCCTTCGCCTTAGCGCTCCCCCTCCCCGTAGAAGGGCAAATCTTCCCACTGCTGGCCGCCCGATGAACAACCGTCCACGTCGGTGACTTGTCTTCGTAATACTCCCCATCACAACGAATCCCGTTCCTCAGATTCGTCACGACCCTGCGAGCATTGCGAAGGTAAGCCTCAACAGACTCAACCTCTCGACAAAGGATTTCTGGGGGCGCCTGCACGTCCCAGTACCGTACATACAGTGCAGCGTTCTGACCAAACGGGCCCAGACCAAAGTGCCAGCGGGGGCGCTCACCGTAATACGGATTTCCCCAGTCCTGCGCCAACTCAAACCCCGTGGTCTCCCCGGACTTATCAGTCCGAATCTCCCAGCCATACTTATCCGCCTGATTGAACCATGCGGTCCTATTTGCACGAAGATCGGCATCAAGGCGATGGCGCTTCCACGGGCGTCGCGTCGTCTCACGGTCGTAAGGGATGAGCATGAAGTTGGTGAGAAGATCGCCGGACCGCCGAGCACGATGGCACTTGTACCCCTCTTTTCGAATGGGCCTACCATCGTACGCGCAATGATCCATCTCCCCGAAATAGGACTGGCCGACAAGCTCCCGGAGCCTCCCCTCGCGCCATTCTAATTCACTCCTTCTGGCATACCCGGGAGCGCAAATCTTGTAGTCCGGATTATTCTTCGCGTACCACGGGTTGTAACAGCGCATTGGGCGATTGGCAGGATGATCGGCGTTCGCCCCCTGACAGTCCACATGCTCCTCGCAAGTGGTCTGGTAATCAACTGGCTCACACCAATTCTGCCAACCCTCATAAGGATTTTTAGCCTTCTGGGGCTCCGCCTTTTCGACCGCAAGGGTAAAAGCCTCAAGCCTTTCCCCACCTTTCCCGATGGCGCAAAAACCAGAATCTAAGGCGCTGACTTCTCTCGTGCCGCCGTAGACAAAAGCGGCCGAGAACCCAACCACAAGCAAAGGAACAATCATTCGCATTGTTACCATCCTGCGCAATATACCACACGCGACATATCAGAAAGTGAAAATGCCGCCGCCAGGTCTTTCGATTACTTCTGGTTCTTTTTTGACTACCTTCACGGGCTCATTGACTTTGTTTTTTCTATTCTCTTTAGCCATACGATCCCCCATGACCAAAAGCCTCTGGGGGATCGGCGGTATTTCTCCGAACAGAATCATCTTCAACACCCCAGTCCTGGAGTAGTCGTTATGCGGGTTGGCCTTCACCAACTCTTCCTTGTAAAGACCCAGCGCGATGTACTCACCATCACGCATGGATACGCTTCTTCTGATCCCTCTACCGTTGGACATTTTCAGCCTTCACCTGATGGAGGATGTCGATGACTCCCTCCAGAAATTCTACTTCTTCTTTGGCGGCAAGCTTCTGGGATTCCATCGCGTGTGAATTCATCCCCCTTTTTACCACCAGCATCTTTTCAAGTACCGCATCCGCAGCAGCGTCAAGAGCTTCGCCTCGTGGAATCGGATTCGCCCACCGCTCTTCGGCAGCCTCAATCCTTTTGTCGATATCATCTAAATCGGTCATTCATCATCCTCATCATCATCGAATACCAGGTCAGATATCATCGCCCGTTGTTCGGGTGACAGCTTCTTGTACAGAGCAAAAGCCTCCATCGGTCGTGTGCCAAAGTATTCGTTCATGTCGGCAACGACAGAGGTGGCAGCAGCCTCGTCCTCAGAGGCGAAAAACCGCTCCACAATGCCTTCGGGAAGGGCACTGTGGAGCACTCCATCTTGTTCTGCGTTGAGGCTCAATCGCAGTTCTTTGAGCTTCTTCAGCATGGTCCTAGAAAGGGATGTCGTCATCATCAGGACCCCCGCGGGCAGACCCAGGAGCGGCACCGGACGAATCGTAGTCGTCGTCCCTCGGGGGAGCCCCGCCACCACCCTGTGATCCACCGTCGTTTCTCCCGCCGATGAATTGTACCGTGTCGGCCACAATCTCAGTCGAGAACTTTTTCACGCCATCCTTCTCATAGGATGATGTGCGAAGCCGCCCTTCCACATACACCTGACGCCCCTTGCTTAGATACTTCTTGCAAGGTTCAGCCTGCGGACCCCATACCGAAATCCGATGCCATTCGGTCTCCTCAACCTGCTCGTTCGTATCCTTGCTCTTCCACTTCCGCGTCGTCGCGACGTTCAGGCGACAGACCTGCGTGCCGCTCTTCATTTCGTGAATTTCAGGATCTTGACCCAGGTTTCCGAGGATAATTACCTTATTTACTCCGGCCATTTTGTATACCTTTCTTTTTGAGTTTCCACTTCTTGCCACAGTTTTTGCATTCCCGCTTGCCCTCTTTTAGCTTGAGTACATCGGGGCTGTCGCAACACTTCTTCTTCAACTTCTTCTTTGACTCTCCGCCCGTTGTTTTTGTGATGGTGATATCGCCCTCATCCCCACCCTTACCTTCACCGTCGCCCTGATCGCTGTTCTTGTCACCGGCTTTGTACGGGCGCCAAGGGTAAAGAGGGCACCCCCTGTCTGTACAGTCGCGAATGACCCCGCGATAACCCGGGGCGCCGCCAACACACTCAACACAAAATATCTTGATCGCATCCTTGCGACTCCGGTCGATATTGTCGAACGCCTTGTTGAGACTGGCCGACGGAAGCCTAGTCCTCCTCGTCGCCCGGTCCGCCATCGTAATCCCGCTGTCCCCTGAAATCATAGTCTGTTACCGACAGTCGATGCTTGATTTCATGTACAAGCTCATTCAACAGCGACACGGAGCTTTGGCGGTCTGCTCTTGATTCCAAAAGCTTCCCTTGAAGAAAATCGCACACATCGTCGTTCGATAATCCCCTCGCCCACTTGATTCGCGTTTGCGTCGGGCTTGTCCTGCTTCTATCTTCATGCATCTTCTGAAATCTCCTTCTTGACCGCTGGTGCTGCGTGGGTTACCAGCCCGGTCTCTATATCAACAACTACAGACTTGGGATCCACCGCAAATCCCAGCCTCTTACAACACTCGTTCGGAATATGCCCTACCTGAGTAAACTTCAGACACTTCATGCAAACGATATCTTCCTTCTGCCGCATCTTGTGAAAAACATTGTAAAGCGCATGGGCGAAAAGCTGCTGATGATGCTCGTTCATTCCCAAAGCGTCCGCTGTTCTGCTTTTCCATCATCCCACCTGAGCTTTTTCAGAAGCGCCTCAAAGACCATTTTGGTCCGGTCACAGTCGTCGTAGGCATGGTGCTGCCCATCATTGCTGATCCCAAAAAACTTGCAGCAGGGCCCCAGTCCCAGGAACTTGAGCCCGCGGGGAACCATATGAACCAGAGCGAGCATCTGGGTATCAATCAGGCAATTCATCTTCAGCGGAAGCTGGTAATCAATTCCTGCCATCTTGCAGTTGGCATTGAAAAACGGCACGTCGAACAGGACTATATTGTGTCCTATAAGGATTGCCTCGTAGGTAAACTCACGGACCTTCTGCATCACATCTTCCAGTGATGGGGCCCCGGCCCAATCTGTATCGTTGTACCTTGAAATCTCCCGCGCAGCGTCCTCAAAACGCTCAGGATATTTCGGCTTCACTCTTACGCACCAAGAGCCTAACTTCTCGTGAATAAACGCGAGTTCAGTTACCTCGTGGTGACCAGCGCGAAGCCCTGTTGTTTCAATGTCGAAAAACACAAATGGCTTTTCTAGATATCCAGCCATATTCGGCCCTCATAATATTGCGGCCTATATCCGGCCGCTGTCGGTACCGCACCATAGACCCGCCCATCTCCGACGTCAAGAGCGCTGCGCCCGCATCACGCCGCGCGGGTGCTGCGCTTCTTCGCCGTCTTCTTGCCGGTCTTCTTCTTGCCTCTCTTCTCCGCCGTCTTCGCCCTCTTCTTCGTCGTCTTCTTCTTCGCGGTCTTCTTCTTCGTGGCCTTCTTGCCGCGGGCCTTCGCGGCCTTCTTCGCCTCGCGCTCCTTCAGCCGCTGCTCGCGCTTCTCCGCGCGCGCCGCCTTCTCTGCGTCCTTCTTCTGCCTGGCCTCGTGTCTCTCCCATGACATATCCCAGAACGCCAGAAGCTCATCCTTACTCGATGGCAGCAGGCTCAACTGATACTTGAAAGCGCGCAACGCCTTGTCCACGGGGACCACCCGCTCCACGATGATCATGTCGGGCTGCCCCTTCACCTTGATCTTCGTGCCATCCTCCCCCTTCACATACTGAAGGCTGCTGGGATCAAGACGGTTCACATTCAGTTCCGCCATGTAGCGCACGCCCTCATCCGTCGCAGCCGCAATAATCGGGTTGCAGTAGACGAAGAACTTACCGTCGCGTATCAGCCTTTTTTCACGATCAGCGACCAAGAAGTTGGCATGGTCAGCCGGCATCCAATAGATGCCCCTCGCGCAACTGTTCCAGTATCGCGTGGCGAACTCGTCAAAGTCCTTGTACCTGATAGCCTCTGCCGCAAGTGCATTTTTCACCTTCGATGGCCGGGGGTTCTTGGCGGGCCCCCGTCTTGCCTGCGGCATCCTCCGACCCGTCAGCTTCCGGTAATTGGCCAGTTCAGGCCCAGTGAGCAACAAGACTCGGTTGCCCTTCTCCTCAAGCTCAAGCTGCCGCCCGAAGGCCACCGCGGGTAACTCGTGGGATGAGTCTACGCGCGCTGCTTTCGAGGTCTCGACAACCACAAACCATGTCATCGGTTGGCCCATCGGGTTCTCGCGTACTGTAGCAGATTTCGCTGGCTTATCGGGCCTCAGCCGAATCCATCCCATGTGCCGGAACTTCCCGCTGGGCTGGCGCTGCTGGTAGCTGACCTCTGCCACGACATGCCTGCCCTTGTCGATCAGGCCCTTGACCTTCGATTCCGTTTTCTTGTCCAGGCCGCTCAGCTTGCCGACTCCCGTGCGCTTGCCCTTGTGCATCTGATAGGCCTCAAAGATAAGCTTCTCTTTGCCCTTCTTGTAGGACTCCAGAATGACATCAGCGGTGTTAGCTTTTTTGCCAGGCGCCTTGAACTTCCACGAGGATCCAAACGGCTCAGAAGCGCCCTTGCTTTTCCACCTGAATGGGGCAGAAAGATCTTTGATTACAACTCCCTCCCCACCCTTCCTCAGGGAATCCTTGATGGCCTGCTCGCGATCCTTCCACGAGTAGTTCTTCGCCCGATACACCACTCCGCGCGCCGGAATCATCTCCAAGTGACGCATCCGGTCCTTCAAGGGCCTCCCGCGCAAATCCTTCCCCCGCAGCTTCAGCACATCGTAAACCACGTACTCCAACCGCCCCTTCATTCGCTTCAGCTTTTCCTGGGCGACCTTTTCCTTCGACCCTACGACGGACTGCACCTTCGTAAGCGACTGCTGCCCGTTGGGGTCGATGAACATCAATTCCCCGAGAATGGAGGTTCCTGCTGGCAAGAGCCCGCTCAGCTTCTCGGCAAGCTGCGGGACCCGCTTCGTAATATCCGTCCCGCGCCTCGTGTAGATCGAAAGCCCCCGGTCCGTCTTGGACACGAGGGCTTTGAAGCCATCGTACTTCTGCTGTACGACAACCTGATCTTCAGCAAGGCCGCCTGGCGGCAAGGCAATGTCCTTTGCCTTGCGCAAGCGCATGAAGGCGAAGGGGCGCATCCCTACGGAATCTGGCCAAGCCCAATCTGGTCGATAATGTTCTGCCGTGCTTCAGCAGGCGTATCAAAGTCGCCAGCGCTCTGCCACACCCCCGGCTCCCGAATATCGTTCCAACGGGCCTGGTAGCCATCAGGAGACCTCACCACCTTCCACATAACACCCTTCAGCGGGGACGTGCTGGCGGCAACCGTGTCACCAATAGCGGGCTCTCCGGGCGCGGGGGCGTCGCCGCCAGCGGCCGTACCACCACCATTCGTAACAGCCTTGGCCGGCTTCTTCTTGGTCATAATGAGGGCAGCCGCGCCGCCGAGGAGGAGAATGGGAAAGACGTTCATTGTGGTGTTCCTAAATCCGTTTCTTTGTTCCGCCGGCAACTGTGAAACTGTGGGGCGCCCGCAGAGATCCCAGCGTATGCATCGTAGTCGTATCCAGTCGAATCTGACCAGGTTGGGCAATGCCCGTCGTGAAGATGGGGCTGTCTGCAAAGGCTGCCGTCAGCGCCGCTGTAAAATCCTTGCGGAGTTTATCCACACCCCTGGGTATCTTCAAGCCGCCTTCGAGATGATATCCATCAATTCCCGAATCATACGCGTAGACCTTCACCACGCCGAATTGTCGCATAATCTTGCGCAACTTTGGAAATGCTTTCTTTGCCGCTGCCCGCAGCGACGCCCTGCCGGCCTTTGTCTTGCTGTGGATGTCGATATCCAGCCACAGAATAGGAGTCTTCTTCCCGGTGAGAACCGGATGAAACTCTACCACCCTGCGATTTATCCAGTATTCAAAACTGCGCTCATCGTCAATGCCATCAAGCTTCGTGAGCTTGATGTATTTATCATCTGAGCCGCGCTTTCTAATAAGCACGAACTCATTCTTCTTGGGCGCCATCACCACGAGGATTGTCTGCCCTTCCAAAAAGGGCCAGATCTTTTTCCGGTTTTTCCAGTAGTGGTCGCGGATCTGCCTGCGTGTAATCCGCTTCCCATCCTTCTGGATGAGCACTTCTTTCCAGTCGTGCGTGCGGCTGGCAAAGGGACGGGGGTTCTCCTCGGGGCGCTTCACACGGCTCGCTGCGACTTTGGCCCCCACGTAGCCGCCGGCTCCCGCACCAATGGCGGCACCCGCCGGGCCCAGAATAGCGCCCGCTGTACCGCCGACCGCCGTTCCTACAGCAGCGCCCTTCAGCGTCTTCTCCCGCTTGTGCTCCCCGTGCTTCAGTTCCTTTTTGATCTTCGCAATCTCTGTATCAGGATTCTCAATCGGCTCATCGTGCCAATACTGTTCTGCGACAATCGCCCGCAATTCAGCCTTGAGCCGCCTGGCCTCAGGCCCCTTCCAAAATCCAACGTTGGCCAGAAAGGTTCCAATCAGGGCGTCGCCAGACTTGCCTCTGCTCGGGCCTGCCTCAACGATGTCGCTGGGGTGGCATAGCGTCTGCATCGTGTCCACGGTCTCTCGAATGCGTACGAGATTGCGATTCTCAACCCCCGCGCGCCATGGCTCCATCCAGCTTTTTTTGATATCGAGAGCAATGTTACGCAGGCTGCGGTGCCGCTTTCGCCTGGGCGGCCTCTGCTTCGTGGGCTTCTTCCCGCTGAACAGGGGGTTCTGCTGCGGACGCCCCAGACGCTTGCCGGCGATGTGGCCCGCGGCAGCACCCAGCGGGGCCAGGGGTGGGGCGACCAAAAAGCCGGCGACACTCCCAACAGCGGACCCCACAATGGCGCGATCCTCGGGGTGCATCTCTGCGACCTTGCGTAGGACCCTGCTCGGGTTCGCCTGCTGCTTCCAGTATTGGACCTGCTTCTCGCGCGCCACCGCCTCGGACCGCGCGCCGTAGGGTCCGCCCAGCTTTCGAGTGCCGGCGCTGGACAGCAGGAACCAATCGACCTTACGGCCGGGAAGCTTCTTGCCGAGTTTCTTCTCGGCATCTGGCTTCTGGACGATCATCTCCCCCGGCTCTGAATCAAATTATACGCTACGTGCAAAGACCAATGATCCTTCTTCTTGGGCTTGTATTTGCCCTTGCGGATCTTCGCGAGAAGCTCCTCCACAACAGAAGGATCCTCGTCGTCATCGTCATCGTCGTCATAATCATATCCCCCAAGATTAGCGATAACCTCCGGGTCATACTGCCGCGCCTCAATCGGAGGACGCCGGTATAGTCCAGAGTCCTCATCATCGTCATCATCCCGCAGCGTTCTTTTCCACATCTTGGCCATCGTTCTATACCTTTATTCCCAGGCGCTTGGCTTCTGCTTTCGCTGACCGTTTACACCGGCGCAGTTCGTCCCTCACCGTCTTGGCGGTAGACTTCTCCATCTTCTCCAGATGGGCAAATACTTCCTTCAGACGCTTTCTTCCAGGCCGCTCGCAATAGTGCCCCCATGCCTTTTGGCATTTGGTGACGAGCGCCTTGGCGGGTGAAGCGGTCTTCTTCTTGGCCTTCTTCTTGGGATTTCCCTTTTGTACCCTTTTTCGAATCCGAGGGGCCAGCGATGGCGTTTTTGGAATCTCCGGCTCTTCGCACCGCGCTGCTTCAGCCTTACTCAATTCCTTTTCTTTCTTGCGCAGCTTTCTATGAACCTCTTCGTAGGAGCGTCCCTTTACGGAGTATTCCACGGGATTTCCGGGGAAATCGATAAACCCATCACCCCTCCACTCGTTGGGACCGATCATCTCGGCGGTTTCGCTGACATCGCCCTCAGAGACGATTACGATTTCTCCTACGTTATCTACTCTGCGCCGTGAAGTGGCCTTCTTCTTGGCCTTCTTGGGAGGATTAGGAACCGGACGCGGCACCCTCCCATCCTCCCACTGCTGATTGAAAAATGTCACCGCATCAGGATAGGTGCGATGCAATGCATCAATGCCTTTCCGGGTGATCTCTAAATTAGGACTCCTGCCGCGGACAAGGCCGCCGCGCTTCAATACCGCGAGCGCCTTGGGATCGTCTTCCCCCTTCAGCCCAACAGCAATCGTCCCAAGCGAGTACGAGATCATGTCCATCTTATGGTGCAGGCCATAGGGGCCACCGTGGCGCTGGGCATGAGACGTTATCCGTCTGGCGTTCTTCTTGCCGGGATTCTTGAACGTCAGTCGCCCATCTTTGTGGCGAACTCCTATTGCAGCAGGCGGTTCACGCGTATCCCAATACGCCTCGAACGTGCCAACGAGGCTTGGGTGTTTGTCCGACATGTACCTGATGATGTTTCGCGGCGTCGGGTCAATGCCCTTCTCGCGAATCTTACTCACCTTCACGCTGTAAACCTCAGTCCCCTTGGACCGCCCAGGCTTCGGCGCGACGATGAGAATTGTCTCCTCTTCAATCGGCAGGGCCTTCTCGCCATAATGCTTGAAGCCTACCGCCCTGCCAATGGGAATCACGTCGGCCACATTCTTCTTGGCCTTCTTCTTGCCGGGATTCACCCGCTCTGTTTTGAAGCCGCGGTGGCTGCCGTCAAACTCATACCCCATATCGAGTGCCCGATTGCTTACTTTGGACGCCGCCTTCTTTCTGGCCTCGTCTTTCGTAAGGGCCTCCACCATGACGGTCTGATTCATCTTCATCTCGCCGGTCTCGACGCTGAAGTAGGTGCCTGTGACGTGGACTTTGAACTTCGTGCCGGGGTTGCCCTCGGGCAACATCTTCCTGCCGGCGGCGGTGATTACGTATGCTCCGGGCTCGACCGTGGACTCTTTGAGTTGTCCCTGTCGAACAAGTCTTGAGATTGTGGGGCTGTAAGCCGGGATGCCTGGTACATCGCCAAACTCAGCGGCCTGCACAAGGATGTCTTTTTCCGAGACCTTGATTTGAGCGCTGCGCCTCTGACGCTTGCTGGGTCCAATGCTTTCTTGCCATGTGGGGCGGCGGCTTTTGGGTTTCCCGGCGCGCTTCGGCGGGCCCTGGGATTCAGGCGCTACGTGCTTCGCCATCTTGCGCGACCCCTTCTTCTCCTTTTCTGAATAGCGTTGGATTTTCTCGTAGGTCTCTTTTAGATCTTCGTATGCCCTTAGCTCGTCATCAAAAGGCTGGCCGCTGTGCGCGGAAATGCTCTGATATAACCGAGTGCCGCCCCTTTCCCCAATGAGCCAAACCCACGAGTCTATGCCTGGCTCGAACAGAATCTCAAGTTTCAGATGATGGGGGCCACTGACAAATGTTCGGACATAATCGCCATCATTGGTAATAGCCCAGGCCCGCAAGGCCATCAAGCCGCGCACAGGCGAATTCATCTTCAGGCTTTCCCAGGATGGAAGCAGGTCTTTCTTGGCATATAGCTCCATTACCCTGCGTCTATCGCTCCCCAAAAGATGATTCTGCATACCAAAGCGCAGCCCGAAGCTCGCTAGCAGTTCATTCATCTGTTTTTTGGCGTTGGGAGGCGGGGGCTTTTGCGCAAAGGCCGGGTGCAACAACTCGCGCAAATCGCTATAGAAAGCTACCTCCTCCAAAAGGCCGGCCCACCCCCCATTATTTGCCAAGAATGCAGCCAGTGAATCCGACATTTCTCGGTTCTCTGCGATATCTTTGATGAGAATCGCCATCCCTAAACCTTCATCCTCAGGCGCTTCGCCTCGGCCCTGGCGGCGCGCTTGGCCCGGCGCCACTCGGCCTTGACCGTCTTCGCGCTGGACGCCTCCATGTCTTCCAGGTGGTCCAACACTGACTTCAGCGCCTTCTTGGTAGGCTTCTCGACGTAGTCGTCCCACAGCCTGCGAGACTTGCCGATCAGCGTTTCTTTCTTGGCCTTCTTTTTGCGGGGGTTCGACTTCCAGCCCAGGCGCTTGGCTTCTGTAATGACCTCTGCATCCAACCAGCCGGACACAACCGGATCGAGCGGTCCCTGAAGCCTCTTTCTCGCCCGCTCCCGATTGATATGCTTCAGCGCATCCGCAGTCTGTCCTGACAGAGGCTTTCTTTTTCCTGTAGGAGAATACAGTTTATTTAGCCAATCAATGGCAGCATCAATCGTCTTCTTCCAATCTCCTCCATATTCGTCCGGATCGAAGCCTTTCATCGGCGGGTCGCCGGGCCATATCTCTCCCGTATCCCGCAACTCTTCATCCCACTTCGCTTTTTTCTGGTACCAAATGGCAAGATCGTCTTGTTCCGTATACTCGTATTGAGGCCAAACGATCCACACGATCCATTCGCCATTATCACTAACAAACACCTCACTATGTTGATAGGGCTCGCCAGTTAGGTCGCCTCTTTTGAATCGCTTCCATCCTGATGGAACAGGAAACGTCTTCGGCAACATCTTGGGCTGATTGCGGCGCGGCCTGCGGCCTGCGGGCGGATTTTCCCCGGCCTTCACAGGCTTGTATTTCGTCGCGGCATACCCAAGGCCGACGGCGCCAATCGGGCCAAGCGCAAGGACTCCGATGCCTGCGCCAATGGCACCGCGGCCAGCCGTAGACATGGGTTTTTTCTTGCTCTTCTTCTTGGCCTTCTTCTTGCTCTTCTTCTTGGCCTTCTTCTTGGGGTTATCAGACTTGCTTGCTGGCGTCTGGCCGGAGACGCGTAGTGACTTTCCGCCATACACCGACGACGGCTGTCGTTCCCCGCCTAGCATTCTTTTTGGGGTTGGCCCTGGCGGCAATCGTTTAATTGGGAAGTCGGCAGGAATCTCTGGCGTCCCCGCTTTCTTCTTGGCCTTCTTCTTGGGATTCTCCTCAAATTCTCTCTTGATTACA
>Ga0307377_10005806_pt1 | contig 13104 bp, 9 predicted proteins | sample TR3MG_FD_202535 | JGI IMG/M metagenome (GOLD analysis project Ga0307377, IMG submission 202535) | Soil microbial communities from Risofladan, Vaasa, Finland - TR-3 | ecosystem: Environmental > Terrestrial > Soil > Coastal area > Acid sulfate soil | place: Finland: Risofladan, Vaasa | collected... | reverse complement strand
TCCAATAGGGTGGTCTGTTCGCGCGTACGGGCCTCCACCTGCTGCCGGAGTAACTGTTCAGCCTGGACCCGCGCGCTGACATCGCGGACGACACTTAGCAGACATAGCCGGTCTTGATAAGTAAACCCCGTCCCGCGATTTTCGACGGTGAACGGTGAACCGTCCCGGCGTATGTGGATTACGGTTGCTTCAAACACTTTGCCGGCTTGCACTGCCTGGACCCACTCGGAGAATTGAGCAAAACTATCGGGGTGGATGTAGGTGATTGGGTGCAGGCCGATGAATTCCTCGCGAGAATAGCCGTGCATAGCGATGGACGCGGGATTGGCCTCAACCACCAAACTGGTTTCGACATCGTTGAGGATCAACCCGTCGCTAGCAGCTTCGAAGATGCGTCGATACGGCCGTTCTGTGTCTTCACTCTGTAGGTTGCGTTCCTGGCTACGGGTAGGTGCTGTGGCTAACGCTAGCTGTAATTCCTTCCGCAGATGGGGCGGCTGAGATTGGGCAACTCCTGGCTTATGAAGAATGGTGAGTGGCACGTCTAAAATGCGCGCCGTTTTATGGTGAAGGTGGGCCAAAGAGGCAAAGATATCAAAGGTAGGCACAATAAAGTTAGTGTAGCCGAACATGGTTCGACTGTCACCCTTGTCATCCGGACACAGTGCCCATCAATGTTAGTAAGCCAGCACTGAAGTTACCCGGGTTTTGCGGACACGAAAATAAGGTGATATTTTGAGACCTTAGGAGCTGTCTCGCTCTGGATAGAGATTACCGAAAAAAGGTGGTGATCTAAGCCGCAGGAAGCTTGAAATGAATCTTTAAAAGTGACAGGCAGGTCACCGGCCCCCTTGCCCCGCGTATCATGGTAGATGGTGTGGGGACATGGGGACGGCTGGCTGGGGGCGAGCCTAAAAAGGATGAAGGATGAGGGCTGAAATTCGTTAAGCGCCGATGGGTTGCGGGTTAGCCCGGTTTTGGTTGGTGGCGGATGAAGCGGCCGGGGCCAATCTGCTGCCCGGCCAATAATTGATGAGAGGCATAGTGTGGCACCGGCCGTTTCGCTTCATATTTACCGGGTTTTGAGCAGATCATTTACTCGGCATCTCGGCCAGAGCCTCATTGTTTAGCTGGCTGGGCAGCCAAAAATGGAGCAGGGCCACGGCCAGCAGGGCCAGGATCCCACCCCACAAAAACGGGGCCCACATGCCCAGCCCGGGCCAATCGCCGGCACCCTGCCATAACAGCCCGGCGATAAGACTGGCCGGCAAAGCGGCCAGGCCAATGGCGCCGTTGAACCATCCATAGGCCGTGCCCCATTGATCGGCCCCCACATAATCGGCGACCAAGGCCTTGGCTACTCCTTCGGACAAGGAGTAATAGACGGCATAGGCGGCAAACAGGGTGACGATTTGCCAGCCGGCCTGGGCCAGGGCAAAGCCGAGGTAAATGAGGGCATAGAGCAGCCAACCGGCCGTCAGCACGCGTTTGCGCCCAACCCGGTCTGAGAGGGAGCCAATCGGACCGGAAAGGATGGCGAAGATAATATTGAACAGGAGCAGGGTCAGCATGATTTGCAGCAGGGTTAACCCGCCACCTTGTGCACGAAGAATCAGAAAAGCATCGGCCGAGTTGCCGAGGGTAAAGATGAGGACGACCAGCAGGAATTTGTGGAAGGGCCGTCCTAGAGCAGACCAACGGATGCGCGATTTGTCGACAGCTGACCGGGTAACGGCCGTTTCCCGAATACCCACCGCTAAAACAAGCACCGCCAGCACGGCCGGGATCATACTCAACCAGACGAGGGTTTGAAAGGTGGGCGCGGTTAATGTGCGCGACCCCTCATGCACGCCCCAAATGACCAGGATCGCGACCAGCAAGCCGACGGCGGCTCCGGCCGTATCCCCGGCGCGGTGAAGGCCAAAGGCGAATCCCCGCTGTTTTGGGGTAATGCTGTCGGCAATCAAGGCATCCCGTGGGGCGGTGCGTATGCCTTTGCCGGTACGTTCCACGAAGCGCACCATGAGAACGGTAGGCCAGCTATTGGCCACAAGGAGAAAGGGCTTGGCTGCTGTAGACAAAGCATATCCGGCTACGGTCAGCCATTTGCGCTGTCCCAGCCGGTCCGAGTAGCGGCCGGATAGTAGTTTTACCAGGCTGGCCGTTGTCTCCGCTAACCCTTCGATCAGGCCAATGGTGAGGGTGCGCACCCCGAGCACGTTGGCCAGGAACAAGGGTAATAAATGCACAATCATTTCAGAAGATATATCGGTGAGAAATGAAGCGGCGGTGACGATCCAGATGTTGCGAGGCAGCCTGCGGTAACGGCCGAAGCGGGCCGGCGGGTCAGCTGGGGAAGTTGGGTTTGTCATAGGCATCCTTTGTAAAAAGGGTCATATCAGGGCGGCCGCCGGCGATGATGAGTTTGTTTTTGTAGCGTTCGGGATCGTCGCCGGGCCCGTCCAGGATCCTGAGGAAAGCATCGCGGAACTGGTGGACGCCGCCGCTTTCGGTGATATTCCTTATGGCGGTGTCATTCATCCCTTTGTATTTTTAGATGAGGCTGGTTATTTCTGCCCGCGCTTGTTTTAGTGTTACCGGGAAATTGTTACTCCCGAATTGACATGACTTATCGTGCCTGCAACGAGAATGTGATTCAAGACGATTCCGCCTCCATTTTACCGGGTAATATCAGAAGAGGGCAATCCGGGTGGGACGGCGCAAGAAGAGCAGGAAGAGGGCAAGGCAAACTGGTCGGATGTTTCTCTGGATCAGGGGGTTGGCTTCCAGTTTGCCTGGCCCCTCCTAAGCAACCGGCCGGAGGCCATCTTTCTCATCACTCACCTCGGTTTTTTGATCTATCGTCAACGAAGATCCCCGGATGGGGAGTCATATGATCTGTGTAGGTCCAGTTTAAAACCAGCAGGCATATTCTAGTTAAGTATTGGGACTTTTGTAAGAGGGATGGGGAAGCGAGCCAAAAAAGGAACAAGGATTAGGGGTGAAGGATGGTTTGGAACCAAAAGCAGGCCCTTGCCTGGGGATCGGTGAATGAGCTTATTTGGCCTTGACTATATAGAACATATGTGCTATTCTATTCCCTACAACGAACCACCCTCATCCAGACCGTGCCTTACGCATGGGCAGAATCGCTCGTTCACCCCGAGCCCTCTGCAAACTCAGTCTTCTGAGTAACTGGCCGGGCCCGTACCAGAATCATCTCACCTCCTGAACGACTCCGGTAGAGGCCCGGCCTTTTCTTTATCAAGCAGCCAATGACCAACCATTAGCAAAAAACCGGCCGGCCGTCACCCCATACCATTTGTTCCGAAGAGAAATACCCCAACCGGATCAATTGCCGGTACAGGGATCATCCCTCAGCCCTTCTATTGAAGTGGCCCGGCAACTGAGCCCATAACCATCCCGAATACCTGGAGGTATAATCGATTATCGTTTCGCCTGGCCAAATGATCAAGCACCCGAGTATAGGAGAGAAGTATGACACGTGCACGATTGCGGGATCTGGGCATCACCATCGGTCTATATCCAACCGGTGAAAACAACGCCATCACCGATGTGGCCGGTTTGCGAGTCGGCTATTCAACGCTCATTTACGATGAACCCCGTATCGCCAGAACCGGTGTGACGGTCATCGTGCCGCGGGATGGCAACATCTGGCAAAACAACTGTTTTGCCGGCTATTACGCCCTGAACGGCTGCGGTGAAATGACCGGCATGCACTGGCTTGAGGAGTCAGGCCTGCTTTGTTACCCCATCGCCCTGACGACGACCCACCATGTCGGGACGGTTCACGAAGCATTGGTTGCCTACGGGCAGGAACAAGGGCTGACTGATTTATCCTCCCTGCCTGTGGTGGCTGAAACCTGGGATGGCTGGCTCAATGACCTGGATGCTTTTCACATCAAAAAGGAACATGTCTATGAGGCCCTGGCCAAGGCTGCGCCCGGAGCGGTGGTCGAGGGCAATGTGGGTGGGGGCACGGGGATGATCTGCCACGACTTTAAGGGCGGCACCGGCACCTCGTCCCGGGTGGTCGAGATAGGCGACCAACGTTATACCCTGGGCGTGCTGGTCCAGGCTAATCACGGCAGCCGCGAGGATTTACGGGTGGACGGCGTCGCTATCGGCCGCCTGATAAGCCATGAAGTTGTGCCCTCGGGCTGGGATAGCCTGGCGACCAGCAGTTCGATCATCATCGTCATCGCCACCGACGCGCCTCTGTTAGCAGGACAGTGTAAACGGTTGGCCCGGCGGGCGGCCGTGGGCTTCGCGCGGGTTGGCGGCATCGGCCATAATGGCAGCGGCGATATTTTTCTGGCCTTCGCCACCGGCAATCATATGCCCGGCACGGCCCAGGAACCCATGCCCATCCAATATTTACCCAACCACAAGATGAACCCCTTATTTGAAGCATTAGGCGAGGCGGTCGAAGAAGCTATTTTGAATGTACTCACCGCGGCCGAGACGATGGTGGGCTATAAGGGACGCACGGCCGAGGCCATACCGCTGGATATGCTGCAGCGCTTGATGGACGAATACAGGCCGGGACGGTCGTTGCCGTAGGGGGTCACCCTGGCCCGGAGGTTATCTTTGGCTTGACCTCGAGGCAGGCGACTTCGTGCCCGGCCGGGATCAGGCGCAAGCGGGGGTCTATCTGGCTGCAGTGGGGCTGAGCGACGGGGCAACGGGGATGAAAGCGGCAACCCGGGGGCAAGTCGATGGGGTTCGGCGTCTCGCCCTGCAGGATGATCCGTTCCCGACGTTGGCGCGGGTTGGGTACGGGGGCGACGGATAGCAGCGCCTTGGAATAAGGGTGCTGGGGGTTTTGCATGATAGAGAGCGTTGGCCCGATTTCCACGATACGCCCCAGGTACATGACGGCGATCCGGTCGGCGACGTAGCCCACGGTGCCCAGATCGTGGGTAATCATCAGGATGGAGACGCCTCGGCGCTCGCGCAATTCAAGCAGCAGGTTTAAGATCTCCGCCCGAATGCTCACGTCCAACATCGAGACCGGTTCGTCGGCCAGCAATACTTTGGGTTCAAGGACCAGGGCGGCGGCGATGACGACCCGCTGGCGTTGCCCGCCGGACAGCTCGTGAGGTAGGCGTTGGATGAAGGAAGCGGCTGGTTTCAGCCCGGCATCTTCTAAAGCCAACAGGACGCGTTCCTGCCTGGCCTGCTTATCCTTAACCAGGCCATGGACCTTCAGCGGTTCGGCCACGATGTCGCCGATGGACATGAGGGGATTCAAGGACTCGTAGGGATCCTGGAAGATCATCTGGATGTTGCGGCGCATGGCTCGCAAACCGCTGCCCTTCAGCTCGGTGACCTCCTGCCCGGCGATCTGGAGGCTGCCGGAGGTGGTTTTTTCCAGGCCCATCAGGGTCAGGGCCAGGGTAGATTTACCACAGCCGCTTTCTCCGACCAGGGCCAACACTTCGGCCACGCCGACGACCAGGCTGACATCGTCCACGGCATGAACGAACTTCTCTTCTCGATCAAAGAGATTAGTCTGCTTGATGGGGAAGTATTTGCACAGCGCCTTGATTTCGATGATGGGAGGGAGGGCTTCTTCCATAACGGGCCTTAGGATTCTGAATTCAGCAAGTTCTGAGAAGGGGTATTTGGCGATGCCGCGGCCGCTGGACCGTCCGGCAGAAGGTCCAAAAAGTGGCAACTGGCTGCATGCCCGGCGTCGATCCAACGCAGTTCGGGCTGTTCGATGTGGCAGATATCTTGGGCGATGGGACAACGCGGGGCAAAGCGGCATCCGGGTGGCAAGGCGTTGAGGCGAGGTGGGAAGCCGGGGATGCTGGCCAATTTCGCGGTCGGCCGGTTGAGGTCCGGGAAGGCGCGTAGCAACTCGCGGGTATAGGGGTGGCGGGGCTCATTATAGATGGCATCTACACTGGCGTATTCGGCCGTGACGCCACCATACATGACCAGGACGGTGTCACACATTTCGGCCACCACACCCAGGTCGTGGGTGACGAAGATGATGGATAGACCCAGCTTGTCGCGCAATTTCTCCAGGAGCTCCAGGATCTGGGCCTGGATCATGACGTCCAGCGCGGTGGTTGGTTCGTCGGCAATGACAATCTGCGGGTTGCAGGCCAGGGCCATGGCGATCATGGCCCGCTGGCGCATGCCGCCGGAATATTGATGAGGATATTGCTTGCGGCGGTCGGCGGAGATGCCCACCAAATCCAGGAGTGAGATCACCCGATCATCGACCACTTTTTTATCGACGCGGCCGACCTGAAGGATAAAGGCCTCGGCGATTTGATCGCTGATGGTCCGCACCGGGTTGAGGGCGTTCATCGCCCCCTGGAAAATCATCGAGATTTCCTTCCAGCGCACGCCGGCTATCTCTTTTTCGCTGAGGGAAAAGAGGTCTACCCCGCCAAATTGGGCGGTGCCCTCTATGATGCGGCCGTTGGCCGGCAACAGGCGCATGAGGCTGAGCATCATGGTCGTCTTGCCGCAGCCGCTCTCGCCGACCAGGCCAAGCGCTTCGCCCTCGCGTAAAGTGAAGCTCACGTCGACGAGGGCGTGGGCCGGCGGGCTGTCCTTGATGAGGAAGTCAGTTGAGAGGTGGGAGAGTTCCAGCAAGATCGGGGCCTGGTCTAGATCGGCCGCCCGTGACCTGCTACGCGGTTGATCGATCATGGTCGATGGTGATGAAAGTCTGAACGGGTATAAAATCGCATCGAAATTTCGTGCCCTCTCTGCCCTTGCAGCTTCATTGTAGCCCGATCCGGCCTAGTCACCGGGCGCCGGCGCTCCCTCTTCAAGGTGCGCCGGCGGTATTTTTGGCCGGGCGATCATCTCGGCCCCGACCGAAAGGTGATGCGTTTCCAGGCGAGGGTTCAAAACCTGTTCCAGGCCGTGTCCCAACAGCGTGCAAGCCAGGACCAACCAGACGATCCCCAATCCAGGGGTTAGCAAAGCCCACCACGCCCCAGTGCTCATGGCGCCGCGCGAAAAGGCGAAGTTCAGCATCTGACCCCAGCTGATCATCGTCGGGTCGGATAGGCCCAGGAAACTGAGGACGCTCTCGTTGAGAATGGCCAAGGAGATGATCAGCACTGTATTAACCACCATGAGGGGTAGAACCAAGGGGAAGATGTGATGGCGGATGATGTGCGGATTTCCGGCGCCGATGGAGCGCGCCCGCAGCACGTATTTGCGCTCCTTCACCGACAATGTCTGCGAACGGACCAGGCGCGCCGAACTAGTCCAACCCAAAAAGCCGATGACCAGGATGATATTAAGCAAGCTGGGCTTGGTCAAGGCCACCAGTAACACGATCAGGGGAAAATCGGGAATGACGAGCATGATATCGGTGAAACGCATGAGGCCGTTTTCCAGAGCGCCACCAAAAAAGCCGGCGCTAATGCCGATGGACCCGCCAATGACAATGGAAATAAAAGCAGCGAAAAAGCCAACGATCAGGGATACGCGCGCTCCATAAAGGAAGTTTGACAACACGTCTCTACCGGCGTCGTCCGTGCCCAGGGGATGTTCCAGGCTAGGGGGGGCATAAATATCATCGATGGTTACATGGACTACTTCATAGGGATCAAAAGGTGCCAGAAGCGGGGCGAAAACGGCGATAAAGATAGCCATGACGAGCGCGATCAGGCCCACCATGCCCATTTTATTGCGCAGGAATGTGGACCAGGTGCCCCGGATGATCACGGATTGGTCGGTGGTTGTCATGGCCTCAAGTTTCTTGAACTCGCGGATCGAGATAGGAATACAACAAGTCGGCCGCCAGGTTGGCGAAGATAACACTGACGGCGATGAGCAAAAAGGCGCCTTGCAGCAAAGGATAATCCCGCCGCCCGACCGCAGTATAGATCGCCCCGCCTAAACCCGGCCAGGAAAAGACCGCTTCGATCTGGATCGCGCCACTCACGGTAAAGCCCAGGTTCAGGGCAATGATGGTTACCATGGGCAACATGGCATTGCGCAAGGCATGGTCTTTCAAGATCTGGAAGTTGCTCACGCCCTTGGCCTTGGCGGTCAGGATGTAATCTTCCGAGAGTACGTCCAAGACGGTACTGCGCATGATGAGCATGTATTCGCCCAGAAAAACGATGGTGAAGGTGATGGTCGGCAGGATCAGGTGCCGGCCCATATCTACAATTTGTTGCCAGGTGTTCTCATAGGTCATGCCGGGTGTGATCCGGCCGCCGATGGGCAATCCCCACTGGCTGCTGCCGATGAAGAGCAAAATGATCCCCAACCAGAATGTAGGCAGGCTCCAGGCGGTCAGGCTGAAGAGGAGGGCGGCGTAGTCGATGGTCGTGTGGGCTTTCCAGGCGGCTAATATTCCCAGAAGCATGCCCAGGACAATGGCCAGGATTTGGCCCAGGCCGATGAGCAGGATCGTATTCAAGAGCATTTCACCCAACATAGAAGAGACCGGCCGGTTGGTGTGGTAGCTGATGCCTAATTCGCCCTGCAGCAGGTTACCGACATAAATGAAAAACTGCGTCTCCAAAGGGTTGACCAAGCAGTCGCCGAACTCCACCGGATTGAGTGTTTGGAAACAGTTGATGACCGGTTTGTCCAGGCCATAGCGCACCCGGATGGCCTCAACAGCCTCCTTTTTCAGCCGCGGATCATGAATTCCTGCCCGGGCCGGATCGCCGGGCAACACCCGGAACAGAAAAAAATTCAGGGTGATAACGAACACAAGCGTTATCAACGCCCAGGTGATTTTGCGGGCGATATATCTAGATCGTCTCAATACCAACCTCGATAAACTGTCACCGATTGACGAAGGGCTCCCCCCACAATTTCGCCAACCGGCCGGGCGTTACTGGCCAACCGGTTCGATAACGACCAAGGATGTGATGTCGCTGAGTTCTATTTTGCCGGCATCGGTCAGCCAGCCCTGGAAACGATCGGTGCGGAAAGCCTGTACAGCCTGGTCGTAATAGGGGATGATATAGGGGATGTCGTGATGGGCGATCTCCTGCATCCGGTTAATCATGTCGATGCGCTTATCCAGACTCAACTCGGTCGCTTGTTGGACATACAGTTCGTCATATTCGGCGTTAGAGTAGCCCGACTCGCTGGTGCCGGTTGGGATTTCGTCAGTGGTCATGACGCTAAGCAGGAAGGCGGGATCGGGGTCGGAGCCCCAGCCCCACAAGAGGACATCGTAGTCGAAGGTGGGGCAGCAAATGGCCGTTAGGGTGTCTGGATCCAGGGCCTGCTGTTCCGTCTCCACGCCAATTTCGCCCCAACTGGCCGACAACAGTTCGGCCGTCCGCGGGTATTTGGTACTGTCAGAAGGCCAATTCAGACGGAAGACCAGGGGGTTGGCGCCGTCAGGCATCTCCCGGACCCCGTCGCCGTCGGTGTCGAGGTAGCCGGCATCATCCAGGATCTGGTTGGCCAGGTCCGGGTCATAGGCGTAATCCTCGATGCTGCTGTTGTAGAAGGCGGGCAGGCCATCGGGGACAAGAGTCAAGCCGGGGCTGCCCAGACCTAACAGGACCACATCGATGATCTGCTGTTTGTCGGTGGCATGGGCAAGGGCCAGACGAACGTCGCGGTCGAGTAAGGCCGGGTGACCCGAACAAACGCCATCGTCGGCCGGGCAATTTTCCGGCTCGGTAACATTCAAAATAATATCATCCAGTGAAGGCGCCAGGGGCGGCCCGGTGACCACCTCGACGTTGGGCTCGTTGCGCAAGGAAACAACGGCCGTATTGGGCATCTCGGTGATCATGTCCACCTGCCCGGTTTTCAACGCCTGAACCAGTGCATCCTGGCTGTCGAAGGTCTGGAAGACGGCGCCGTCTATCTTGGGCGGGTAGAGATAGTGATCCTTCACCGCGTCCAGGATGACAAACTCATTTTGTTTGTACTCGCGCATCTTGAAAGGTCCGGAGCCGATCATCTCCAGGTTTTCAAACTCGGCCGGGTTGTCCACCTGGGACCAGATATGTTCGGGCAAGACGTACAGGAAGACCAGCTGGCTCTCTATATTGGGGATCGCTTCGCTGAGGGTGATGACCACTGTCTTGTCATCCGGCGCTTCAACCGTGTCAAAATAATCGGTATAGACAGGCAGGAAGGGGAAGTCCACCTGCTCGGCATACAAGTTATAAGTAAAAGCCACGTCCGCGGCCGTCAGTGGTTCGCCATCGTGGAAGGTGACGCCATCCCGCAAGGTGTAGGTCCAGACCAAACCATCCTCGGAAACCTGGACATCCTCGGCCAGTTCTAGCGTGTAGCTGCCATCCAACTCCAGCTGGTACATTGAGTCGTAGAGTAGTTCATACATGGTATACGCCTCAGTTAACACGCCAAGGCCCGGATTGAGAGAATCAGGGCTGCCGCCCCAGCCGATGCGTACCTGGACTGGCTCAGATGGTTCAGGAGCGGCTTCCTCGGGCGTGGTAGCTTCGGCCGCCGGTTCCACCACTTCGCCCTCGGTCGATCCAGAGTCGTCGATGGTGTCCTGACCGCCGCAAGCGACCAACAACAGTAATAAAAGTACACACAAGGCAAATAAGTAACGTTTAATCATCATCTATCTCCTTTTGTTGAAAAATTGTTAAACGGCCGTGGGGAAACCGCGCCGCGCCTTTGGGGGTCCATTACGTTGTGAATTAAATTGTTTCTTTTGGTCTTTTCGGGAGAAACAACCAGCGAGAACTTTGCTGCTGACGGAAGCAAAACGATTTCGCGTCTGTCCAACCTCAGTGCCGTCCTTGCCACCGGGCCGGGCCGGTAGCATACTCACAGGTCAGGTGGTCAACTAGTAAAAATTGACCATGTAAATTCAGTATACAATGATTTTCTAAGGCAACAAATACCAATCCAGGAATCGCTCGATGCGTTCGTAGGCATCCAGCAGGGTTGCTCGTTGTAAGAAGCCGTGCGCTTCTTTGGCATAGGTCTTGTATTCGAAAGTTTTGCCCGCCCGGCGCAGCGCGGCGACCCACTCCTCTGAAGCTTCGGGCGGAACTACATCATCTTCCAGGCCGTGGAGGATTAATACCGGCTTCTGCACGTTTTCGACCTGGTAAATTGGCGAGCCAGCCAGGTAATCTGGCCAGTTTGACGCCGGATGGCCCAGGAATATCTGGCTATATAAACGCAGATCGCGGTTGCACTGGGCCCAGGAGGATACCAGGTTGGCGTCGCCATACTTGTCTACTCCGCAGGCGAAGAGATAGGCCGGGTCGCGAGATAGGCAGCAGGCGACCATGTATCCGCCATAGCTGCCACCGTAGATGGCCAGCCGGGCTGGGTCGATGCCCGGCAGAGCAAGCAAGTACCTGGCTCCTGAGAGGCAATCCTGGGTATCACCGCCACCCCAATCGCCGTAATCGGCTTGCTCAAAGGCGACACCGTAACCGGTGCTGCCACGATAGTTGGGTTGCAGCCAGGTGTACCCTTTGGCCACGAAATATTGGACCAGGATGTCCCAGCCCAGGATGGTTTGCAGAGAGGGTCCACCGTGGGGGTGGATCACCGCCGCGCCGTTAGGCTTTTCAGGGCGCAGGAGAAAAGCTGGGATTTCCAGGCCGTCGGTGCTGGCGTAGCTCACCCTTTCCGGCCGGATGAGTTGTTGGGTTGCCAGCGCCGCCGGCTTGGAGAAGGTGAGCTGTTCCATGCGACCGTCCAGGCTTACCCGGTACAAGTCCGGCGGAAGCAGTGGATCTTCGTAGCCGACCAGCAGCCAATCGCCAGCGGGTGACCATAAAGGACGGGTAAAGATACCTTCGCCGGTCCGCAGGTCGGTGACCTCGCCTGATTGGGGGTCTATCAGGACCAGGTGTAAGGCGCCCTGGCGGTTGAGAGTCGCCGCCAGCTTGGTGCCGTCTGGCGACCAGGCCAGATCAGCCACGTCCTGACCCAGGTGGGTCAACTGGCGCAGACCTTCGCCATCCGGCCGGATTAGCCAGACCTCGTTCCAGCCAGATTTCTGGGATAAAAAGGCCAGCCATTGGCCGTCGGGCGACCAGCGGGCGTGCCAATTGGACAACTTCGGTGTGCCGGTCAATTCCCGTACCTGACCGCTGGTCACCTCGACGAGGTGGATATCCAGCCGGTTGAGATCGGCGAAGGGGCGGAAGGTGTAGGCCACAAAATCGCCGTCAGGGGAGGGCCGGGCATCACGGGCGTCACCGTCAGACCTGACCATCAAGGCTCGCGGCCACTCTCCTAACCAATCGGTCAGTAGCAACTGGTTGCTGTCGTTTCGCTCAACCGTGATGACCAGGCGCCGGCCATCAGGCATCCAGACCGGATCGGCGGCGTTATCGGTAAAATCAGTGATCTTTTTTGGCAACCCGCCGGCCGCTGGGGCGACGTAGATATGCTTATTCATGGCGATGGCCAGCCAATGACCGTCAGGCGACCAACGGGCCGCCTCCTCCGGCCAATCGAGCTTTCGCTCAGTAGTTAGCCGCCGTGGCCAGCCGCCGGCCGAGGGCATCACGTAGATGTCGGAGCATTCATCCCGGTTCCAGGTGAAGGTTATGGCTTTGCCATCGGGACTGAGCTGGTGCCCGTCGATCAGAGATACAGTGGCCAAGAGGCTCAGGCTCCAGCCCTCGGGTGGCTTTACGTCCGGCCGGGTGACCGAAGGCCAGCCATTATGTTCGTATTTTTCTGCTAAACGGATATCAGACATGAATCCTCCTGCGTGCGCCAAATAACCCTGGCGATGTTGACAAAAGAATCAGCCAGATCGCTCAATCTGCCGGCTTGCCCCACAGCCCGAAGCCGGCTTCACGCCGCGCTTCGCGGCGGGTAAACTGCTCGTGGATCTCTTCCACATGGGCCATTTTCTCCTTGACCGCCGTTTTCAGCCACAATTTACCGTTGCGGGCCGTGGCCACACTGCCGGCGCCATAGGCGCCGGTCCGGGTATCGTCGTCCCAAGGCGGGTTGGCGATCAAATCACCCCCTTCGACCCAATCCATGAAGTAGCTGGCGGTAGCGATGAAATCGACCTCGTCCACCACCCGATCCATGTGGACCAGGTCCGGCCGCAGGTGGAGGATCATGGCCGTCTCCAGTTCGCCGGCATGACCCATGCCGCCA
>Ga0307377_10005804_pt1 | contig 13107 bp, 13 predicted proteins | sample TR3MG_FD_202535 | JGI IMG/M metagenome (GOLD analysis project Ga0307377, IMG submission 202535) | Soil microbial communities from Risofladan, Vaasa, Finland - TR-3 | ecosystem: Environmental > Terrestrial > Soil > Coastal area > Acid sulfate soil | place: Finland: Risofladan, Vaasa | collected... | reverse complement strand
CGGCTTATATAAAGAACTAAAAACAAAAAACCCGACTATCTTTTCGGATGTCGGGTTCTGTTTTGTTGGGTGTTTTTGTTTTAGCCTTCTGTGCTTCCACTTTTTATCCCTGAACCCTTATCCGCAATATTTCTGCCAAAATCTGAACAGAATATACCATTCCCATTGCGACTATCTGTCGTTCCCGAACTGGTAATATTGATTGTAATGGTTCTCATTTTATTAATATTTATGTTACTATTCTTATCTAAATACGAAGCAAAGGTATAAAATGTTACAATAAATGCAAACAATTTTTAAGAAAAAACCCCAGAAATTTCTTTCCGGGGTTTTAACCACTTGATGTTTAACTAAATATGAATTTAATTATTTTTACACCTTAACTTCTTTTTCATTCAGGTCGAAGGTGAAAGTCAGTGCTTGACCGTCAAGAGTCAGGTTCAGAACGTTCTCGTCAAATGATTTGAACTCGGTGAACCACTTCTTGGAGAGGATGAGTGCGAACTTAATCTCAGCGATTTCCTGCAAGACTTTTCTTCTCTGCTTGTTCAGAATGTCTGATTTGGTTTCCAGATAGGTCTTAAGCACACCTTTCTGCTGCTCTTCATTGAGAGATTTATAAATGTCAGAGTCTAATTGAGCCATGTACTTGGTCAGTGCATCAGCCATTACGTACTCATTAATTTTCAATGGCGCACCTGTTTCAAGTTTCTTCTGGACATCAACTACCTTCGGTAGTGCAGAGAGTCCCTTGATTTTAGTTGCGAGGTTCACCGACATGTAGAAGTCAGTTGTCTCAGCAGCATCGGTAAGAGGTGCGAAACCATTGTAGTCGGTGATTCCAACAGTCTTGAGCCAATCAGCAGCTTCCTGACCAAGCATCTCAACGAATGATTTACTGGTCTTGGGGAACAATTCTTTTCTGAAATAATCGTAGACTTTCTTGTCACCTTGCAATTTCACAAGTTCCCACTCTTTCTTTGCCAATGAATTAGCAGAAATCGCTTTTACCATTCCACGGTTTACCAATGGAATACTGGTCAGGTCGATAACACAAGTTTCTCCATCCATTGTGAAACCAACCCCGTTCTTCACCAATATATTGTGAAGGTCGTGATTGAATAATACGGGAAGTTTCTTGATGTTCACAATACCGTCTTTTACGATGGTGAAGGTATTATATTTGTATGAAGACACCTTGTCGATATTGAATTTGTTTTCAGGGAGTGTTACTTCGCCATCAATAACAATACGAACACTGAGGTTTGCACGTTCGGAGTTCCAAACTAAATCAGTCAGAGCATAACCTCTTTCTGGATTACTGTTTTCAAACTTAAGAGCAACATTCTTTTCTTTCAGTTCTTCGGTAATTTTTGTGATTTCCTCAATATTCTTGGCTTCAGCTAACCTTTTCTTGTCAGCAGCACTCAGGTCTTCTCCACGTGCAACACGTTTTGCGCCAATTCTCTTATAAACGAAATCCTCGTGGTTGGGGTAGAACAAGCAACCTTCAGTATTTCCCAAATCTTCAATAAGATTCATGAGGCAATATGCGTCATCGGGAACCGGGAGGATTGTTGATTGACCAGCAGGGAATCTCTTGCTTGCATCGGCAACACATTCTTTGATTGCAGTTTTAAAGGCATTGAGTTTCTGCTTTCCGAAAGCATTCACGAGCATACCATAATAATGGTTGTCGCCAAGTGCGTAGAATATCTTCTCTGCGTCTTCGTTCAGCAACTTGTCTGAAAGCACGTATATCGCAGCATAAAGACTGGTGGTAGGCGCATGCTCTGTTCCAACAGCAACAGGTGAGAAGAAATGGAGTTCTTTCACGTTCTGACTAACCAGAACTTCTCCATCATTGATGTTGTAAAGCAATACGCTTCCATCTTTCCCAACACTGAATGCGAAGTCATACAAAAATGAATCAGTAATTCCGACAACGGTTTTCTTGCCACCCATGATGTCAGAAGAAATCTTACTATCGAAAACAGGTTCGAATTCATCGAAGCCATCACAACTGATTTTCTCTCCACCAAGTACGGATGCCATTTCGGTTAATCTTCTGGAATCAGCATAATAGCCATATTCGACAAATGTTGAAGATGCTATATCGTTTTCCAATGACTTAAGAGCGGAAATCACCTCATTCCAAGGACAATCGTTATTATACCCATCGGTAAGGAAAATCATAGAAAACACGCTATCCGGGCGATTCTTTTGGATTCTTCCGATTAGTTCCTTAACCAATTGAAGTGGCTTCAGGAATGCAGTCAGACCAACAGGACGTAACCACTTGTCAATGGCATCGTGTAGGTCAGTTAAAGTTTTCAGGGATTTTACCTCTACTTCTTCTTTCAGAATACCAGCATCTCTATTGCCTGAAAACCACACAATAGAAATAGTATCACCTTCTTTCATTACGTTAGAAAGTCTATTTTTCAATTGGGTTCTGATTTTTGGGAGGTCGTAGTACATTGAGCCTGATACGTCAACTACGAATACGTGATTTGTTTTTTTGGCAACCTCTACTGTTACCTCGCTATTTATCTCTTGAGTTGTGAGAAAATAGTTCTCGTCAATTTTTACATGTTTGTTCATTTCAATTAAATTTAATTTACAGTTATTTATTTTCCAATAAACATTTACTTATACGACACACGTATAAAAATGTTACAGTTTTTTCAATCTTTTTTTACAATTCGGTTGTGGTTTTTTAACCACTGTTCAATATATGCCCCGTCATTACTAACAAATCCGTCATGGCAATCCGCTTGGAAATCTCTGACGAGTCGTTCTAAATCATTTATAGTTAGGTAGTAACCATCGACATATTCTTCATCTATTAATTTGCTTTCCAGTATAATCATTTTCAACTGATTTAGAAAGCAAATATATTACAATAATACGAGAATTCAAAGAACTTTTATGTAAATACTCAAAAAAATATTTTTATCCACACTTGCTGTTTCCACAACTCATGCAAGTCAGACAACCTTCCTTATACTCAAGATGTTCACTACCACAATTGGGGCAAGTCCCACTACCCTTTTCACCGTCTTTTATATATCGTTTAACAACACGACCAACACCGTTCTTCCATGTGTTAATATGGTCTTCACCGAAAGTCAGCGAATCAATAAGTTGATGTACATATACCAGTGGCATTCTGTGACGAAGTACCCCGGAGATAAATTTTGCGTAGTTCCAGTATTCTGGATTAAATGAGTGACTTAAACCCTGATGTATGTGTTTTTCACCTTTACTATCTACGTATTCTATATCATATCGTTTTATTCTTTTACCATCGACTTCCACGATATTCTTCACGACTTCACAATCTTTAAGACTTGTTGGGAGTTCACTTAATCCATTCTCATATTTACCTGTGAAAATCTCATAAGGTCTGTCATCTTTGATTCCAACAACAGCAATCCATTTCTCCAAGTTATTTTGAAATCTATGAATCTCACCTTTTAATCGTTTCGGACGTTTTGGTGCATGAATTTCTTCTGGCATCACTTCTTCTTTCTTTTCTTTCTGAGAAACCAGCACACCGCTACGACTACCATCACGATAAACAGTAATGCCTTTACAGCCTGCACGCCAACCCGTTTCATAGACTTTGGCAACAGTTTCTTCGTCAATGTTTTCGGGAAGATTCACGGTTACTGATATACTGTGGTCAACATGTCGTTGTAATCTACCTTGCATTTCAACTTTGGCAACCCAATTAACATCTGCTGAAGTTGCTTTATAATAAGGTGACTTCTTTATAATTTCATCAACTTGTTCTTTATTCATGCTTTTCACCACTTCAATATCATAACCATTAATAGTTAACCATAATTCAAAATTGTGATGAAAAACAGGGTATTCCATCCAAGCAATACCTTCGTCATCAACGAAATCGATTCTCACGTCTTTTTCCTGTGGATTAATTTTGCGTCTACGCATATAAACGGGTAGAAAAACTGGTTCACATCCCGAAGTGGTTTGTGTCATTAAACTAACAGTTCCAGTTGGTGCAATTGTTAATAACGCAATGTTTCTACGTCCATATATAAACATATCTTTATATAGGTCGGGGTCAGCGTCTTTAATTCTTAAAATAAATGGGTTATTTTCTTCACGTTGTGGTTCATAAATTGGAAATGCGCCACGTTCTTTTGCCATTGTAACACTTGAACGATAGGCTGCTAATTTCAGTGTTTCATGAACTCTTTCACTAAAAGCAGTTGCTTCTTCTGTACCATAAATGAATCCAAGTGAAGCCAACATATCGCCTTCGGCAGTAACTCCAAGTCCTGTTCTACGACCTAATTCGGTCATTTTCCTAATTTCTTTCCAGAGATTTAACTCGATGGCTTTGGTAAATTCATCTTCTGGGTCTGCTTTAATTTTGGCTATAATGGTATCAATCTTTTCGAGTTCTAAATCAATGATGTCGTCCATGTAACGCATGGCAATTATCACGTCTTGTCTAAAGAGTTCCCAATGGAATCTGGCATCTGCCGTAAAAGGATTTGTAACATAACCAAATAAATTAACAGCCAACAACCTACAACTATCATAAGGACATAACGGAATTTCGCCACAGGGATTTGTTGAAACCGTTTTAAAACCATGTTCTTGATAACAATCAGGGATACTTTCGGACTGAATTTTGTCCCAGAAGAGGATACCGGGTTCGGCAGATTTCCATGCGTTATGAATAATCTTTTTCCAGATTTTAGGAGCATCAACCTTTTTTACGAACTTTGGTTCATTACTGTCGATAGGAAATTGTTGGAAGAATTCTTTTCCGTTTAATGCAGCTTCCATGAATTCATCGGTGAGTTTCACACTGACATTAGCACCAGTGACTTTACCGTTAGTCATTTTAGCATCAATAAATTCTTCGCTGTCGGGATGCTTTACATTAACACTAAGCATTAATGCCCCTCTTCTGCCGTCCTGTGCAACTTCTTTGGTACTATTGGAATAGCGTTCCATGAAAGGAACAATACCTGTGCTGGTAATCGCACTGTTCTTTACTGGACTTCCTTTGGGTCTGATATGAGATAAATCGTGTCCGACACCACCTCTACGTTTCATTAATTGAACCTGTTCTTGGTCAACCTTGAAGATTCCACCGTAGGAATCCGAATTCTCGTTTCCAATAACAAAACAGTTACTGAGGCTAACTACCTGAAAGTTATTACCGATTCCTGACATCGGAGAACCTTGGGGTACGATTCTCTGGAAATTCTTTAACGTATTATATATCTGTTCTTCGTTAAGTGGATTCGGGTATTTGGCTTCGATTCTCGCAAGTTCTTTAGCGAGTCGCCAGTGCATGTCATCGGGTGTTAATTCGTAGTAGTTATTTTCGTCCTTGAGGCAGTATTTTCGTATCCAAACGTCTGTTGCTAATTTATCTCCTTTAAAGTATTTTAATGTTGCTTTTTCAACTTCTTGTTTTAAGTAGGTTTTTCCTGAATTTTCGGTCATAGAATTTTATAATTTTTTATGATTTTATTGGTCGCAAATATATGGATTGGTTAGGATAAATACAAGGGTTGCACAAAAAAATCGATAGAATTTTCGAGAAAATTTCACGTTATTTTTAATTAAAAATTTAACGTTTTTACAGTCACGGTATTACAGAAAAAGGGGAGCAAATTGCTCCCCCAAAAAAACGGAAATTGATACAAAAAAACAGAAAAAAATTCTTAATTATCGACAACGGTTTTGGTATCGGTTGTCGTAAAGTTTCCAGTTGTGTTTCCAACAGTGATTGTACCATCGAGTAAATCTTCAGGTTCGTCATCCTTTCCATCATCAATAAGTGATTTTGACGCAACCTTGAAATTATCATCAGTTGAACTCATCGACCTATACATTACAGCAGCACCACTAATGGTGTTCGACATATCAGCTACACCTTGTGCGCTTGCAGTATAGGTATAGGTATTTCCATAACTGATACCAAATCCACTACCAACGGCAAATGCGTCTTGATTCGCAGCGAGATAAATAAAGTTCCAATCATCTTTTTCACAATCCCTAATCAGGTCTTTGATGTTATTGAGAGTATATTCCCTACTGTCATTTTCATGTCCATCGGTTACAACACATACCAGAACTTTGGCAGGTGCTTCGTCACCGAGTCTGGCAAGTTTGGCTTTATCAGCATTGATTGTTTTACCAATAGCATCATAAAGTGCGGTCATTCCTCTCGGATACCATTCTTTAGATGTAAGGTCTTTTGCCTTTTTAATATCTACGAAATCGTAGAGTAATTGATAGTTGTGATTACTATCAAAAAGAGCAACGGTCAGTGTTGCTTCATCGGGTAATTCTCTTTGTTCCTTTAGGAACTGGTTGAATCCACCAATTGAGTCGGACATAATGCCTGACATCGAACCACTGCTATCAAGCACACAAATAATGTGTGTTTTCTCATTAGTTGGGATGTACTCAGTTGTGGTTTTGGTTGTGGTAACAACGGTTACCTTTTTCTTCTTTTTAGCCATTTTTGTTACATAAGCATTTATTTAAAGTTATTTTCCCCAAATGTAATCCTTTTTAATTAAAAAAGCAAGGATTATTTTTATTTAGTCCAAATAAAAATAAATGGGACTATAAATACCTGTAATAAAAAAACCTGTCAGTGAGAACTGACAGGTTTGTCGGCAGGGAGGGATTCGAACCCCCGAACTCCGAAGAGGCTGGATTTACAGTCCAGTGCCATTAACCACTCGACCACCTACCGATGTTGTGCCCTCGGTGGGACTTGAACCCACAACCCCCTGATTAAGAGTCAGGTACTCTACCAATTAAGCTACGAAGGCATGTCTATAAGTCGCCAAATGTGCCAAAAAAATCGAGTTTTGGCGACTTATAGCGTTTGTGGGAGTGGTGGGATTCGAACCCACTAAGCCGAAAGGCATCGGTTTTACAGACCGACTTGACTCTCCAACGTCAACGCACTCCCAAGTGAATTTTCTATGCTCTGTCAATCCTATGCTGGCGCAGCTATGAAAATTCTAAACAGTCCCGTATGGTGAGCACGGCAAGATTCGAACTTACGTATTAGCCATGTTTCCCCTGCATGTTATGGTTGTAAACCCACACAGTGTACCAGTTCAACATGAACCTAACCACTCAGTCACGTGCTCTTTTGTCGTATGAACAGGACTCGAACCTGTATGAAAAGGTGTTGCCAGCAATTCTCTCCCCATGTTTTGGATAGCGTCTCCCATTTTCGCCATCATACGATGTGTTGTGCACCCGGTAGGAATCGAACCTACGTCACTTGGTTAAAAGCCAAGGGCATATCCCCTTTGCTACGGGTGCATTTGTCCAGTTAATTATATAAAAAACTGGACACATTTTGTGACCCCTCTGGGTCTCGAACCCAGAACCCCCACCTTAAAAGGGTGGTGCTCTACCAATTGAGCTAAGAGGTCATCACATATCGACTGTTGGTCATCAGACGGGACTCGAACCCGTGCACGGGGATTAAGGATAGCATGTGCTGTTCCCCTGCTCTATCCAACTGAGCTACTAATGCAGCCGATACGTCTACTCACTCCGTTACTTGCCTCAACTACTAACTTACCTTACTTATGTGTTTCCAGTTATCATGCCTGTCAGAACCTTCCTCTGCTCACGTTTTTTATGGTCGCCCATGCTATCGTTACACTCAAACCTTTCACACACTTTCCAATAAGTTTTCATATCGGTTTTCACTTCGCTTTCAAATCTTCATTATTTCAAATAACTTTGGGGTGAAAACGTTTTTCACGGGTAATATCGATTTTTAATCACTTTTCACGGGTAATAAACGTTTTTCACCAAAACAAAAAACCCCGACTCTTACGAATCGGGGTTTCCTTGGGTTTGGTTATAAAGTCATTACTATTTATATCCTTCCTTTAGACATAGTTATCCCGATTCCTATAGGCATCTGCTTATAAGATTTATAAAGATAATATGTTCTAAAAGTTGTCATCATTTCTATTTGTTAAAAATTTGTGGTTACAAAACTATAGTATAAATACGAAATAAACAAGGAAATGTTACAAAAAATTATAAAAATTTTTAAAACATTATGTAACGTACTCATAACCATCCTTGAATGGCTTACTATAAACTGGTCTTATTTGCTTCCAAATAATATCAGCATATGGTCTTCTATCAAATAACTTGAATAATATTGCCCTGTGTTCTGATAACTTTGCTTGTTCAGCAAAAGCTGCACGGTCAGTAATTTCATTCACGTGATAGATTCTCACGAACTCCAATAATGCCAGTCTTTCGATTTCATTGAAATCGTTCTGGATTTTACCAGCAGTTCTTTTCAGCCAATCATAGAATTCATCTGGAACTCTGTCCAGTAATTCGTCAAACTCATAGTTATCTCTCATGTGTTCCCAAACCGTTAGGTTCGAAACATTCGTGAGGATACCGTGTAGTCTGATGTACTCAGTGAATTTCACCTTTACACGGAAACCATTTGCGAACTTAATCACAAATCCTTCTTTGTTATCGAATTCCATTGCCTTGAGTTCGGAGAAATTATTGACCTTATCCATGTCATACATCTTAACCACAGTAAAATGGTTTGAATATAATCTATTTAAGTCAAGGTTATCAATTTCCCTACCATCTTTAGTATTGATTTTACTCAACAACACAAGTTCACGTCTGTCACCATAATCAACAACAATACGGTTTTCAGGATAAATTATCTCAAACAGATAAGTATAATCAACATCAAATGTGCTGTATCTCGTACCAATCATCTTCTTTGCTTCAATTGACTGCTCAGAAATGAATGAACCTCTTGAAGCCACAATCCACTGCATACGTGGTATGTAATAAAACACAATGATTAACGAACCATCCATTTTCTCAAAAATTTCGAAGTCCTGAGACATGTCGATTTCTGATGGGTCATGTTCTTCGTAATTCTTGAACTTCTGGAAAGGACGTGCCAGAATCTTTCCATTAGCATCAATAACCATTCCACGACAAGACATAGTATACTCGTCCCAGAAACGCTTTGACTGCGCTTTTGGACTATAGTTGAGAATCCAGATATCGTATTCTGGATGCTTATTAGCAACTATCAGACTCTGTTCGATGTACTCGTTTAAAACTTTCCAGTCGATTTTTTCCAGCATTTTCATTTTATAAATATATAAATCGGTTCGTATTTGAACTTCTTTCCTTTGTCACGTAAGTTGACATTACTTAAAGCCAGTTTCGCTTTTTTAATCATTTTGAAACCAACTTGTTCTGCTGTCCTAACCATGTCGGCTTCCAATTCGTTTCCTTTTATGTCGGCAATATTAATTGCCATAACACCATCTGATTTCAAACAATAATAACAGTTAAGAAACGTCTCCTTCAAATAATATTTTATCCACGCATCCTTTGCAGGAAACTTAACGTAACTCTGCGTGTCCTCGTCACTATATTTCTCCAAGTCAAAATATGGTGGAGATGTGAAACACAAATCCACGGTCTCTGCATCTGGAAGATACTCTTCGCTTCCACAACATTCGATTTCATATTCCATGTCACCAGCAAAATCCTTGGCAATCTCAATTAAACCATCATATGCAAGCGTTGACGGTTCTGTTGCCATATACATTTTAACGCCACTGGCGATTGCCCCAAGCAATCTGCCACCCCAACCACCTGACATGTCCCAAACCACACCATCCTTGGCAAATGCATCGTAAATCGCTGCTGCTGCCGTTGGTCTGAAGTTTGATACACCCTGCACTCCAGTATATATCTTCAACATCTTTCTGATTCCAGAGTCACTGATGTACGTACCCATCACCAATCTTTTACGAATAACTTTCATAAAAACCTCGTCATTCATAAACGCTTCATAAGGTGTCATTTTATTACCACACTTTACATCAAATGCATGTGGGAAATATGACCAAGCCAATCCCAAGGCATGCATGCTTTGCTTCACAACATCGCTTTCAAACATCTGACTTCTATCGTACTTCATCAACTTATCGAAGTCCCGTTGTCGGGTCTCCATGTCCGTTGGGTAATAAGGAAACCCTTCCTGACGATAATAATCAAAAATCAGTTGAGTGAAATCTTCCAACTGTGTCTCTGTCATTCCACGCCAATGTCTTTCATTGACGAATACCTGTTCTTTATCTATATGCATTAACTTCAATGTCGTTTAAAATTTTCATTCGTTTCGCCAAGAACCATAACCCGCCTTGCATTACAGGTCTCTGGAACTCGGTATAGTCTTCAATCAACACCTTCTTCCAGACTCTTTTCTCTCCCGACTTCAATTCCATTTTAAGATGTGGAGCAACAGGGAATACTGTACAATGCCAACCCTGTCTCTCTGCAAAACCCTGTGTTGGGATATTCTCAGAAACCATCCACTCACCAATAGGAAGTGTTCTGGTTTTATTAATGAAAAGAGATGTTATTGTACCATCTTTCCTCAGTCTAAATAACTTATACGCAATTATTGCCATAAATGTTACAGTTTTTATAATTTATTTTGTAAGACAAAGATATAAAAGAATTTTAGAAATCAAAGAGTATTTATATGAAATCGCAGATTTAATGGAAATTAAAAACGTCATCAAAGAAGAACTTCAACAACTTCTCAAAGAAGGATATGTGATGGAACACGACAATTTTAAATTCACACAAGAAATAAAAAATTCTGGTTTCTATAATTTTCAATCGTTTTCAAATGATTATGACGTTGATATCAACGAAAGTCAGATATACGTTACTTGGCGTATTGGGTTCTGGTTAAATGATATGGGAGTTGAGAATTTCTTAGTTCAAGTCGATAGAGTTGAGGGTACATATCATGTCGAATTACTTAACAAACAAAGTGATGAGGTCGAACAAGAAGACGATAAAAACATCGCAGAGATACCTTGGAAGTTTCAAATCGATGACGCTGCCTTAAGAAAAGGCGGTGGCTTATATATTCAAACCCTTGAATTCGATTTCGAAGCCAAAATCTGCACAGTCGATTTTACTCCGAGCGAATATTAACGTATTGGAATTCTAAAGTAGTCGAATTCGACCACATTGGAGTTGCGTGAGAGGGATTCGAACCCTCGGTCTCTGGGTTATGACTCCAGTGCTTTAGCCAACTAAGCTATCACGCAGTGTTGTCACCATTTAATGGTGACATAGATGCTGTTGTTCCAACGGGATTTTTCCTTTGTAATTACCATTGGTTTTTTCATCCACTGTTTCCTGTTTTTCGAAACAAGTTTCCAATTTGGGAATCTGGTGTTAGTTCCTTTTCTTTTACCACGACATGTTTCCATGTCATCATAAACAAAACCACCATACCATTTAGAAGTTTTATTCTCATTACGGTGGTAACCACAATAGGAACAGTGGATTTTACCCTTTTTTTCAAGGTAGTGCTTGTAAGCACGATTAAATTCTCCACGATTAGTGGAGTTGTCTACTACAATTTTCGCTTTCATTTGTCTTGAACATGCATGTGAGCACGTTACAAGACTTCAAATTTTTCTTTCATTTCGTTTTTATGTTTGATTTTACGATTATATTTTTCACCACTACATGCAGCGCAACTACAAGGACTTCCAGTTGTTCTGAAAGCATGCATGTTACCGTCTTTCTCGGTTAATCCGTATTTCTTTAAACGTTTACGATAATGAGTAAACATTTTTTTCACACGTTCTCTGCTAATCATATTAATTCAAATAAATGTCTCTTTCAACACACCAATAATCCAATTTCAATCCCTGCCACATCCAATAATCGAATGCTTTTTCATTCTCTAAGTTGATTTCCAACATAACATATATGAAATCAGCAATTTTTTGTAATAGTCGTTCCCTTCTTTTTGCGAATTTTTCTTTCATGGTTAATAATAAATACTTCGATGTAGCTCAATCGCCACTGATTTGCTGCTCACAATATACAAAAAATGAGCCGTATTTGCAAGATTTGTGAGCAGTATTTGTCTCCAAGGTGGGATTTGAACCCACACGCCTTTCGGCACTGGTTTTTGAAACCAGCACGTCTACCATTCCATCACTTGGAGTTTCTTCTGATTGTTTTTTTATAAACAATCTTCTTTTTATTTGTTCGCTTAACTCGTTTACCACAACAATTTTCTTTGGGAACGGCTTTGGTTGCTTTAATTAATTTAACCATCGAGTTTCTTTTCAATTTTAGCCAAGTCTTTCGACACGTTCTTTAAGATATTGAACCAACTACACCACATTAATACCGTATATCTGGCATCCCATTCGTTGTCTTGCCATGCACTGTATTCCACAACATTAACTTCGAAGTTAATCATCCCATATTTTAAAACGGTTTTCATAACAGCCTTCAGGTATTTTTTGTTTTTACAAACTACTTCGAGTTCCCAACTCTGTGCGTTTGATTGTTCGTCTGAATTAATCATATCATTTTTTATTAAACATCGTCTTCAATAAATAATGGATGACCGAAATGGTCGTCCTTATTTAAGGTCATTTTACCTTCCATGACTAAATACTGTTTGGCTCTGTCAAGAACCAAACAACAAATATTCCCTTGGTCTTTCTTATGGTACTCAAGAAAATCATTACGATGCCAATCCGTGGTTAGTCTCAGAATTTCTTTGGCTTCCTCACGAGCTTCCAATTTAATTTCTTTGTCAACTGCTTTATATAGTTCTTCCATTATGGTAATTTGTTTGCTAAAATAACTGCCATCGCCAATCCTGCTGCCGTTGGAACGAATCTGGCAATCGGTGAATCTCCATTGGTAAAGAAGTGTGGGTCAATCCTGTCCTGAAGCAATTCCAAATCGAAATGTTTATCATACATCAGAATCTTATTACCTTCGTAGTTCGTGACATCGGGATAACGCACCCAGAGTATTGGATAACCATTCTCAACCATCTTTTTCACAATTTCGAACTTCGTAGGGTCTGGTGTTGAATTAACCCTAACAACCTTTTCTTCAATTCGAACTATTGTGCGACAGTCTCTGCTGTCTGAACTCATTCCATATACGCCCATATCAATTATTTTTAATTAAAAAGTCTGACAGCGAGACTCGAACTCATGTCAC
>Ga0307377_10005803_pt1 | contig 13107 bp, 29 predicted proteins | sample TR3MG_FD_202535 | JGI IMG/M metagenome (GOLD analysis project Ga0307377, IMG submission 202535) | Soil microbial communities from Risofladan, Vaasa, Finland - TR-3 | ecosystem: Environmental > Terrestrial > Soil > Coastal area > Acid sulfate soil | place: Finland: Risofladan, Vaasa | collected... | reverse complement strand
TTTATAAAGATAGTGATAATTGGAGATAGGCTGCTTTAGCTCAGTTGGCAGAGCAGGGGTTTTGTAAACCTCAGGTCCGCGGTTCGAATCCGTGAAGCAGCACCAAATTTTATGAAGACAGAAACGCCAAACTACTGGATTGAATACACCGACAGCACAAAACGAATGTTTCATGCTGAGAGTGATGCTGATGCCCGCCACTATTTTATGATGGAAGGCGATCATGCATATAGCTACGGCCCAATCGAAAAACTACATGTTGATGTTATGGATTGGATGACAGTAGTTGAGAATCCAGAACTAATCTCCGAAGGCGGACAGCAGGAGATGCATAGGACCCGCAGCGGCAAAGGTGCTGTAGGGCAAGCAATCGCAAGGCACAAGAAACCACCTAACTGTTCATGAACAAAAAGATTATACCCAACTTTAGTGTCCTCACAGATCAGGAAGCATTCTTGTATCTGTTAGAAGGACGTTATTTCCATTTTATACAAATAAGCCAAGACGACATGTTGTCGTTCTTGCAACGATGCTGCGATATACACTTATTGCAGTATATGAAGCAACGCGAACATTGCGGTGAGATGGGTGTGTTTAAAGTGTTGCAAGACTTTTCGTTTCAAGTAATGCAAGATCAGTGGGGCAACAGTCGCGCATATAATCCCGAAGAAGGCGACAAGCTTGTATTTACAGAGCTTGTGTTAGAGCAGCACACGAAAACAGGATTTATGAATCTGCATAAGAAACATTATGTCTGGGGCGATCCGGGCGATGATAGAGAAGCATACTACCAGCAAGTGGAAGTCACGCTATGGAAGTAGATTTCCGCACAATTAGTGATCATGACATTTTTGTGCTTAGGCTGAAAGATGAGGAAATGGATTTTGGATTTATTCCGCGCTGGCACAGAGCAAAGTTTATACGGTTCTGCAAAACAAAAGAATTGATTGCCCCATTCCCTAATGGATTTAATGACACTGTATATGTTGCTAAAGCTAAGTTTCGTTATCAGTTCACATATTCCGAAGTACCGTTTGCATTTATATTTGAGTGGTTGGCAGACTTAACCCGTCACCGTTATTGGACGATATTTCCTGACTTCTTTTATACAAATTTAAGCGATATTGAGATACGCCGTCGCAAAGGTGACGATTTTGATTGGATTTCTTGCCACAGGACATCAGTATTTTGAACGCTAAAGAATACAACTGGGAAGAGTTTACGCAAAAGGATTTATTTAAAGCGCAGCTCGAGGCACAGTTTCCAAATTTCGGATATATTGCCAGCACAAAGCGAGCACGATTTATACAGTTTTGCGTAGACGCAGGATTTCTAAAATATATAGGCGAACAAAAGATAGGACAAGGATATAAAATCTTATCTAATTTTTCATACAGCTCTATGGCAGCATATCGCCCCACTACGTTAATTTGTAAAGCAGGCGATATTGTTATTTTAGATAGCGCATCAAGACCAAAGACAGGCTTGACAAGTAAATTTATTAAAGGACACGAACACAGGAGGTGACGTAATGAGAGAAAAGGAACTTAAAAAGAAAGAGTTCGTAGATCGATTAAAAGGACTGGTCTATAGCATTGAAATTGATGACAATGCATACACAAGAGACACAAGTGAAGCAGACCCCAACAGTTCGTATGATCGCCCGGACACGTCTACCTCTCATAACATCGAAGGCTTTAAGGTATTTGAGGGAGACATATATAGCGATTTACAAGTCCTTTACGAACCAATGCCCGGAGAAGAATATTACTTATTGTATGTAGTATATTCGACAGGCGATAGCTTTGGGCACGACAGCGGCGGCAACATTGAATATATCGGATTCTACACAGAAGCCGAATTGCACATTGCAAGGGAAAACAAACGCCGCATCGAGGAAGATGAATACAGCAGAGGCGGCAGCTTTAGTGTAGATTTATTGTCCCAACAAGGACAAGAGTATCAATTAAGCACACCATGGAAAGGTTATTTTGAAAGCCTTGACAGTGTAGACATACAGACCGTAAGACGGTTGAACTAAGGAGAACGACATGAGCAACACACACGCAGACAAGAGAAGTGTTTCGACCGACGCTCTTGACACGCTTGGCATGATCATCGGTCCGAACGAGAAGCGCGATGCTATTCACCTTGCAGTGGAGAACGTTGTTGCTTCACAGTGGATGGAGCCCGGCGATCACATTAACTTTATTCACGGTAGTAAAGTTAACGTTGAGGTAGTTAAAGAAGGACACGGAATCGGTATTGTTGATCCGTTTCTAAAGGCACCAGTCGAAAAAGGACAGCGTTTCTGGCTTGTAGTTTACCCAAGGGAGATTACTTCGCTACGTCACGTATGGACTCACCCGTCTTTTAGCGATGAGCTAGGCGAAGAGTCCGCGCCTAGCTCCGATGCTGAGGACCGCATTGAGTTTGTGAAAGCACTCGACGGTACGCATGTATCGGAGCGTTGGATTGAGGACTATGCAGACAGCGTAGGACTTGATTTTGATGAGCTAATGGAGGCTGCTGATGACTGGGTTCAGTCACAGGTCAACGGAGGCTGGGGCGAGTATCTAAACAGGGGCGAGCTACTTGATGGTGTGCAGCTTTCACAGGATTTTTGGAGGCATTACACAAAGGTTACTGGCAACGAAGTCGAAGACGACCACAAGCAGAACTTTTTCACTTGTAGTTGCTAAGGAATAATTATGGGTAATGAACGTAAACAAGTAATCGTCCTGCGCAAAGATCTAAACATGCGTAAGGGTAAGATGGTAGCCCAAGGTGCTCACGCATCTTTGGGCGCTATTCTACACAACGGTAAGCTGAAAAGCAACCCTGATGTAGATGCATGGCTGGAAGGACGCTTCACAAAGATTTGCGTAAGTGTCGGCAGCGAAGAAGAGCTGTTGGAGATTTATAACCAAGCAGGTCTTGCGAAGCTCAATCGCAGCCTTATTACGGATGCCGGTCTCACAGAGTTTGACGGTGTCCCAACAAAGACAGCAGTAGCAGTTGGTCCGGGTATTCCCGAAGTAGTTGATAAGATAACAGGCCATTTGAAACTGCTATGATTAACTTCGAGAGTCCATGCATAAGTGTTTGTGCCATTGATGAATCAGGCACTTATTGCATTGGCTGTAAGCGAACAAAATCAGAAATTGGAGGTTGGATGTCTTTTTCAATGGAAGAAAGAACTAACCTAACTGAAGAATTAAAGACAAGAGAATACGATGAAAAAGGCAATATACGCAATCAGGGATCGTAAGCTCCCCGAGCAAATACGAAAACGTATTCCGGAACAGTGGAGCGGCAATTCGTTCATCCCGCCAGGCTGGCGCGGACTTGTATGCTTGTTAGACAAAGAACTTGCAGAAGTGTATCCAGAATATGAACTACACCAAGTAAAATCAAAATATGGAACATTACGTTACTATATAAATTTTACGGATACAGATGAGCGCAATGATCAAGTATATGACATCATTAATAAATACGAAGACTTATCTGCGCACATATGTGAAATATGTGGGCAAGAAGGCAAGAAACGTGGCGACCAAAGATGGATCGTTACGCGATGTGAAAACCATAAGGAGTAAACGTGTCAGACCCAAAAACAACACCTGAAATGGAAGAGTATGTAGGTAAAGTCCTCGATGTAGACTTTACACGTAAGGAAATTGAAAAATCATTTCCCGAATATGACGTATTCATTTCGCGCTTAGGCGCATTGGCGTTAGCGGGTCTTCGCCCCGACCGACTACGTGTTTGGTTGGACGACGAAGATCGTGTCGTTAAAATTATCACAGGATAATTTTATGTATGAAGCAAGACCCTAAACAGCGGAGAGAACATCTCGAAAGAGCGTTTAGCCGTGCCCCATCAACAGGGCATTTGCTTGAGTTTGGGGTAGGCGAAGGCCATAGTTTACGATGGATCAGACGCTTTGCAAACGACAAAACAATACACGGCTTCGATTCGTTCGAAGGCTTGCCGGAACAGTGGCATATGCATCCCGATTATATTGTTCCTAAAGGATCGTGGAAATATGATCCGCCAGACATTGATAATGTAGTCTTGCATATTGGGTTGTTTGAAGACACGCTACCTAAGTGGGTAGCAAAGCATCCCGGCATGATAGCATTTTTGCATTTTGATGCAGACTTGTATTCGTCGTGTGTTACTGTACTTGAATACCTCAATCACCAAATAGTGCCTGGCACTGTTATTGTGTTTGATGATATGTTTGAGACAGAGCGCTATCAAAACTGGCGCGAAGGCGAGCATAGGGCATTTGAAGAGTGGAAGAAAAAGTATAACAGGAAAGCGCATCTGTTAGAAAAGACTACAGACGGCGAAGCATCCTACAGGATTTTAGCATGAATATTTGCTGCCCTAACGCATGTGAAGCGGCAATTACTGTACGCGATGAAGACGAGACGGTCATATATAAAGACAGAGCCTCCGATACTATGTGGGAATGGCATGACTTTATTGTGACAGTAAAAGTTCCTGTCTTCTTTTGCGAACGCTGCGGCGATGGCTGGACTGATTACCGCGCAGAGGATATTAAAACATATGCTATTAATGCAGATAAGGTAGCAAGAGAAATTGATTATCAAGTTGTTCAGGAAATAAAGTCACAAAAAGTTGTTGACAGTTAGCGCCTGCGGTGCTATACTGTATAACTTGGTTCGTAGAATCAAGACAGAATTAAATATAGGGCATGAGCCTATAAACAGTCGTAAGGCTGCGAAAGCGGGGAAATTCAACAAGATCCGCGCCACTCCTTCGGGAAATGGTAACCCCATGCAAGCCGAGGTTCAAACGGCTTCACTACGGTGGAGATACTTAGAACACTAGGGCAGTGGAAAAGATCGATCCCGGGGCAACGCTGACGGTGAGATTTGATGTGTAGCAGCATCTTACATTGTACGCCAAACTTAGTTACTAAGGAGAACCAAATGGTAGTTGTTGTGTCAGAGTCTTAGCGGACGAAGGCTATACAGCAGTTTGATGGTGTTCGGGAATTCCTACCGAATCCAGAAAGACAGTCGAAAGTATTCTTAGCGGAAGAAACGACAGAAGGCGTGTTGCATTTTGTAGCTCAAAAGGTTACGAAACAACAGGAGTAGCACATCTTCGTTGATTACATATGATAATGCTCGGTGTACGGGCGTTTGTTTTAGGGACAAAAGTTTGCTGGTTCAAATCCAGCTATCAAATAAATGTAAAGACTACTCCAGTGTTAGGTGAAAACGGCTTAATCCATCACTCGTAAGGGAATGGTGGCTAGATGAAGCTCACAAGGCGGACTTTAGTTTATGCTTAGTTGCACGGTGTTCTTAGCGGAACTTCACTGCTCGCAAGGCAGACGGAATGCGAAGTGTAGAATAGCCTGACATGATGATGTAAACGCCAGCATCTAAAAATCGGCAGTCGTGTTGTTAGACTATTTTGTGGGCTTGCCCTGAGGTAGTGGATAAGTTGTTAAGTGTGAGGGTAGTGCTTTGCACGTACGGCAACGAAAGTAGCAACAATAAGCGTGTAATCTCAACGCTTTCATTTCTTAGCAGTTCTGCTAAATTCAACGCATAAATATCTATTATGCGTGATCCAATCAAAATATTACAACATAGGGCATCTAAAGTCCCTGCAATACAAAACTTTTTAGACACAATACAAGACCACGCGTTCGATGATATCGACAGCCTCGACATCAAGCCCAGCGATAAGAAGTTGTTACGAACACACTACGAGCGTTTTCGTGAGACAGACCGCCAAGCAACTCTAAACGCAGCTCTCCTCAAAGCAACAGCAGACATGCAAGAAGATCCTGAGGAACTACTGTACGATGTCTTTGTGTACGAAGGCATGGACACAACCTATGATGGTATGGAAGTCCCACCGGGCACGATTGTAACGCAGCACGACGACTGGATTCGATTTGATTATTACCGCATAAAAGTAAAGCAAGACACAACACCAATCTTGTCACAGTGTCGCCTATTAGACAGCATGAATATTAACGACACAAACAAGCTCATTTTTAACATGATAAATCACAGGCACGGCGGCAGCACAGATTCTGGAGATCGCTACCTCGCCGGAGGCTTTCGAATCACCCGAAATTAGTGGTTGACATTCCCTACAAAGATGCTATGCTGTAAGTGAGAGAAAGGAGAACAGCATGGCAAATCCTAAGTACCGTTGGCGAGTAGATTGCTGGGAATATGAGCGTGGATACGGACGCCGCCCGATGGGAACTAAGTTTTTCGACGATGAGCAGGAAGCGCAGGACTACGCAACTGACTATTTCGGCGGCGACCCGGATTGCTTTTTCAAAGCAGAAGTCGAAAAAGTGCTTGTAGACTGCTAAGTCATTGATTTACAAGGGTTCTAAACGTCTGTAAGTCATTGATCCTACGTTAGAGACCACGAGCGTGTGGTCAAACAACAAAGCGGCGCTCATTGCGCACAAGCACAGCACAATCCGCCCCTATCTGTAAGTTATTGATTTTCAAGCACTTGTAAAATATGCGCAAGTGCTTGATTTATAGTGGATTATAGGTGTTGACTTCTGGAATACAAGGCTCTACAATGTTATTTAACAGTTAGGAAATGGACAAAATAATGTCAAACGCAGCAGACGCAGTAAACAAAGCAAGTGAGCTGTATACGGCCATGCCGTTACTCCGCAAGTTCATCGGTGCCAGCCAAATTGCTGCCCTGGGCGAAGCTGCCCGCGGCGAAGAGCGCGAACACTTTATTGACATGATGCTCGAATTAGCCGAGCACCTGAAAACTATGCCGAAGACGTATGAGCAGGATGGCAAGGGCGATAACGCTGTTGTTGGCCTGCATTACTTCCGCGGCAACATGGACTGGTACATTACCGAGCGTGATATGGAAGATGACCAGCTTCAAGCATTTGGACTTGCTGACCTGGGTTACGGTGGCGAGCTTGGCTACATCAGCATACAGGAATTGATCGACAACGACGTCGAACTGGACTTGTACTGGACTCCGAAGACACTGGGCGAAGTGAAAGCATCATGAGCTTTGGTGTCTACAAGCAGATTGACAGTCTTCGCCCACAGGCAGTTCGCCGTAATGGTAAGCCTGTTTTGTTCGGCAACAAGAAAGCGGCAAAGGATTGGCTCAAAGATGAAGAGCCGAAATTGTTAGAAACGCATATCAAAGGCACTGAGTTTTTTGTATGCCGCCGCATTAAAAGAACTGACGGTACAAAAACATGATGTCCAAATTTGACGAATTCCTGCTTTTGATGACATTCTACTTTATTAAATACTGGAAGATTATTGTGCCGGTGATTGTTGCGGGCATTTTCTTTTCGGGCTATTTCACAGGTACTAACGCATGAACTACTATGAAGCAAAATTTGAGCGTGAAGCGAAAGAGAATCCGGTAGAGTGGATTATTGTTCCCGCAGGTCGCGGCAACGTAAACCTTATTCACATCGGACCTGCTCCGAAAACACCGAGCGGCACGTATACAGTTCCTGTATTGAAGTTGGTAGTTAACAATGAATAACTTTATTACGAACGCGGACGAATTCGAAGCAGCGCAGCAACAAATCCTCGAATACATCGAAAGCGGTCGCGAAGACGATGAAATCCGTATTGGCAATTTGATTTTGGAAATCGAGTTGTATGTTTTGCGTGAGACGGGCAGCACAACGATGTTGGCATCGATGGCAGCATTGCCCGCCGACAAACGCGAAGAAGCCCTGCAAAGCTTTATCCGCGACAACATAGGTCCTCTGCATTAATGTTACCGCCGCATATCGAAAAATGGACGAACGCAAACTTACGTGCTAAATACCCAGAGCATGTAAAGAACATATGTCGTGTCTATAATAAATATTTTCCTATCAAGGAACAGTTTATTGATCGACTCAACGGCGTAAACCCGCACAGAGAAGAATCACTAATGAAAGGATTGACGGCAGAGGATTCGAAGGAACTACAGTCTTCGCTGTCAAAACTAATTCCAACCCGGTTGTATGTGAAGCGAGTGGGCAGAGGATACAGACACGGAAATCCGAAGTGGGGTTCTTACTTGCCATTGGACAAAGCTGAGAGCTATGCAGTTTACATTTATAAGCGATACAACTATGACATTTGAAGAAGCATTGGTATTGCTGAAGCAGGGAAAGAGACTAACCCGCGCAAGCTGGAAGGACAAAACTCGATACGTCGAATTGTTCAAACGCCCTGATGGAAAATATCAAGGCTACAAACAAGACGATATATTCTATCGTCAGGAAAAAAGGAAGATTGGACACTATACACATATGGACGTTTGTTGGTCCCCTATAGTGAATGACATACTTGCAAAAGATTGGGAACTAACGAAATGAGATATGAGAGCGAGAACGTTTACACGAAACGCAAAGACAACGGCATGTATGGCCTGTTTAGTCGCGTAACCTTTTTGGAAGGCAGTGAGGTGCTTGATCTCCGCAGCGGTGACAAGGTTGAGGAGCGTGATTTTCGTTCAATCGAATTGGACGATGGTCACTACATGCACCCCGATGGCATGTTCACAAATCACTCTTGCAATCCGACCGCCTTTGTTAGCAAATGGTCCGGGATGCTGATGGCAGCGCGCGACATTTTTCCAGGTGACGAAATCACGTTCAACTATCTCGAAAGCGAAACAGAGATAGCAGGGACGTTTGACTGTAACTGCGGCGCTGATAATTGCGTTGGACGAGTTGGTAATATTAGCTAAGTGCTTGATTCACAAAGGATTATAGTGCTTGACATATGGTGAAAATCACCGTATAATACTTGTATACTGAGAAGTGAGACCACACATGATTTACGATATTATCCAAGAAATTAAAGCGACCTCGAGCAAGAACGAAAAGATCGAGATCCTGAAAAAGCATAAGGACAACGAGCTCCTGAAAAAGGTGCTTGTCGCATGTTATAGTCCTTACGTGCAATACTACATTCGCAAGATTCCCGAATACACGCCTTGCACACGGCCTGAGCCGTCGCTGGGACTGCCGACGCCGTTGGAAGAGGCGCTTGAGGTCCTGCCCGCACTGTCGAGCCGTGAGGTGACAGGGCACGATGCGCGTGATCTGCTTGCAGGTTTGTTGGGCGATATGTCACCGGAAGACGCGTTCATCATCGAGCGCATTATCGCAAAGACAATGGACGCAGGCTTTTCCGAGTCCACTGTTAACAAGGTATGGAAGAAGCTGGTGCCGACCTACCCATGCTTGCTTGCAAACCCGTACAAAGAAAAGACGATTGCTAAGATCATCTACCCCGCCTACAGCCAATTAAAGGCTGACGGCATGCGCATCAACGCGCACATCACGAATGGCAAGGTTAGCCTTTGTGGTCGCAGTGGCAAGCCGGTCGATATCCTCGGTGAGCTTGATGCTGATCTCCTAAAGATACGCGACGAGCTTTACTCGAAGCTTGAGGACGGCGTCGAACGCGATAGTTTTGTGATCGACGGCGAGCTTGTCCTTGTTGAAAAGGACGGTTCGGTAATGGCTCGCAAGAAAGGCAACGGCAAACTGAACAAAGCAATCCGCGGCAAGATGCCCGCAAGTGAAGCGAAAGCAGTTCGCATCCGCGTTTGGGACATTATTCCGCTTAAAGATTTCAAGAAAGAAAAATGCACCACGCCATACCACTTGCGCTTCGAAACCCTTAAGAACGCTGTCGCTAAAGCGAAAGCTCCAAAAGTCGAATTGATCGAAACGCGCGAAGTAAATAACCTTGCTGAAGCTGAGGAACACTTTGCAGAAATGCTTGGTCGTGGTGAAGAAGGTACGATTTTGAAGAACAAAAATCACATTTGGGAAGACAAACGTTCCGCAGGACTTGTAAAAATGAAGTCCGAAAAAGACTGCGACCTCGAAGTGATCGGCTACAATCCTGGCAAAGGAAAGTTTGAAGGAATGGTCGGTTCGATCATATGCACATCTGCAGACAGGCTTGTAGAAGTTAGCATCAGCGGCTTGTCCGATGCATTGCGGAAAGAAATTACTGACAATGCTGCAAGCTGGATTGGACGCATTGTTGAGGTTAGGTACAACGAGCGCATATCGGATAAGTCACGCACTGACGTTGATAGCTTGTTCCTGCCACGCTTCGTAGAGTTGCGTGAAGACAAGTCCGAAGCTAACAAGAGCACGGAGATACTGTAATGATTCCTAAAGTAGGCGACAAAGTCCTAACGTGGTTCAGTGATATGGACGATGGCAAATCAATGATCGTCGCCGTCCGGCCCTATGACGGAAAATACAAAGACGATTACAAATATTGGGTAACATTGACCGCACCCCGCACCCGGGCCCGTGTATTGGAGATGCCGCAATAATGCACATTAAATTTATTGGATGGTGCAAGCAAGACGAACACGATAAGGTGTGGGGCTTGCTTGACAAAGGCAACGACGAATACCTAACATTTTGGGGTCGCCGCGGCAAGAAGTTTCAAACGAACTCGAAGCCTATGACGGCATCGCAACGCAATTCCCTTGTAATATCGAAGATTAGGAAAGGCTATCGCGAAGTAGCAAAGGAAGATTGGGATAATGTTTACGAGCATTTTGGACGCGACGTCTTTAAGCTTTTATTGAAGGGAAAATAATGAACCAGCACGTACAATTTGATGACGTCTGTGACGTTACATGCATCAGCAACGACAAAACTGAGCTTGGTGAAATACTTGAGTTCCGCGAGAAGCAATACATAAGTCTTACAATTCGACGTTCTGTGAAGTTGAATTTACGTTGGAACGAATCGGTTGAGCTTTACATCGGCAACATGGCAGGCTTAGAATTCCAAAGCGAGGGTCCGAGTGCCTATTCATACCGTAGCTCCCGATAAGCCTGAGTATGTTCGCATAGTTAAGTCAGGATCCCCATATAATAATCGGGTGGGGAAAGTGGTGGCAGAAGGAGACCACAGCAACATTACATTAATTTTTGTCAAGATAATCGGTGAGCCGAGTGATCTTGTATTCAACAAACACAACCTTAAGTATCTCACAGAAAAAGAATATTTTGTAGGTGCATTAGGTGGAAAATAAATTACCAAACCCAGCTATGTCCGAACAATTAAAAGTCGGCGACATTGTACGAATTGCAGAAGAAGGTTATGCGTTTGGCAAGGTCGGCATGGTAAGTGATAACAGAGGCAACGTCTCTAATATAGATTACAGAGTAACATATCAAGTCTGTGTAATGTTCCCTCATTTTACAGCACCGAGAGTGTTTAATGATGTTGCCTGTAGACACGCAACAAAGAAAGACAAGAAGCAATATTTTGTACAGATGTTGCAAAAGCCGATGAGATTAAGCGAGCATGGGCGCTAAAGAAGAATTTTTCAAAGAAGAATTAGCTGGTAATATAAAGAAGCGAATCTTCAAAGCAGAGCTAAAGGGAGAGTCGATGGTTGTCTCTCCGCAAATGAAACTTGTCATCCCTCTGCAAAAGCTCAACAGCTCAAGGGATCTTGCAAATAAAATACACGACTTTGCACAGTTTGAGTGGTCGCATACTCGGATGCAAAATGGTACATTATGCTACGCTGGTTTTCCGGCTTTAGAAATAATAACCGACCAAACATTTTACCTGTGGGACGATTGGCGAATTTATCACAGACAGCGACATATGATGAAGGGCTGTGGCTGGATTGAGATGAATGGCCGCTACGAAATACAAAACGTATTTTGTTATTTTGTTCCTTTAGGAATGTATGACAAAGGTGATCATTTTGAAATCACACGTAAAGACAAAACTGTAGAGAAGATACCGCTACCCGAATACGAAGAAAATGGAAAGAAAGACAACGGCTTTTTAGTAGAAACAACAAACGCAACAGGGATATATTATTGCTACGGTCCGAAGCGAGCAAGTCTTCCGAAGGTATTAGGATTTGATATACAAAAGATATCACAACAGGGCAATGTTATACGCTTTCCTACACAATACGGATAAATACATACATAATGCGCATAGATGAAATTATAAAATTAGTGGAAGCTCCAGAAGATGGCACCTTTGCTGGTGTGCGATTTAATAATGCATCTGTGCAAAAATTAAAAGATTTTTCAGAAGATAACAACATACCGAATCAAACACCAATTGAAGATTATCACGCGACGTTACTGTTTAGCAAAGTTCCTGTTCCTGAATATCAGCCACAAGGAAAGCTTCGTTCACCATTGACGGCAACGCCAAATGATGTTAAAATATGGGGTGAAGATGAAGAAAGGGTATTGGTAGTTACGTTGGTATGCCCTAAGCTCGTAGCACGACACGAACAGCTTATGAAGCAGCATCCAAACGCAACATACGATCACGACGAATACATTCCGCACGTTACGCTGTCTTATAACGTCGGAGATTTTGACACAAATTCGCTGGACATTAGTAAGCTTGGCGAGCTTGTGATAGATGAAGAATACGGTGATGACATTGATCCGGACTGGACAAAGGACAAAGATTAAAATATAGTTGTATGATATTGTGTTAGTAGGTGTCGTGGACGCGGGTTCGACTCCCGCCACCTCCACCAAAAGTACTCTACAGACCTAGAGGTTGCGGACCCCTCTCTAAAAACAGTGTCAAGGTAGAGTACTTCTGAAGGGGGTGTCATGGTTTCGACAGGGCATACGGAAGCACAAAGGACAACTGGCGTGGTGACCTAATCACTACTAAAGTAATTGGAAACGATAACTTTGTAATTCTGGGCTCTGAGCCTGCTTCGGCAGCTCTAGCAGTAGCTTAAAAACCTACACCAGGGAGCTCTAGTCAGGCTTCTTACCAAAATGATAGAAAAGGGACTTCGGTCCCTTTTCGCTTTTGTGTAGGTTGACTTTTGTCTTTATTGACTGTACAATGCATGTTCAATAGTTATATTAACTTAAGGAAGCAAAAATGAAAAATGTATTAATCGGTTTTACCCTCTTGTTGTTGACGCAGACAGCATTTGCACAAGGCATCGCACAGACAGTCGATCAGATAGAAGGTGATCTGCTTAATCTAGATTCAAACGTTGCTACACTAGAAGCAGTTGTCAACGCACAGACAGCACTCATCGCTGA